>JAEEGI010029140.1_pt1 | contig 10455 bp, 7 predicted proteins | sample 8958751 | NCBI WGS metagenome assembly JAEEGI01 (sample SAMN16246545, study PRJNA631951) | gut metagenome | biome: gut microbiome; feature: rumen; material: KS-attached | host: Bos | place: Iran: Karaj | collected 2018-10 | reverse complement strand
CGTGCAGAGCGAGGTGAAGATCAAGGCATAGATGAGCAGCCATGTGGCCCATCGCCCGCGCTGGAAGGGGGCCGTGGTGTACCAGACGACAAACCCCGTCATGGCAGCGATATAGCCGTAACTTTCTGAACTTGTAGAGAACAGAAGGTGGAACATAGCTACCGATGCAAACATGGCGTAGCGGAAGCCCACATGCTTATATTGGTCGATACGACGGAAGGGCGACAGAAACAGGAGGATACCCGGGATAATCAGCCACAAGTCGCTATATTCAGTGTTGCCGGATATCTTGCGAGGAATACCTAATAGCGACGTGTTCGTCGTGTTGAAGTGCTCTGTCATGTTCTGAACGTTCTTCGCCACTAACGAGTCATACCAGCCAAAGTACTGTTGTACCACATATTCGGGGCTTGAAATGGCCATCGGCGCCACGAAGAAGAGCAACGACCACCCGAGGCAGGCCAATATGAACTTCTTTTTCTCGCGGATGAAGAAGAAGAAGGCAAAGCCCATGATACCATAGAGCTTGATGAAGATGGCCAGCATGATGACGAATGCTGCCCAGACTGGCTTCTGCTTCTGCACGCAGGCAAAAGTGAGCAAGAGCATGCCTGCCATCGCCAGGTCGAACTGCTCGACAAATAGGGGAGTGAGCACCTCGTGGAGACAGAACCAGAACATAAACACCTTCTGCCAGCGCTCCAGCGGCATGTAGCGTAGACCGACATAGAAAACAGCGACGAGGAAGCACTCCCAAAAGAGCACACCCCACGAGTCGGGCAACACGGCGAAGGGACCTATCACGTAGGCAAAGACTGCTCCATAGTGGTTGCAGTCGCCTTTCAGATAGTCGTAGAACTCATAGAGCGGCAGTTGGTTGATGGTGTTCCAATATACCGACTTGTAGATGTGGTAGGTGTCATTGTTCCTGTGCCATTTCAACAGGCCGAAGATGATAGGAATCAAGGTATAGATGACGGTAATCGTCGTCCAACTTCGCCAAAACGGATGGGCGAAGAACTGAACAATTCTTTCTTTGCAGCTTGTCAGGCAGTTTTCTCTCATAAGTTCTGATATGTTATTGCTTTTCAGCTCGACTATAGTCGCGTGTGTAAAGTTCATAGCATAGCTTCAGCCAAACGATGGCGACTGGTAGCGCCTTCAGACCGTAGGGCTTCATATATTCCTCGCGGATAAATCGCGGCATGAGGTCGGAGTGGGCCATCGTGCAGAAGAAGAACACGTAAACCATCAGAGCCACATCCGCCCATCCGCGCTTCCATGGGGCAGCGGTGTACCAGATGGCCACGCCCACGACGGCAATGATATACGTGGAGTTCTCGGAACCAGTAGAAAACAGAATCAGGAACATCAGAACCGAGGCCAGTATGGTCTGACGGTATGCCTCATAACGATACTGGTTGATGCGGAGATAGGGCAGCAGGAAGGCGATGAGGCCTGGAATCATGACCCAGAGGTCGCTGTAAGCACTGCTGCCCGAGATCTTACGAATCATGCCTACGAGCGAGATGTTCGTGCCATGACTGAACATATTGTCGGCATTCTTGGCCACAAGACTCTCGAACCAGGCCTGATACTGCCCGATGATGTATTCGGGCGAAGAGATCAGCATCGGTGCCACGAACATCACGGCCGCCCAGAAAGCACACGAGGCCAACAGTCGGCCTTTGTGGCGCGAGAAGAAGAAAAAGGCAAGGCCCACGATGCCGTAAAGCTTGACGAACGTGCCGAGCATGATCAGGAAGGCTGCCCAGAAGTCGCGTTCCTTGCTGATCAGGTAATAGCTGCCCACGATAATGGCTGCGATGGCAATGTTGAACTGCTGCATCTGGATGGCGTTGAGCAGTTCATGGGTGCAGAACCAGAAGATGACGACCTGCTGCCAGTTGGTGAAGAGGTTGTGTCGTATAGCCACATAAAGACCGAGCGTGAGCGCCACGAGCCACAGCAGCATACCCAGCCATACGGGTGGCAGGGCGAAGGGGGCGATGACCAGTGAGAAGAACGGCCCGTAATGGTTCATGTCGAAATACTCGGCGGGGTAGTGCTCAAAGAGGGGCAACTGCCCGATAACGTGCCAGTAAACGTACTTGAAAATGAGGAAATTATTTTCGCGTCCATGCCCGAAGCGCGTCATGCCCGAGATGGCGATGAGCACCCAGATCCACAGCAGCGCACGGGGGTCGCAAGCAAGTTGTTTCAGCCTTTCTTTCATCGGTCTATTGATTTTGTCTGCAAAGATAGCAAAAAAAGTATAATTTTAAAGTGAAAAGTGAAAAATTTTGTATCTTTGCAGCGATGAACGATGAAAAGAAAATATCGGTAGTCATCAACACTCGGAATGCCGAGCAGCATCTGCAGCAGGTACTCGAGGCCGTGAAGGGCTTCGACGAGGTGCTTATTTGCGATATGGAGAGCGAGGATCATACCCTCGATATCGCCCGTCAGTATGGCTGCCGGATTGTCACCTTCCCCAAGGCCGACCATCATAGTGCGGAGCCAGCCAGGACCTTCGCTATCCAGTCGGCGGCTTGGCCGTGGGTGCTTGTGGTCGATGCCGACGAGATTGTGACACCAGAACTTCACGACTATCTGTATCGCCGGATTGAGGAGCCCGACTGTCCGGCAGGCCTGTATATCCCCCGCTGGAATCGCTTCATGCTGCACTATACCAAGAGTAACAGCTACGACCATCAGTTGCGGTTCTTCCGGAAGGAAGGTGCGGTGTGGCCGCCATACGTCCATACGTTCCCTCAAGTACAAGGGCGCACGGAGAAGATTCCTGCCTCGGCGAAGAACGTGAGGTTCATCCATCTGGCCGACGAGACTATCGGCGACCTGGTGCGTAAGACCAATGCCTATACCGATGGCGAACTCCAGAAACGCAGTGCCAAGCATTATGGTGTTGGAGCACTGATAGGTCGCCCTGCTTGGCGATTCTTCCGTAACTACATTTTGAAACTCGGCTTCCGCGACGGACTGCCCGGACTGATACGCGCCGGCATGGACGCCTTCTACCAGTTTGTCCTCGTCGCAAAAGTCATTGAGAAAAATAAAAGATTGAATAAAGAATGAAAGATCCGCTATTCTCGATATTGATTCCATCGTGGAACAACCTTGCGTTCCTGAAACTCTGTGTGGCCAGCATCCGTAAGAACTCGACTTATGAGCACGAGTTGCTGATACACGTGAACGACGGCAGCGACGGCACACTGGAGTGGGTCAAGGCCGAAGGACTGAAATACACCCACTCGGCCGAGAACATCGGTGTGTGCTACGCCCTCAACGGGCTCAGACCGTTGGTCACTACCGACTATGTGCTCTTTATGAACGACGACATGTATGTGCTGCCAGGCTGGGATGAGGCACTCTACGACGAGATAAAGGCTATCGGGCATAAGATGTTCTTCCTCTCGGCCACGCTGATACAGCCCCGGAAGTTCTTCTGTAAGAGCGTCATCGCACCAGCCAACTACGGAGAGAGTATCGATACCTTCGACGAAGAACGGCTGCTCAAGGAGTACCGCGACCTGAAGCATGGCGACTGGCAAGGTGCCACGTGGCCTCCTAACATCGTGCACCGCGACCTGTGGGATCTGGTGGGAGGTTACAGCATAGAATATAGTCCCGGCATGTATTCCGACCCCGACTTCTCTGCGAAACTCTGGCATGCGGGCGTGCGACTCTTCAAGGGTGTTGATAAGAGTCGTGTATATCACTTTGAGGCGCGCTCTACGCATCGCATCGTGAAGAACGACGGCTCGCTGCAGTTCCTCCGCAAGTGGGGCATCACCTCATCGTCGTTCATGCGCGATGTGCTCCATCGTGGCGAACCCTTTGGGGCAGAGATTCATTCTGAGGAACAGTTGCGTAAGGACATCCTGCGCAGCAAATGGAAGCGTGCGCTCACCATCTTCCGTCCCACGAAAGCAAAAGATATCTGGTAGATCATGATGAAACGGCTGCTCTATTATCTGGTTTATGGCGTATGGTACCTGTTCTCGCTGTTGCCCATGCGCGTACATTATCTATTTTCTGATGTCATCTACCTGATCGTCTATCGACTGGTGGGCTATCGGCGTGCACTTGTGAAAAAGCATCTGGCCAGTTGCTTCCCCGAGAAATCAGAGAAGGAGCGCCTGGAGATAGAGCAGGGCTTCTACCATTGGTTCTGCGATTATATCGTGGAGACGGTGAAACTGCTCACGATCCGTCCTGATAACCTGAAGCGCCGTATGACGTTCAAGGGCACCGAACTGATCAACGAGGTGGTCGAGAGCGGTCAGTCGTGTGCCGTTTATCTGGGGCATTACTGCAATTGGGAATGGGTCACCTCGTTGCCTTTCTGGGTAACACCGAAGGCACAGTGCGGACAGATCTATCACGCTCTGGAAAACCCTGAGTTCGACCATCTGTTCCTGCGCCTGCGCCAAAGGATGGGTGCCGTCTGCATCCCCATGGCCGAGACGCTGAGGCGACTGGCGGTCTATCGTCAGCAGAGTCAGCCCGTGGTTATCGGTTATATCTCAGACCAGGTGCCTTTCTGGAATAACATCCATCACTGGCTGCAGTTCCTGCAGCAAGATACGCCTGTACTTACAGGCACCGAGCGGTTGGCCCGCAGTGCTGGTTATGCCGTGTTCTATCTCGATGTCCGCCGCTTGAGGCGAGGTTATTACGAGGCAGAGTTCAAGCTGATTGAGCGTGACCCCAAGAAGACGCACGACTATGAGTTGACCGATGCCTATTTCTCCATGCTCGAAAAGAGCATCCTGCGCGATCCTCAGTGTTATCTGTGGACTCATAATCGCTGGAAGCGCTCGCACGAAGAGTTCAATCTGCGCTACGACAAAGAGACGGGTCGCGTGAGCCTGGAACCGCTCGAGGTGATTAAAAAACGGAAGGGACTGTTATGATATTCGTTCACGACAAGGGCCGAATGGCCAACAATATGCTGCAGTATGGGCATGTCTATGCCTGGGGGCGCGAGCATGGACGTACCACGATGTCGATGCGCTTTGCCTATAAGTATCCGTGGTTTCATATCTGCCATACGCCCCACCATAACTTCCCTACCTATGTCTTTGCCAAATATGCTGCCAAGTGGGGGCTGATCCCATGCGTGCATTTCGACGAGGAGCATGCCGACTACAGCCGTGAGGAGCAGATGATGCTCGACAGCAAGCTGCTGCTGGTGCAGGGCTGGTATGCGCGCTGGTACGACCTCTTCCTGAAGTATAAGCCCGAGATACTCGAGCTCTTCGCCTTCGATGAGGCTGTAGAGCGTAAGGCCAAGGAGCGCTTGGGCGATATGTGGGGCGTCCATTTAGGGGTGCATATCCGTCGAGGCGACTACAAGACGTTTCAGGGAGGCCGTTTCTACTATAGCGACGAACAGTATGTGCGCATCATCCGCAGTTATTACGACAACTGTTATCCCAAGGAGCGGCTTTCTGTCTATATCTGTGGCAACGATCCTAACCTTGATAAAGACTATTATCGCGAACATCTCAAGGACTTTTTCGTCCATTTCCCCGAAGGAAATCCTGCCGAAGACCTCTGTCTGCTCTCACTCTGCGATAATCTGATCGGCCCGCCCAGCACGTTTACCCTTGTGGCCTCGATGTATCGCGACGTGCCGCTCTACTGGATAGAGGATCCCGCTCAGTCGCCAACACCAAAGGCATTCCGCTATTTCGACGACCTGTTCCGCCATATCTACTAAGTCAATCACGGGCTCTTCGAGCTCCGTTGAGCCCCGATGGTGATGCCTCTTAGGGCAGCAGACGGTCTTGCGTCATGCGTTCCATATATTGCTGGATGATGGCTTTCAGCTCGCGTTCCATCTGGCCCTGACATTTGTCTTGATTGACCAGATTGTGCTGCATCAGAGAGTCGGTGAGCGCATAGACGGCCTTTGTCTGCTGCCCGTCGAACTGTAGCACGTGCCCATTCTTCACATACTGATAAATGCCGTTCAGGTAGTTCACCGCCCAAGTCTCTTCTTCTGGTGTGTTGAAGAGGTCGATGCCGAAGGCGAAGTAGGGCTTCTTGTAGTGGAGCATCCCCATGAGGGTAGGCAGGATGTCTATCTGCTGGGCAATCTTGTCTTGTATCTCAGGCTGGCGCTCTGCATTGCCGGGTTCAAATATAATAATAGGTGAGCAGAAACCGCCCAGATCGGTCTGGTAGTAGGCATGATCGGAGAGGTTCGTGTGATCGCTGGTCAGCACGAAGATGGTATTGTTGAACCAAGGTTCGTGGCTGGCCTTCTCGAAGAACTTGCCGATGGCCATGTCCGTATAGCGGATGCACTTGTGGATGACGATACCCTCTTCGGGGTAGGTATCCTTGTATTCATCGGGGACGACGTAGGGGTGATGGCTGCTGGCGGTGAAAACGGCCGTCATGAACGGCTCTTTCATATCCGACATCTTGGTGGCATAGTATTGCAGGAAGGGCTCGTCCCAGATGGCCCAGGTGCCATCGAAATCGCGGTCGCCTCCGAAACGCTTGTCCTGGTTGTAGTCCTCACGGCCGTAATACTCTTGGAATCCTGTTGCGCGAGAGAAGGCCTGGAAACCCATCGAGCCGCGCTGTGCCCCATGGAAGAAGGCCGTCTGATAGCCTTCGTCGGCCAGCAGGCGGGCAATGCCGCTGACGTGGTTCATCGAGGCGGGCGTGAGGAAGAAGGGCTCTACGAACATCGGGATGCTCGACAGGATGCTCGGCATGCCGTCGATGCTCTTGCGGCCGTTGCAGAAAGAACGGCTGAAGCTGACACTCTTGGCGATGAGGGAATCGACACAGGGGGTATAGCCTTTATACTGGCTGTTGTCGAGCGTCGTGTTGAGCGCACCGATATACTCGCGTCCGAAGCTCTCGACGATGAGGACGACCACATTCTTCTTCGTGAAATCGCAGGAGTCGGTTGCCAAGGGCTGGTGGATGGGGCTATACACGGCGGCCATCTCGGCTTCGCTGGCATAATAGTCGGGTACGACAAAGACGGCTTTGCCGATGGTGCGATAGAGGGAGAAGGGGGTGTTGAGAACGAGGGCTGCTTCTACCGGACGGTTCACGTACTGGTTGGCATTACTGATGGTGATAGGACGCACGGCTGTGGCAAAGCCGCCCCGGATGCCTGCTACCACGAAGGGTGCCAAGCCTGCCAGCGAGAGCAGCATCACGAGGTCGTAATGCCACCAGCGGTAGTCGCTCTTGCGGAGTCCGGTCTGGCAATAGAGGCGGTAGATCACCCATGTGAGTAAGGCGAAGATGAATACGAGGTAGAGATGATGTAAGGTCTCGGTGAGGAAGATCGAACCCAGGTTGCTCTCGTGGGAGAACTCGCTGAAAACGGTGGTCGTCGTGCGACGCATCGTGAAACGGAAATAGACGGCATCGCAGAGATTGACGGCAAAGGCGAGCGCATTGATGCCGACATAGACCCATCGGCACAGTTGCTGGTAGCCTCTACACTCTTTTCCGTGCCAAGGGAGCAGCATCAGTACGATATACGGGATGTTTGTCACAAGGATGGCCGTCGTGTCGAACACCAGTCCGCCGCCCAGCATCTCCAGAAGGTGCCCGAAGGTGAGCCCTTGGGCGAAATAGCTATAGTTGACTATCAGATAGAGGATGCGCGCCACGAAGTAGAGCACATAGACCATCAGCAGATTGCAGAGGGTGGTTGCCAGTGGGGATAGGAGGTGTAGGCGTCGTAATGTCATCATGATGTTGTCATTTGATGGTTCCCATGTTCTTCAGGTCGGCGGTCGTTGCCTGCAGGATGGCTTTGCCGATACGCTCCAGCCGGGCGGCGTCGCTGCTCTCATTGGTCACCAAGCGCGAGGCGTCGAGGTCGTAAGCGATGAATCCTGTAGAATCGATTATGGAGAAGCCGTTGTTGTAATTATGTACGGCAAACGGATAGCGGTATGAGCTGCTCACCACGTCGCGGCTCCATCGGAACTGGTCGTGAGGCAGTTGCAGTTGCGAAAGCAAGGTGGCAGCCAGGTCGGTCTGGTTGCAGATCTGAGTGATCTTCCGTGGCTGTTTGACAGCACCGCCTACCCATACCATCGGTATCTTGTTGCGCAGTCTTTTGCTCTCGTCCATCGTCTCGTGGTCGATGCTATGGTCGGGCAGGAAGACGACGAGCAGATTCTTCCATTGGGGTGTGGCCTTCAACTTGTTGATAAAACGGCCGATGCACAGATCGAGGTAATAAAAGGCGTTGACGACCTCATCGTTGATCTTGCTGACGGGTACGTCCCACGGCTCGTGCGAACTGAGTGTGGAGTAGCCGAAGAGGTAGCGGGCTGAGGCTGTCGTGTCGATGGCGCAGATCTGCTCATAGAGTGTGTTGAAGGTGATCTCGTCGCGCACACCCCATTTCGCAGTGTTTTGCTCCTCGGCGGTGTAGTCGGCCTTCCACTTCAGTTTTTCCCAGCCTGTACCGATCAGATAACTGCGCATGTTGGTGAAATTGATGTCGCCACCATAGAGGTAGGAGGTCTTGTAGCCTTGCTGTCTGAGTGTTGAGGCGATGCCCGGCAACAGGCTCGACTTCTTGGGCATCTTCATGACCGAAGAGGTAGGGAACGACGGATAGCCGCTGTAAGTGCATACGGTTCCGCGATCCGTGCGCCAGGTGTTGCCATAGCAGTTGGCGAAGTCGATGCCTTCTTGCTTCAAGCGTCTGAGATTCGGCATGGCCTTGGTGAGGAAGTCGCCCGCACTCTCCATGAGTACGATGACGATATTCGGTCGCGTCGTGTTCAGCAGTGAATCGGTCTCTTCGGAGGTAGTGGGGTAGAGATCCTGAGTCAGACGCACGCATTCCTTTTCGGTGAAGAAGTCGTAATCGACGATATTGCTGGCCGTCTTCTCGAACGACGACAGGAAACTGAATACGGGATTGACGGCAGCGTGGTTCAGGAACTGATTCTGCGAGAAATAGACCTGACCTACATTCGTGGTAGATTCGTCGAGACCGCCACGAATACCGATGATGAAAACGGGAATCAGAAGTATGTTGCCCAGTGTGGCTGTCGGCTGGTGTTTTGGTCTGCTCTCCCAGAAAGGGATGAGCCGGTAAAGACGGTAGAAGACGCAGGTGGCAGTCACGAGAACGATGAGGCTGATGGTCATGTAGAGTCCTGATACGCTGGCTCTGGCCTCGACGGGCGTTTCGAGATACTGCAGGCAACTTGCATCAAGCTTGAAGCCCCAGAAGGGATACAGGCAGGTGTCGGCTACGAAGGCTAATGCCAGCATCAAGGCGATGAAGACGTAATAGCCGCGTAAGACCTTGCGCAGTATGACGTGGTCCCACCATAGTGATATCATGATGATCAGGAACGGCAACAGTAGGATATAGATGGAAGTGGAGAGGTCGAGCGTAAGCCCATGCCACATAACGCTCACCATATCCGCTGCCGTGAAAGCGTGGTCGGCGACGTTGGCAATCATAAATACCGCCTTGGCAGCGAGAAAGATGAGCAGCGTCAGCAGATAGAACCTGATCAGAAAGAATAATCGTTGTCTCATTAGCTTTGCATCTCGTGGAGTTTCTTGTAGTAACCGTCTGCAGCCAGCAGCTCCTCGTGAGTGCCGCGCTCAACGATTTTGCCGTCGTGAAGCACGCAGATCTCATCAGCATTCTTAATCGTGCTCAGCCGGTGGGCGATAGCCACAGTGGTGCGTGTCTTCATCAGTCGCTCCAGTGCATCCTGTACGAGTCGCTCGCTCTCGGTGTCAAGGGCAGAGGTGGCTTCGTCGAGGATGAGGATAGGGGGATTCTTCAGAATGGCGCGGGCAATAGACACACGTTGGCGCTGACCGCCTGACAGACGACCGCCACGATCGCCGATATTCGTGTCAAAGCCTTGTTCCGACTGCATGATGAAGTCGTAGGCGTTGGCAATCTTGGCTGCCTCCTCGATTTGTGCCTGAGTGGCATTATCGACACCGAAGGAGATATTGTTGCGGAAGGAGTCGTTGAAGAGGATAGCCTCCTGATTGACGTTGCCGATCAGTTGGCGCAGGTCGTAGATGCCCAGATCCTTGACATTGATGCCGTCGATGAGTACTTCGCCCTCCTGCACATCGTAGTAACGGGGAATCAGATCGACGAGGGTGGACTTGCCGCTTCCGCTTTGTCCGACGAGGGCTATTGTCTTGCCTTTGGGGATGACGAGATTGATATCCTTCAGCACCCATTGTTCTCCGTAACGGAAGGACACATGCCGGAATTCTATCTGATGCTCAAAGCTTTGAAGATGCTTAGGCTGCTCAGGCTCTTTCATATCGTTTTCTGCCATCAGGATCTTATCGACACGCTCCATCGAGGCTAATCCCTTGGGGATGTTGTAGCCGGCTTTCGAGAAGTCCTTCAGAGGATTGATGATGGAGTAAAGCATCACCATG
>JAEEGI010029129.1_pt1 | contig 10457 bp, 9 predicted proteins | sample 8958751 | NCBI WGS metagenome assembly JAEEGI01 (sample SAMN16246545, study PRJNA631951) | gut metagenome | biome: gut microbiome; feature: rumen; material: KS-attached | host: Bos | place: Iran: Karaj | collected 2018-10 | reverse complement strand
CGTCGCATAACTCGCTGACAGTTGTTCGGTGGGTGATGAAAAGCATGGTCTTTTGTGGGTATGCCGTAAAGAGACGGTGATACAGTTCGCGCTCGGTGGGTTCGTCGAGGGAGCTGCTGATCTCGTCAAGCAGGAGGATGTCGCCACCGTGGAGCAATCCTCGGGCGATGGCGATACGCTGAGCTTGGCCCTCACTGAGTCCGCTGCCATGCTCACCAAGTTCGGCGTTAAGACCGTCGGGCAGGTCGAAGACGAAGTCAGCACAGGCGGTATGCAGTACCTCGCGCAGTTCGTCGTCGGTGGCATCGGGCTTTGCCAGTTGCAGATTATAGCGGATGGTGCCGCTCATCAGGGTATTGCCCTGTGGCACGAAACACAGTTTACCACCAACTTCAACCTTGCCCGCTGTCGGTTCGATAAATCCGAGTATCAAACGGAATAGTGTCGTCTTTCCGATGCCCGTTTCGCCCATGATGGCAGTCTTCGAACCTGGACGGAACTCATGCGTGAAGTGGGAAAGAATCTCCCTATCGCCCTTGGCATAGCGGAAAGATACGTCATCGAAGCGGATGGCAGAATCACGGGGACAGGTCGCTTGATTCGCTCGTGTCGAGCGATCATGGACCTGTCCCCGCGATTCTGCAGACAGTTCCTCTAGTCGGTCGATGCTGGCCGTCGCGTGAATGACTCCTGGCACCATGTTCAACAATTGCAGTATCGGGTGCTGTATCATGCCGACCAGTTGCAGGAACGAGGTCATGACGCCAAAGGTAATCGTGCCGTTGCGTAGTCCGATGCCGCCCCATACGAAAGCCAGCAGATAACCCAGTCCGAAGGCGCAGCCCATGATGAGCCGCGTAATGACGGTAAACCGCATGCGCCGCATCACATTCCCTCGAAGCCGTTGCTGCATGGTGTCGAGCCTGTCGGTCACCCATTGCTCCGAACCCAACGAGCGCAGCACGGCATTATGCTCCATGCCCTCCTGCACCTGCATCTGGATGCGGCTCTCGTCCTGTCGGATGTCGAGCGTCATCTGCCGCAGCCGTCTAGCAATCAGTTTGCCGAAGACGATAGCCAACGGCGTGAGCAACAACAATGCCCATGCCAACCGTTCGTCGAACCACCGCATCAGCAGGAAGGCGCCGCAGAGCTGGATGCCGGTAATCAACATCTGAGGCAGCGTATCGGTACTTACCGTACTTACTTGTTCGATGTCCTTGGCCAGACGGGAGGTGACGTCGCCGGAGTGGAGTTCCTCGCCGTCGAAGAGCCTACTGCGGAACAGGCTGCTGAAGATACGCAACCGCAGGGCGTTGGTCTGACGGACACTGGCGGAGGTTGTCAGCCAGTAGCCTACCTGTCGCAATACCACACCACCCACGACGGTCAGCACCAACAGCGCGACCATGCGCAGCACATCGTCAGCCGACCCCGTGCGGATGCTCTCGTCGATGAACCGGCGGCTGAGCCACACCATCAGCAGACCGAGCGCCACCTGCCCAATGCCCGTTACGATGCGCACCGCCGTATTCCAGCGGATGCCTCGCGAGTTACGCCATAGCCAGAAGAGGTAATTAATTTTAGGCACGGATTAACAAGGATTTACACAGATTTATTCAATGACGCTGACATTCTGCCACTCGGCGATAATCTCCGCTACATCGGCTTTTGCCTCGTCTGCCTCTACCTCGTATTCTTCGCAGAGCTTTTCTGCCAGTGATTCTACGGTGAAGTCGCCCATTGTCCGAGCCTGCTGCCACAGCCATGCCGCCGTCTCGTTCAGCGCCAGCAGCTTGCCGAAGTTGATGGCACCGAGCCCCTCGCCCATAATCACCCGTTCGCCGCACACCTCGCGCAGCACAAATCCTTTCTTCAGTCTCATAATCGTCTGTAGATTGCCAGTAAATACCTTCTCACGGGGCGCAGCCAGTACCACACCTTTGCAGCCAGCTTCCGCCACCCTTTATATAAATAATGTGTACGTTCCTTTGCATCCACCACATATGTCACACGAGCCTTGATGTCATTGAGCAGACAATGCTCCGTACCCACCAGATTGCCGTCACCCATCAGTGTCACGCGGTCGCCGTCGATGCGTATGATGCGATGCACCACATACCGACAGCCGTCCACCCATGCCAGCACCACATCACCAACATCTGTCAATCCTGGCCCATGCAGGATGACGCTCTCCTTGCCCCCGATGATAAACGGCAGCATGCTGTTGCCATTCACGGGCAACGTCACGCTCACACCCTCCTTCACCAACCGGATAGCTTCCTCTATGATCTTATTGTCACTTTCCATGCGGTAGCCAATTTTTCACTGTTCACTTTTCACTTCTGCGCAGCACACTCTCGCCGCCTCTTCGTCGGGCAGACATTCCAGATGCCAAACGGGTATAGCAGATGCCAGCGCGTTCTCCGTCTGGTGCAGCCCGTCGGCTATGCGCTCATCCCACCGTTTGCCGCTGATGCTCTCCATCAGTGCCGCATACGCATAGATACCGCTCAGACGCTCAATCTTGTTGTAGGGTGCCTGACTCAGCACGACGATGGCGCCCAGCGGATAGCGCACGTTGCGGTAGCATGGTGTCTTACCGCTCCATGGCGAGCCATAGACCTTCGCTGAACCATCCTCGTTGATACGCACCACCGGGTTATCATCGTTCACCAATGCCGTGCCCGCTATATACCGCTGCCACAGACTGGCGTGAGTACTTTTCCCCGTACCGCTTGGGCCGAGAAACATATATCCACGACCTTCGTAACTCACCACAGCCGCATGGAACAGCACCGTGCCCTTGTCTGCCGTAGCCAGGGCGAACATAATCATCAGTGCATTGTCTATCGCCATCTTCACGTGACGGCCCGTCGTGATGAGCCGCCCCTCGCTATAATCGTCCGAGCAGACGAGCCATCCAGCCGTTACGCCCCACCAATGAAATTCAAACACGGCTTCATCTGCAGCCGTATGTCCGCAGATAATCGTCTGTCCCTCATCCTCCTGTCGCATTTCCTCAGTATATTCAGGAGCATCACCGCTTTCTACTGCTAAGGCAAACACGGTCTCACCGTCAGCACAGGCAAACGGCTCATAGTTGGTCAAGCCTTCTCCCTCGCCACTGACGCAGAACCGATGTCCCGCCACTTCGTAATATCTGGTTCTGGTCTCTTTCATCTTGGAATGTCTCTTAATGATAGTGTCCTGTACCTGATACGTGTAGGCAGCGTCCGCACAATGGCCTTCCAGTAGTTCACCTCCAGCCAGAACACCTCCCATAAGTCAAACTTCATCAGCCTCAGATGCCGCCGTTTGCTCTCATACACCCGCCGCAAAAGTCCGTACTGCTGTCGCTGGGCATACCATCCGAAATTGCCGCCCGTCATTATCTCGCGCAGCATCCACTTGCCCCGATAACTGTCAGGAACGCTCAGCATAAGGGTCTTATCTAACCGCAACACCTCACCGAGTACCCACATCAGTGCCATTGCTGTATGCCACAGGCCAAAATGCCTTATTACACTCGATACGATACGTCGATCTTCAACTGTTGAATGTTGCAATATCCAATAGTAGTCGCACACATGTCGCAGCCCGATACCGCCACCGAGGAAATGACGCTGGATATGGGCCAACTGCATCACGAGTGCAAATCTGACAGACGGCACACAAAAGCCTTCCTCCACTTGTGATACAAGAAGTATCTCTCGCTCCAACCATCGTTGCAGCCTTCTGTTCGTAATCGGATTGAAGTTGCCCGACGATGGGCGGAAATGCACCTCCACCGTCACGCCCTGCTCGTTCTTTGGCAGATGAACATGGTGATACGCGGCCTTCGGATGGTTGGGCAACAGAGCCAATACGCTCTCCCGTCCACCCTCCACCCAGATGTCAATATCGCCGGGCTGTCGCGCATACTTATCGGGATAGAGCCGCGCATTGGCCTGTCCTTTCAGTATTGCTGTCCGGTGGCCCTTTTCTTCAAACTCCCGTGTCAGCCGTGCTGCCTCTTGATATAGCAGTTCATTCATCCCTTTGATGCTTTCTGCTTCGCTGGCCCACTGCATGGCAATCTCCACAGGCGGCTTACTGCCCTCTGGCAACAGGCACACGCCTTGATAGCAGACACCGACGAGCGACTGGCGTATGGCTGTCTGATACAATCGTCGCCATCCGTCGGCATCCACCTCAACAGGAAACTCCTGCGTCAGCCCTAATGACAGGCGCAGGAGTTTGTAGAATTGTTGATCTTCTTGATGATTCATATTTTTACCACGGATTGCCGCCGGGCCAGGGGCCGCCGAGCGGCTGGTCTGAGCCAGCAAGCAGTTTGGCCTGCGACTGCAACAGGACTACCTTCATCGAAGGCTTCTCGTATTGCTTCTTGTTGATATGCTGTGTCATAATGCTGTCCTCCTGAGATTATTTGATTACAAACTTCTTTCCATTCTTCACATAGATGCCTTTCTGCGGCTGACCCGTGACGCGGCGACCTGAGAGGTCGTAGATTGGACCATCATTCTCAATGACCACAGCCTCGGGGAGGCTGATGCCCGTCGTATTGTCATCATCGCCGAAGCCCAGGAATCCGCGTGTAAGTGAAGGACCTCCAGCCACCACAAGATAAGCACGATGGGCGGGGATAGTGCCTTCGTACGTGTAGAAGCCAACGCCTCTGGCTGAGCCAGTGGTTTCTTTCGAGAGGCAATAGGCATTAGAGGGAGCGGCCGTGGCAACGTCCACGCCTGTCAGTTCATTGCCCGAGAGCGTTGCCGTCGTCGTGGCAGGTGTCAGCGTGATGGTCGCAGCCGAAGACTTCAGTACGACACCCTCGCCTGCGGGAATCTCGCGACCCGTCACCTCCGTCAGCGTCACTCCCGTCTTCGCTGAGTTCACCGCTGCCTGATACACCGTCGTGTTCGCATCAGCCGTATAACTCTCAGTACCATTGTAGTACGTTGCCCAGTACTCGCCCGTTGCTCCCTCATTGGCGGTGACGACGGGCGTCACGTAGCCATACACCTCAATCTTTTTTATACCTTTAGACGTGTTTGCCTTAATGGGGGTGCCATTTACTTTCGGTGTCTTATCCTCTTCTGTGGTTTCTACTACAAAGGGAGCTTCGCTGTCTGTTGCTGTACGATTGGCGTCATTGGCGTCGTCATAGAATATACATTTGGTGATGGTATATCCTTCGGCAGCATTGACGGTGGCCGACCAACCGTATCCCCACCATCCCCAGTTAGCGACGTATGCTGAGCTCCCTCCTGCAGTATAACTGAATGAAACGGTTGCCACATTCGCCGTACTGTAGCTGGCTTGCTCTTTGGCTGTTGCTGTAATCGTGGTCAGCAGCGTTTCCGTCTGAGCCATTGCGCCCGTAGCTGCCATTAGCAGCAGGGTGAAAATTGATAAAACTTTTACTTTCATAATGATTACTAAAATTTAAAAATAAATTGATTTCATTAGCCAATCAACTCTTGATACTTTTCTAGAAACCGTTCTTTCAATGTTGTCAATAAGAAAGGTAATGCTGACTTCTGGTTTATGTCCTGCTCGCGCTTTATTAAATAATTCCACCAACATTTTATTTTCGCTTTCTTTTGAGGAAGAATTTCCAGGCTTATAGTTAAGGTAATTTTGCGATGGATAAAAGTCGCCTTCTATGATCCAGTTTCCATATTTAAGATGAACTGTAACCTTTTGTTTTTGGAGTATAACAGCTTCATTGAATATTTGTTGCTGGTCATATATTTGACGAATCGTATATTTCGTGTATTTCTCATGTTTCGTGTTTGGTCTCAGGATATATTCAGGTACTCCTACATAGTCTTTAGCTCGTCTGGTACCATCATTTAATTCTTCTTGTTGAACATATTCTATCGTATTGAAATAATCTAAGTCCAGAGTATATCCAAAGCATGTTGTAATTGGATAATGGGTCTTTTGCTCGTTTATAATACTATCTTTGATAAATTTTATGTCAGCCTCCGAAAGTCCTCTAACATTCCATTTATATACATGATTATCCGCTTCTTGTTCTTGTAATGTAATATCCGTTTGGTACGCTGGTCTGAAAAGTAATTCCTTAATATCATCATTGCAGTTTAGTGTAATTTTTGCTACATATATCATTTTTGACCCTTCAGGAACTCCTAAAAGGTGACATATTGAATACGGATCTTTTTTTCTGAGAGGACATTCCTCGATTTTTTTACCAACTATTTGTATAAAATCAGCCCAAGGGAAAATCCATATACGTTTAGGTACAATTACGGTTTCATTCTCTCTGTAACCAAAATCATGTGGTACCAAAAAACCAAATTCCGTCTCACATGATATGTCTGTACGTAAAGGGATAGTTTTTAGGTAATTGATATCACACTCTTCAATACTGCCCTTTTGTATTTTTTCCTTAATAAATGCTTCGGCCCTTCTTATAACTAATGATCTGTTATCTTGGGCAAACGACATAGTGTTTGCCATCAAAGCCATTAAGACAATAATCCATTTCATTTTGTTGTGATTTACTTTTTTCATAATCGTTTTGTTTTAGAAATTAAACTTATTGTGAATTAAAGTGAATTTGGAACACCCCAATTTAGGTTAATCGCCTTCGCCGTCCCACCAGGGTACATTCCTGGTGGGGTCGCCGCTGCCAGCCAGTATCTGGCATTTGTGCTGCAGTTCGATTACTCTCACAGATGGCTTCTCATATTTCTTTTTCATTGCTGTATCCTCCTTACTTGATTACAATCTTCTTACCGTTGTTGATATAGATGCCCTTGGTGCTGGGCTTGCTGCTCAGGCGTACACCGTCGAGCGTGTACCATGCCTCACTGTCGAACGAGAGTTCGCCCGTCTTGGTGTCGAGGGTGCCGATGGCGGTTGTCTCGCCGCTGCGGCTGACGAGGCGCACGGTGATGCTCTGGGGCAGGTCGTCGGTGGCAGCGGCTGAGCGTGTCAAGCCACGTGCCGGCGCTGGGGCCTCCGTGCCAACGTACGACAGATAGCAGCGCATGGGCTTGATGAAGGCGTTCGTGGTGAAGCGGACGAACTGCCCAGCCTCAACGGTTGCCGCGCCGCCAGCCTCTGTGCCACTTTGGGCTGCAAAGCCGTAGTCATTGCTGGCAACTGTCCAACTCTTCCCTTTGTACGTGCCGTGGAAATTCCAGGCTGCATCCGTCGTGGCACCGCCATAGAGGCCGTCGTTCGCCGTCGTGGGCTGTAGCGTCACAACTCCGCCCGTCATGTTCACGATGTTCGGGAACGTCATCGTCGTCGCATCATCCGGCATGAACAGATACGGCGTGTTGGCAGTCAGCGACCCGGTCGACGGCTCCTCCATCGTGCAGACCCACTTGTGCGCGTCCTCGTCGTACTCCACTTTCTGGAAGCCGTAGAACTTGCCGCCCTCGTTGCCGTTGCAGATATAGTTGAACGGCAGTATCACCGTTGCGGCCTGTGTTGTGTTGAACGGGCGGTTGTAGGTCACGCTCTTGATATTGCCGACCTCCTCCGTGATGTTCACGCCTACGAGGTTGACGCCTGTTCCCTGATTGTTTGTGCCGTTGATGGTCACGTCGGCCCGTTCCTCATCGTCATCGAAGGGGTACTCCACCACCACGTCGCCGTACTTCGGTGTGTAGTAGTTGCCGTCGTAGAGGAAACCGTTCTCGTAGCCATCCACTATTCCGTGGTCGGTGGTCGCGGCTCCGAGGTTGGCGGGTGCGACGGTCGCCGTGGCTGCGGGGCGGCCCTGCCTGTTGCCGAGGATGCTGGTGTAGTAGCAGTTCGTCATGTTGTAGGTCGGGTCACTGTTTGGATAGACGAACGTGAAACAGTTGCCGCCCAGCGCGTATTTGCCCGTGCCGTATGCAGCGGGGGCGAAGAGGCAGTCGGTGAACGTGACGATCAGATTACTTCCAAAGAGGTTTCCTATGAAGCCGCTGCAGTAGGTGGTCGCGTCGGCCTCGCTGGGGTTGTATATCAGTCCGTCATAGACGCAGCCCGTGACGGTGCACTTGACATTCGAGTCATACCAAAATGCGATGATACCGCCATGAAAGCCAACGCCGCTGTGGGTGGTGCTGATTTCGGTGCTCACGCGGCAGTTCTTGATGGTGATATTGCCCTCGGAATGGCCCACAAGACCGCCTGAGCGCTCATAGTTGCCGCCCGTGATGGTGCCATCGACGTGGAGGTTGCTGATGGTGGCGCCATTGATGTAGTGGAACGGGGCGCAGAAGTCCTCGGCGGCAGTGCGGTTGAAGGTCAGCGTGTAGTTCTGTCCGTCGAACGTACCCTTGAACGGGTGACCGCTCTTGCCTGCCATCTCCGATGAACTGACATTTCCAGCGAGTTTCACAACCTTGCCGCTGAAGCCATAGGGAGCCAAGTCGTAGTTTGTGGCAAAGCAGAACCAGCCCCAGCCGTTGGCGGTCTTGATGGTGTACTCGTTAGTGCCGCTCTCTGCGAAGTCATCCTCGCTGATGGAGAACGTAGCGCCGATGTTGACTCCCTCGGCGGGCATAGTGAACGTGTAGGTGTTGGCACCCGCCGTGGTCAACGTGATGTCACTTTCCGAGGTTGCGCCCGTCACGGTTAGGCTCGTCAGCGTCTCACCAAACTTTGGTGTGAAGGTGATGGTAACGGTCTGTCCTTCGCCAGCCATAGTTGTGCTTGCGTATTCATCAGTGCTAATGTTGAGTTGCGGATAGATGTTGTTAATTTGAGCGTAGGAATATACGTTGTAAGTCTTTGTCAGTGTGTAACCAGTGCCTCCTGCATTGATGGTGATGGTGATGCTGGCGGTGTATTGGCCGGGGTCACTGGGCGTTGTAGTACCAAGGTTTTCGCTAGTCGTATTGTTCAAGTAGGTGATGTTGCCCTTCGTGGCTCCCGTCTCTGCGCTGAAAGGTGCAAAGTTCGTCAGTGTGGCAGGGAAAAGCAAGGCTGGGTCGCTGTCGTAGGCATCATCGGCAGTGAGCGATGTCGAAATCTGATGATTGGCGAGCGAACACTCCAGCCCGTCGGTTCCGCCACAGGTGGCGGTCAGCGTGTTACCGACGAGGGTGTACGTGAAGTCATGTGCGTGTACCGGGGCGGCGCTGGGAATGTAGGTGATTTTCAGCTCGCAGCCGCTTCTTATCAGCATTATTGCCATGCTGCCCAGTTCCATCGAAAGATTACCGTTGATGCCAGCGGCATCCGTGCTGACGAAGGTGAAACTGGCATCCTCGTTAGTCTGCTTGCTTGTTCCTTCGCCTTCATAATCCCCGTCGCCAGTCAGCGAAGCGTTGCCGTTGCATGTCATGCCGCTGATGCTCATACTGAATGATCCGTTCATCATGATAGACAGCCTGCCCATGTGCGTCAACTCCACCCTGGTCACCTTGCCGTTGATGTTCGGATAGATGGTGAACTGCCCGCCAGCACCAATCTGCAAGTCAGAGCCATTATTACTGAACTTATTATTGCTCCCTGCCGTGATGACGGTTTTCGATGTGTTGTCGTCGGGGTCGGTCATTTTAAGAACGGAGCCGTTACTTTGGATTGACCTTGTGCTGAAGGCATACGTCTTTGTCACTGGGTCTGTTGCCCACGCCGTCTGCGACATCGTGAGCAAGAGGGCGAGGGTGAGATTGAATGTTCGTTTCATTTCTAATTGGTTGTAATTTGATAGTTGTCTTGTCCATTACTGACGGTTAAAAAAGCCTTATTACTTGCCAAATATCCGCTATTCCAAACAAAATACCCATAAGAATTGAGTAGATAATTTTTATTTTGCTGCGTTCCCGCCGATATGGTTCCTCCGTTCAACTGAGGGGTCAAAGTTAAGCAAGATATAGTATTGGGCGTTTCAATAGTTTTCACAATTTTCCCTCTGGTCAATCCATTAGTATTAATAAGCACTCCTGTATTGGCTGGAATTACAACATTATTAATAGGAATCGCCGTTAAAACTGAACCTTGAATATTATATCCATAAGCCGTCATGTCTTCAACCCTATAATTATAGTTGGCACTAAATGTATCCCATACAGGAAAATCAGGAGTGTACCAGAACTTTAATTGGCTGTTTAGGTAATAACCAAAGAATCTGTCTTCTGGGTCGTCGATGTAATTGTCTATATATTCTTTCGGAACTATGATCTCGTCCACATAGTTACAGCCACCTACAATATCATCGATTTCTCCGAAGTCTATATCACTAATATCGTTTGTAAACTCCAATGTGGTCAGGAAACAACAATAGTGGAAAGCATAATCCTGAATAAATCTCAGATGATTTGGCAGACGGATGTATTTGGCATGGCAGTCGTAAAATGCGCCAGTGTTGATGTTGACTACATATTTGTACTGATTATTTTCATAGATATAATCAGGAATGTAAACCGTGTCTCCCTCTTCAGAAGGGAAAAACGTAAGTGATAGACCGATGACACCTG
>JAEEGI010029124.1_pt1 | contig 10459 bp, 9 predicted proteins | sample 8958751 | NCBI WGS metagenome assembly JAEEGI01 (sample SAMN16246545, study PRJNA631951) | gut metagenome | biome: gut microbiome; feature: rumen; material: KS-attached | host: Bos | place: Iran: Karaj | collected 2018-10 | reverse complement strand
TATGACTTCGGGCCCCGGCAAGGGACTGCTGGTCAAATGGGGCAGCAAATACGTGGCCGACAAGATCACTTACGCGCCGGTACAGCCCGTCGATGAGGCGGAGGTGCCCGACGAGAGCGATCTGCCCGATCGGCCCGAGAAACCGGATATCGAGGTGGTGGACGGAGACCATACCGTTGTCACGCCCGATATATCCCCGACGGAGGCTCCTAAGGACGATACGCAGGATGATCCGGAGGCTGCGGTCATCAAGGATGTTTACAATATCCTGCTGATCGGTGAGGAGAATATCGGCGGCGGCTCATTGCGCGGACGCAGCGACCTGCTGATGATCGCTTCGGTAAACCGCAAAGAGAAGTCCGTTAAGCTTACTTCGATCATGAGAGACTGCCTTGTCGCGATCCCCGGACATATCGACAACAGGATCAATGTTGCATACACGATAGGCGGCGTCTCACTCCTGTACGATACACTGAAGGTCAATCTCGGCATAGAGATCGACAATTACATGCTCGTGAATTTCGAGAGCTTTGAGGATATAATCGATGCGCTCGGAGGCGTGGATGTGACGCTTACCGCGCAGGAGGCGGAGTATCTCAACACCACGAATTATATTTCAAAGCCCGAATACCGCAATGTCCGCGTCGGCACCAACCGTCTCAACGGCAATCAGGCGCTCGGTTACTGCAGGATCAGGGCCGTAGGCACGGCATCGGGCGAGTACAGTGATTTCGGACGTACGGGCAGGCAGAGGAACGTGCTCAACAGGATATATTCGACGCTTACGGGCAAGAACTATTTCGAGCTGCTCGGACTCGCGAACAGATGCCTGCAGTATGTGACGACAGACCTGACCGCGGAGGATATCGAGAAATACGTAGGTATTCTGACGGAAGTCGGATTTGATTCCGGGATACAGAATTACCGGATCCCTGTGAGCGGTACTTTTTCGGAAGCGCTGCTGCGAGGGATGATCGTCACCAAGATCGACCTTGAGGCCAATTCAAAGGCTCTGCACGAGTTTATTTACGGCAGCGGGGGAGAATGATCATTTTTATCTGCTCCGATCGGAGAAAAGGAGCGAAAGGCAAGCAGAATTCGGCGCAGCCGAAACTGCGAGTGCCTGAAAGGAACTTATGGAGATACAACTTTGGAGAGAAATACTTGAGCCCTACGCACTGGCAGTGGACGAGCTCAAGGTTAAGTTCGAGCATGTCCAGAACTCTTACAAAAAGGCGGGACTCTATTCGCCGATAGAGCAGGTGGACGGCAGGGTAAAGACCATATCCTCGATCCTTGAAAAGGTCCAGAAGAAGCATATATCGCTGGACGATTTCGAAGCCGAGATCGACGATATCGCCGGTATCCGCATCATCTGCCAGTTCATCGAGGACATATACAAGGTCGTTGAGCTGATACGCAAGAGGACCGACATGAAGGTGGTCGAGGAGCTCGACTATATCAAGGACACCAAGCCTTCGGGATACCGAAGCTACCACATGGTCATCAAGTACAGGGTCGAGACGATACACGGACCCAAGGATATTTTCGCGGAGATACAGATCAGGACGCTCGCGATGAATTTCTGGGCGACGGTCGAGCATTCGCTTCAGTACAAATACCGTCAGAACATGCCCGAGACCCTGCGTCAGAGGCTGCTCAAGGCCAGTGAGGCGATCGTCGTGCTGGACCGCGAGATGAGCCTTGTGCGCAGCGAGATCATGGACGCGCAGAATTCATTCACGATCAAGTCCAACGTTGTCGCGGATATCCTGACCAATATCCAGAACCTGTACAAGGTCGCCAACAAGCGTGAGATCATCAAGATACAGGACGAGTTCTTCAGGATATACGAGAGCGAGGATCTCGAGACGCTGCAGCATTTTGCCAAGGAACTCGATATCATTTCGGAAGGCTACAGGGCACAGTCACTGAGGTAGACGTACGGAGAAAAAGATGGATTTTTTACCCGAGAATTTTAAGATGAAAATGAAGGAGCTGTTGGGCGATGAGCTTGACAGCTTCCTCGATTGTTATAATGAGAAGCATAATGCGGGCATAAGGGTCAACACTCTTAAGCTCTCTCCCGAGCGTTTCGCCGGGATCTCGCCCGTAGAGGTGACGAAGGTACCCTGGATAAAGAACGGTTTTTACTACGATGAGAGCGACAGGGCCTCGAAACATCCGTACTATTATGCGGGGCTCTATTACATACAGGAGCCTAGCGCGATGACGCCCGCGTCGCTCCTGCCCGTGCAGCCCGGAGACCGTGTGCTCGATCTGTGCGCGGCGCCCGGAGGAAAGACGACGGAGCTAGGCGCGAAGCTGAAAGGTAGCGGAGTGCTGGTCTGCAACGACATCAGCAATTCACGCGCAAAGGCGCTCTTAAAAAACGTGGAGCTTTTCGGTATACGCAACGCTGTCGTGATCAGTGAAGCGCCCGCAAAGCTCGAGGACAGTTTTTGCGGGTATTTCGACAAGATACTCGTGGACGCTCCCTGCTCGGGCGAGGGTATGTTCCGCAAATCGCACGCGATCATTAAAAACTGGGAACAGTACGGCACGGGATATTACGCGAAGCTCCAGCGCCAGATACTGCCGAGCGCGGTGAAAATGCTTAAGGCCGGCGGATACATGATCTATTCGACCTGTACCTTCTCGGTTGAGGAGGATGAGGGCACACTGAAATGGCTGCTCGAAGAATACCCCGACATGGAGGTTTTGGAGACTGCGGATATCACGGCACCGGGCTTTGAGGGTTTCGCGCATGCCAGACCCGAGCTCGCGGACGGACCGGGCGAGATCTCCGGAGCGCTGAGACTCTATCCACACAGGATAAAGGGAGAAGGACATTTCGTCGCGCTGCTTAAAAAGAAGGCCGGCGATGATTCTCCCGGATCGGACCGGCATGTTCCCAAGGCACAGGCGACGGAATACTATACTGAAAAGGGTCGTCCCAACCGGTACGATGAGCGGACGCGAAAGACATATAAGAACATTTCTGCGGAAACCTTTGATTTCCTCGAAAAACTGGGCTTTGAGATCCCCGCTGAGCGTCTCGAGGTCCGCGAGGACAGGCTCTATATGCTGCCGGAAGGACTGCCGGCGCTCAAAGGCCTCAGGATCATGAGATCAGGCCTGCTTCTGGGTGAGATGAAGAAGGGACGGTTTGAGCCCTCACAGGCACTCGCATGCGCTTTGCACGCGGACGAGTATGACAATATCCTCGACCTGCCCTCTGACGGCACGGACGTTATCAGGTATCTGAAATGCGAGAGCATAGAGATACCCGCGGACACGCCTGACGGCTACGTGCTCATCTGCACCGACGGCTTCCCGTTAGGCTGGGGTAAGGCCGCGCAGGGACGTTTCAGGAACAAGTACCTGCCGGGCTGGAGGATGCAGTAAAGAGCATGCCGGCGCATGCATACGGAACGGAGAAGAGCGATGAGGCTTGATAAATATCTCGCGGACTGCGGGATCGGCACGAGGAGCGAAGTCAAGGAGATCGTGCGCAAAGGCAGGGTGAGCATGAACGGAACCGTGGTAAAGGACAGCGGCGCGGCGGTTTCGGAGGCTGACAGCGTAAGCGTTGACGGAAAAGCCCTCGGAGGCGTCGGAGAGCTTGCGAAAAAGCACTGGTTCATGCTGAACAAACCCGCGGGGACCGTGAGCGCGAATTCAGACGTGAGAGACGCCACGGTCATTGACATTTTTAAAAGCGAGGGGCTCAAAGGCCTGTTTACGGTCGGAAGGCTCGATAAGGACACAGAAGGACTGCTGCTCGTGTGTGACGACGGAGAGCTGAGCCATTATCTGCTCGCGCCGTCAAGAAGCGTTGAGAAGACCTATTTCGCGAGAGTCAGCGGTCGGCTGGCCCCGGACGCGGCCGAAAGATTAAGCGGAGGCATAGAGTTCAAGGACTTTGTCTCGCGCCCCGCAAAGCTTGAAATACTGGGCGAAGATGGGGATAATGATACCTGTGAGGCTCTCGTTACGGTGTGCGAGGGACGTTTTCACGAGGTTAAGCGCCTGCTCGCGGCGGTCGGAGGAGATGTGACGTATCTGAAAAGGATCGCGTTCGGACCGCTGAAGCTCGACGCACAGCTGAAGCCGGGCGAATACAGGGCACTGACCGATGCGGAGATACGTGAGCTCAAAGCCGCGGTCGGCAAATAATAAGAACGGAGCATCAATAATTCAGGATAAGGATTGACACTATGGCGGACAATAACGGAAAAAACGGCAAAGAGAAAAAGAGACTTGCTTTCAAGGCAAAGGGAGAGGTCGGGTATATCGATTCGAAAAAGCGCTATGAGCTGATCATGACGCTGATACTTTTTGCAGTGGCGGCGGGCATATTTGTGCTCGGACTGGCCCTAAACAAATGGGAGAAAGGCAATATTTTCACGATCATCGCGGCTCTGTTCGTGATCCCGATGGCCAGATACGCGACGACTTATATCATGTTCTTTCCCTTTAAGTCCGTTACAGAGGCAGAGGCAGCGGAGGCGGAAGCGGCGGCAAAGCCCGGCAGCATCATTTACGCGGACTATATCATGACTTCGGAGAAGCGTGCCATGATGCTCGCGTTCGCAGTGATCACCTCGGACAAGATCATAGGACTCACGGGCAGGAAAGAGGAGGATGTGCTCGACATCCGCAACTACATTCAGGACATCGTTACCCGCAGGGGATACGATTACAAGGTTACGATAACCGATGAGAAGTCAAAGTTCTTAAGCCTGCTCAGGGGCAGCGACAGCGCTGCCGAACTGGCTTTTGAAAATGATGAGGCTAAGGCGGCGTTCGATGAGGAACGTAAAAAGCTCTGCGGAGAGTTGGAATCGCTGATGCCGTAAGGCAGATGCTTTATACCGAAGGGACGAAGGTATCTTTTATCATGACGGGAGAATGGCATGCAGAGTTTTACGGCAGGTAAAAATGAGGACGGAATGCGCCTCGACAAATTAATAGACAGGATCCTGCCGCAGGCGGGTAAGGGCTTTGCCTACAAGATGCTCCGGAAAAAGAACATTGTCCTAAACGGCAAAAAGGCGGAAGGAAACGAGAGACTGTCGGTCGGAGACGAGATAAAGTTTTTCCTATCGGACGAGACCTACACCGCTATGGGCGGAGTCATTTCCCATGCGGCACCGGGTGCGGGCGGCAGTGACGCTGCACCGGTCGAGACTGCGGACAGAACAGGCAGTACCGGCAGGACTCCCGCTCGGCACGGGATCATAAACGGCGGCTTTGATTTCGCGGCAAATATCATCTATGAAGACAGCGACGTGATCCTCGTCAACAAGCCCGAGGGCATTTTGTCCCAAAAAGCGGGGCCGGATGATATTTCACTGAACGAATACCTGCTCGAATACGCGGTCAAAAAGCACGGACTGGACTTTGGCGCGCCTGCGACATTCAGACCCTCGGTCTGCAACCGTCTCGACCGCAATACTTCGGGCATAGTCTGCTGCGGGCTGAGCATGAAGGGCCTTCGTGCGCTCTCGGAGATGTTCCGTGACAGGACCGTGCATAAGTATTATCTCGCGCTCTGCAAAGGCGAGATAATCGTTCCCGAGCATAAAAAGGCATATCTGATAAAGGATGAGGCGACCAATAAGGTCACTGTCTCGGATCTTCCGGCAGAAGGCGCCGAACTGATAGAGACGGCATGGAGGCCGCTTAAATACATGAACGGATGCACCCTCACGGAGGTGGAGCTTTTTACGGGCAAGAGCCACCAGATCAGGGCACAGCTCGCGCACGAAAAACATCCGATCGCGGGTGACAGCAAATATGGCGATACGGCATTTAACCGCGCTATGCGCGACAGATATAAAGTAAGATCGCAGATGCTCGCGGCATACCGCATTGTATTTCCCCAAACGGAGATCCTTCCGGGGATATCCGGCAGGGAGTTCAGGGACGGGAAGGCGCTGGCGCATGCGCTGTGGGGAGACTGGTACGCTAGTGACGTGTAGGGAGAGGCAAGCAGAATTGTGCCGCAGGCACAAACTGCGAATGCTCGAAGAGAATCAGAATCGGCTGAAAGCCGATTCTAAAGCGGAGAGTATCTGGAATGAAGAAAGTACGGTTATTGGGGTTAATTACATTTCTGATAATTCTATGTTTATGCGGATGCGGGAAAGAGACCGGCGGTTCAGGAACTGTCGGGAACGAAGGCACATCGCAGGATAATGCAGCCGCGGGTATTCGGGACGAAGCAGAACCCGACGGCACGAGAGCGGACCGTACGGACGATACCGGAGCGGCAGGCACGGCCGATGACGCAACAGGCGGCAGTGGGATCGCAGGCGATCAGAACACCGATAACCGGACCGCGCATACGAACGGCAATCCCGCAGCGCAAACGGCGCGCGACTGGGTTAGCGACCCTTCGGCTGTTCATCCGCTTAGCGTGCCCGAAACGCCGCTTCCCGACTTTACTGCCGTGAGCGAGCTATACGACGCATTTTCAACTCAGATTTCCGATAACAAAAAAGAATTTTCCAAGCAGAAGACGGCCTCTTGCATTTACATCACCACCGAAGAAAAGCGCTCGATCCTCTCAAAGGATGAATATGTCGCGAGCATCGTGGACGTTTTCAACTGTGACGCGGGGTACGGGCTTTCCGCAGCAGCAGGCGTGAAGGTCAGGGGCAACTCGACCGCGGATCAGGGCGATGAGAAGTCCTACCGCATCAAATTCGAAAAGAAACAGGGGATGCTGGGACTTCACGAAGGACAGAAGTTCAAAAGCTGGGTGCTGATGCGTTCATTCTGGAATCTCGCGCCCGATCACATGGGCTTTGAACTGGCCAAGGCCATATTTGACGGCAAATATTACAGCAGCGACAGCTGTTATGTGAATCTGTACATCAACGGCGATTACAAAGGAGTCTATCTCTTATGCGAGCAGAATCAGGCCGCGAAAGGGCGTGTTGATGTGCATGAGCCCAAGGCGGATGAGTACGGCGCGGATATCGGGTATTTTATCGAGATGGACAATTATGCGGGCGATGAGCATCCGTATTTTACGCTCGATCACAAAAAGGTTGAGATGACCGATGTAAGCGGAAATACGCGAAAGACCTTCAGCAGGAATTACAGCATCAAGAGCGATATCAACAATGAGGAGCAAAAGGATTTCATAACGAAATACCTGAACGGCTGCTACGATATCCTCTACGAAGCGGCGGAGCATGACACTGCGTATATGTTTGACGGGGATATGAACGCGGTGCCGGCAGGAGACCGGTACGGCTCTGCCAAAGAGGCGGTTGAGGCTGTCATTGACACCGAGTCTCTTGCAAATATGCTGATCCTCGAGGAACTCGTGCACAACTACGATGTCGGTGCGGGAAGCTTCTTCATGGCGGTGGATCTTTCGGATGAGAGCATGTACGAGAGGCTGACCTTCTTGGCTCCCTGGGACTTTAACTGGGCTTATTATGAGTCGGGCAATGAGTATTTTGCCTGCACGTTCCAGAAACTCATGGATGACGGCTACGACCGGTCGAATATATGGTTCATCACGGCGATGAAAGCGGAGTGGTTCCGTGATATCGTAAAGGATAAATGGAAGGCTCTCGGCGAGACTTCCGCGATCGAAAACACGGCGAACCGTGTTGTTAATACCTGTGAGAAGCTTTCAAAGGACCTCGGGGACGAGGCATGGAAGGTCGATATGGTAAAGAATATCAGGACCTTTGTGAACGACAGGCGCAGGTGGCTCGATACTCAGTGGAACAGATGACATGAAAAACGGACCGCTAAGGGTTTTCCCCGGCGATCCGTGACGGGAGGCACAAAAGTTGGCACTTTGGAATTCGCGGGGACTCCGCGGCTCACAGCTCGAGGAATCCATCAATCTTACGAACGAAAAATACCGTGAGGGCGGACTGGCTCTGATACAGAAGATCCCGACCCCCATAACGCCCATCGAGATGGACAAGGCTCACGGTCATATCACGCTCGCATATTTTGACAAAAAGAGTACCGTCGACTACATCGGCGCGGTACAGGGTGTCCCCGTGTGCTTCGACGCAAAGGAATGCGCGACCGAGACGTTCGCGCTGCAGAACGTGCACGAGCATCAGGTCGAATTTATGCGTGATTTCGAGAAGCAGGACGGGATAGCATTCTTCCTGATCTATTTTAAGAGCCTCGACAAGTATTATTATCTGCGGCTCTGCGAGCTGGAGGTATTCTGGGAAAGAGCCAATTTGGGAGGCAGGAAGAGTTTCCGTACGGATGAACTGAACGGGGAATATTTCTTTGAAGGCAAAAACGGTTTTTTCGTGCCGTATCTGGAACTCATTCAGAAGGATATCGATGACAGGCCGGAATAATGCGGAAAACAGCCGGATACTGAAAGATATTTGATATTGCTGAAAAAAGTTCTTGACTAAGGTGATATAGTTCTGTATAATTCAATTCAATTTAGTAGCATGATAATATGGTAGCACATCAACGTGCTAAAGTGAATGAAAGGAATAAGCAGTGAAGGACAAATTATTGCACACTCCCGAAGGAGTCAGGGACATATACGGAAAAGAATACAGGGCGAAGCTGTTCGTCGAAGAGCAGCTCATGGCTAAAATGAAGCTCTACGGTTTTGAGAGCATCGAGACGCCGTCATTCGAGTATTTTGATATTTTCAGCGAGGAAAGAGGCAGCGTCAGTGCGAAGGACATGTATAAATTCTTCGACCGCGAAGGCAATACGCTGGTCTTAAGACCCGATATCACGCCTTCGATCGCGCGCTGCATCGCCAAGTATTACCGCGACTGTACCGGTCCGGTCAGGCTTTCGTACCACGGACAGACATTTATCAACAGCAGCGAGTATCAGGGTAAGCCCAAGGAATTCACGCAGATCGGCGCGGAGCTCGTAAACGACGCATCGGTTGAGGCCGATGCCGAGATGATCGCGCTGACCGTCGAATGCATGCTGGCGGCCGGAATCCCCGAGTTCCAGATAGAGATCGGAGAGGTCGGATTTTTCAAGGCGATCGTTCGCGAGGCAGGGCTTGGCGAGGACGATGTCGATGAGATGAGGGCTCTGATCAACGACAAGAATTCCTTCGGTCTCGAGGATCTGATGAGGCGCTACGATATCGATGAGAAGCTCTCGCAGATCATCGTAAATCTCCCCACGCTTTTCGGACCGCCCGAGAAATTAAAGGATTTCAAGGCTCTTACGGATAATGCGGACGCGATCGCTTCGATAGAGCGTCTGGAGAAGATATACGATCTGTTAAAACTCTACGGCTATGAGCGCTACATCAGTTTCGACCTCGGAATGCTCAGCAAGTACCGTTATTATACGGGCATTATCTTCAACGCTTACACTTACGGTACGGGTGATGCGATAATCTCCGGCGGCCGCTACGATAATCTGATCGGACAGTTCGGTGAGGCTGCTCCCGCGATCGGTATGGCTGTTATCGTTGACAGGATGATGGCGGCGCTCATGCGGCAGGACATCGTTCCCGATGCCGATGAGAGAATAGCGGAGTTTTCCGCCGATGAGGCTTCCTATGCCGATGAGCTGAAAAAAGCCATCGAGGCCAGAAAAAACGGAACTCCCGCAAGGATCAATATCCGACATTGATGCCGGTTCGTTGGTATTTTAGCAGAAACAGTCGGATACACTGCGAAAGCAGGCACAGCAGATAAAAAGGATGATATTGTTTTATGAGATATATTACGATAGCGCTGGCCAAGGGCAGACTGGCCAAGCAGACAATGGGCATTCTCGCGCAGATAGGGATCACCTGTGAGGAGATGGAGGACAAGGAATCGAGAAAGCTGATCTTTACGAATGAGGAGATGGGCTACAGGTTTTTCCTTGCGAAGGCAAACGATGTGCCGACTTATGTTGAGTACGGCGCGGCAGATATAGGCATCGTCGGAAAGGATACGATCGTTGAGGAAGGTCGCAAACTGTATGAGGTGCTCGACCTGGACCTCGGCAAATGCAGGATGTGCGTTGCCGGTCCCGAATCAGCGCGCGAGGCGCTCGATGCGGGCAGGATGATCAGGGTGGCGACCAAGTATCCGGCGATAGCGAAAGAGTATTTTAATAACGTACGACACCAGACCGTGGAGATAATCAAGCTCAACGGCTCCATAGAGCTGGCTCCGATAGTAGGACTTTCGGAGGTCATCGTAGATATAGTCGAGACGGGCTCGACACTCAGAGAGAACGGACTTGTGGTGCTTGAGGAGATCATGCCCTTGTCCGCGCGCATGGTGGTCAACCGCGTTTCGATGAAGATGGAGCAGGAGCGTATCAGCAAACTTATCGGAGACATGCGTGAAGTTATCGAGAAGAAATAACGGCGCATCCCTGAGTATATTGTTCCGTCGGGACGGAAAGGACATAATATGAGGATCGTAAAACTTGATAAGGATTCCAAAAGGGATCTGCTGGCCAATCTCCTGAAGCG
>JAEEGI010029123.1_pt1 | contig 10459 bp, 5 predicted proteins | sample 8958751 | NCBI WGS metagenome assembly JAEEGI01 (sample SAMN16246545, study PRJNA631951) | gut metagenome | biome: gut microbiome; feature: rumen; material: KS-attached | host: Bos | place: Iran: Karaj | collected 2018-10 | reverse complement strand
AATCATTTAGTAAAACATCTTAAACGAAACTGTGAAGTTTCAATTCTCTCAAATTTTTCATAACATACTAACGTAAGAAGGAATGGGCATTGTCTGTGTTGACAATGCCCATTTGTATGTTAGTACCTATTAAGAGAATCACCTGCCGGTTTAGTCGATGTCGATGAAGTCGTCGTCATTCTCTCCCGTTCCGCCTGGATTGGTCCAGTCTTCATCTATAGGTATGATGTTATCGTCGTTGGCATCATCGTTGTCGATGGCATAGCCTGACTTCTTGCTACCTTCTAGAAGATAGAAAGGCTCCGTCGGAAACAGTTCCAGCATTGGACTTTGATATTTTTTCTTCATCTTAGTCATGTTCTTCTTGTGTTTGCGTTACTTCACCATGTATTTTTTGCCCTTCACGATATAGATGCCTTTTGGCAATGTGTCGCCCAGCTTGCCCACTTTACGGCCATAGAGGTCGTAGACCGACTCGTCTGCGGTAAAGAGGTGTATGCGAGGCACACTGGTGGTTCCTCCCTGCTCGGGTTCTTCGTCGAACATTCCGAAAATCTCCATCGTGAAATCTTTCGATTGCGAGTCGATAGCGTTATCAAGGTTAATCCATCCCCGGAAACCTTTCAGCCGAGTGTCTTTGTTCAGATGCACAATGGTACTTTTTTGGGTCTTGGGGTTAGTGCTTACCACATAAGAGCCTTTCGGTGCATAGATTCCATTGGCTTCAGTGCCGGTGTAAATGCCATCACTTACACGGAATCCTGAATAGTTAGGAGTCTGCACGTAGTTCACTCCTGCTTTGCCGTTATGCATTCCATAGAGCGACTTTATTTTTAGAGTGTCCAACATCTTTGTTTCTAAAGCCAAGAGATTATGTGTGTAACTCGCGGGTTCATCTTTTACAGAGAAGAATTTGCGCCCCAACTCGTAGTATTCTTTCTCGTTTCCCTTTGGGTCAAAGCTTAACAATGGTTCCTTTGTAGGTTTCAAGAGATAGAAATTTCCTGGTTTTACCACGTTATCCGTAGTAAAAAGGTTGACCGTTTTGAAGTCAATGACGTTTGGATTATTAGACAACTCGCCGATGCTGTGAATGAAAGCCAACTGTGCATCCTCGCCGAATGCAAAGCGCACCTGCTCGCCCGTAAGTGGCAACGGGAACGAAAATGAGTTCCAATCATTTGTCTTCAATGAACGTTCCAGACAAATAGCACCGCCATACTGTCCTGTGGGGGAAGCTCCCAGATACTGTTTTGCTTTGTTTGTCTCAGGATCAATATAGTAGTCGGATGAGTTGGGATCCAAATAGTTGAGATTTTCCTCATCTTCATAGAAGAAAGCAGGGCGAAGTCCAAGATATGACATGCGTAAATCGTCAATACATACCCAGTCGGTGTCGTAATAGTAGTCTTTGTTGTTATTCCTTTTAGCGGCACTCTTTGTTGCCTCGTTTTTTCCGACACCTATCTGTAATGTTTTTAAACCTGCCTCGAATTGTTCTTTCGTCACACATATCCACAACGTAGTCAAATAGTCTTCTTTCGTTTCTCCTACGCTCTCACTCGTTTTTGGCTGAGTAAGAAACTTGCCCACCTTGAGACAATTTTCTTTATCATTTTTACCCGTTAGTATTTCATTACTTAAAGTACTGGTACTTATATGACGAAGATTATTCTTTGATTCTCCTCCAGTTGATGATGTCTCATTACTACCATTAACCTTTGCAAAGAGGTAAGCATCATGTCCAGAATCACTATGCACAAATCCGTAGCATTGGACAAGATACCATCCGGGTTTTGGTATCTCCACCTCCGTATAAGTGCGTCCAACACCCTCGAAAGTAAGAAAGCCATACTTACCGTTCTTCAGTCCATATCTAAATTGTTCAGGTTTTGATCCGTCACTTTTTTCGAATATATTTTTCAGTCTCAAAGGTTTGTCCCATGCTTCATCGTAATATTGTTCTTGCTGAGTATTATATTTATTATCTGTGGATCCGAAAGTATATCCCAAACGACCGATACTTTCAGTGTCATCATAATGATAATCATTTTTTTCACTTGTTATCCACTTTTGGCTAAATTGCTCTGCATTGCGTGTGAAGTCACGATCATAAATCTGAACAGAGACACTGGGATTCAGCCCGATGTTCTCATTGTCAAGCATTTTAAGAAATTCATCTTCAGACACAAGTCGCCATTGGTAAAGTTCGTTTAAAGGAATCATTTCTGTTTTAAACTCTTCTTTAACCTCATATTTTGTTGTTATGTTTTTTACGTTTACTTCGGTTGTCCAAGTTGCACGATCATAGTCTCTATATACAAGCTTATCAGTTTCGGTATTACTATTGGCTTTCTTCCATTCACCGTATACTGCTCCGAAATAGTACCTAGTAGTATTATTCTTAGGTTCTTCATACATATAGTATGTGCAGGTGTCACCTTCTGTTTCCACACGTTCGAAAAACCATCTTTTCCGTTTTGCCGAATTGGCATCCATCATCATGGTAAAGCTGTATTGATCATAGTTAGCCCAATTTCCCTGATCGTGGAAATCTTTGGGGGCATTACACCCGAACACATCTTTGCTACCATTCTCTTTGATTCCACTTTTTATCAATCCACTTGACATCAAAAAAAGCGGTCGTCCGAATGTTTCATGGAACAATCGGCCTTCCATACCCCAGTTGCCGCCTTCAATGATAAAGCGGCCTGTTCCCATATTGTAAAGAAAAATTCTCTTTCCATTAGTTGCGTATTTACTATTGTTTAACACGGTATCCACTTTGATACCTTTCCACTTCATGCTTTCCGAGTGGGCATGAGTGTTTTGAGCAAATGCAACTCCTTGACCAAACATGATGGCCATGAGAACTATTAGTATTCTGATGCATTTCATATTGTCACTTGTTAATAGTTTTTGAAAAGTCTGAAGTTATAATAGCAGAATTTAAATTGTCGGAATTTTATTTTCCCATCGAGGCATATCGCCCCATAATAGTACTTTATCCTCGCAAAATTAAAAAAAATACAATTACATTGTATAAGCCTATAGGTGTATTTTGCTTTTTTTAACTTAAAACCGCCGTTTTGCTATAATTCTCCTGTTAACCTATGGTTTTCCTAACTAGAGTCATTGCACTTCTTTCTATGTTGTTCTGGAGTACAAACTAATTTACTTTGTTCTTCATCTAATAGGTTTTTGAGGTTCATTTAATGTTTATTTAAGGTACAAACTAATTTACTTTGTACCCAGCCTGATGATTCCTCCATACGCGAAAAACGATTTCTACCCCCTATACCTACTACTTTGTGTATAAAGTGTTGTGTCTCAAAGTGTTATTGGTAGTATGTAGGGGCGTTTATCCTACTACCTTCCTACTACCATACCCCCTATTGAGGCCTCGAAAAAAACTTTGTGCCTTTGCGTCTTTGTGTTCCAATAAAAAATGTGAATTAGGTGAATTCCTTTCCGTTTTCATGATGACAGAAGTGAAACTGAAATGAAAGTGCAGTTTCATCCGCATCCAGCTGAATGACAATGGTTTACAGACATATGAAGGAGTGAAACTGGTTTTGAAAAATTTTGTAAGATTTTGTTTTTTCACAGAAAAGTCGTATATTTGCAGCTGTTTCTTAAAGGAACAGCTCCCCGCCCCATCAGGGGATTCCCTCATACTCCCCTCCCATCGTAGGGGAGGGGCAGGGGTGGGGTCAGTATTCAGAAATAGAGGCAGTATATTAGGCAGATTTCAAAGATTACAGACCCCACCCCTAACCCCTCCCCTTGAGGGGCGGGGAGCTCAGAAGCCTCCCTTGTAGGGGCTCCTCTTTTTTACTTAGAAACCTCTATAATGATAAATCGAAAAAAGGAAATACATATACCTGTGAGGGCAGCATTCATCGTGATGGCGCTGCTTTGTAGCCTGCATCTGATGGCACAGGAGGCAGACAGCACCTCGTTGCGCCCGTCGTTCGGCGTTGACTACACCGGCGATGTGTTGACAGACTTCAAGCGGGTCCGTTTTGCCAATATCCTCGAGCTTCATGCCGATGTCCCGCTTTCCCGGAAACTGTCCGTTCAGGTCGGTTCCCTCAGCGCTGCGTCTACCGACAATGATCTGTCAGTAAACGACATTCAGGGTTTCTCTAGTATCGACACCTATGGCCTTGACATTCCGTTTGCACTCACGGTGGCTGGCGTGAATTGGCAAATCAACGACCGCCATACGCTCTTTGCCGGCATCCGCCGCATCGATGAGGATTATTTCTGCAGCGACGGACTGACCCTTTACACCAACAGCTCGCCCGGCATCTTTCCCACCGTCAGCTGGAATATCGACTCTCCAACTTTCCCTATGGCCGCAATGGGCATCCATTACGCCTACGACCATAAGAACCTGCGCCTGCAGGCATCGGTCTATAACGGTAAGGGACACTATCGGTTCGCGGGTAGAAAAAACGTCTTCCGCATCTGCCCCAATAGCGACAACGTGTTTGTAATAGGGCAGGCCGAATACCGCCATCGCGGCAGCCACTACTACCTGGGAGGCACACTGCACACAGATTCGGATATTAATCCCTCGGCCTGGATTTACGCCGAGCAGGCACTGGTGCCCAACCTCACCCTGATTGCCATCTATAGTCATGCTTTCGGCAGCGGCAACCTGTGTGACAATTTCTACGGCCTGGGCGGGAAATATGCCCTCAAGCGTGCCGAGTTCGGCGTGTTCACCGACTACGTCTATGTAGTCGACGTCGAGGAATGGGCCACCGAGTTCATCTTCAGCTATCACCTCACCGACTTCCTGACCGTCAAGCCCGCTCTGCATGTCATCGACACTGACGGCAGAACCACCTTAGCCGGCCTGCTTCGCGTAGACATAAGTTTCTGATAACTAGGCTGCTCTCTTCATATTTGGCCCAAAGATAAAGGCAATGAGACTAGAACTATAGTTCTTATTTTCCCTTATAGTTCCTGAAGGTATCATTATGAAAAGTTTTATGACTTCTGTTGCTTTGTTAGCAGCAGATTCACCAAACACACGGCGTATTCCATATCAGAGTTTTGAGGTCTCCATGCCAATGTGTAGCTCACTTTTGCACTTGCCACTTCATATCCTTTATCAGTCCATGATTTCAGCTTGTCTCTTCCCAGGGAAGACAATGCTGCGACATTGATTCTTTGTTCATTAAGAAGATAGCCATCTTTGTATTGCAAACAGTCTCCACTTCGAAGGCGAAGCACAATCTCCTTGCGTCCCTTGAAAAAGTCGAGCCATACGTCGTGCATGTTCAGTGCTATAGATATGGATGAATACTCTTTTGTGGGATTCGTTATGAGATAGAGGTTTTGTTTGGCGCGAGTCAGGCCAACATAATAGGCTCGCATTTCGTTTATATCTCTTGCATCAGGTATGGGCGACACGAGATAGACAGTGTCGAATTCACGTCCCTTGGCTTTATGGATAGTGCTTACAAAGACAGATTTTTCATCAGCAGCGATGAAATCTTCAATATTTGACTCAAAAATGTATTCAAGTAAATCACTGCGATAATAGGTTTTATGGGTTACCTCAAAATCTTCAAAGAATTGTTTCATGATGCTAAGGCAAGTGCTGGAGGCATAGGTCTCGAGTGTACGATGTTTTGCCGACAGCCACTTCTCCTGCGATATTGATATGTCGTTGCTGTCACCCAATTGTTTTAAGAAATATCGCACCTCTGCAAGGTTGCAAAAACGGAAACCTCCCATTGACTGGACAACAGTGGCATGCAAGCCGTGTTGTTCCAGTTCGTAGGCTACCTGCATTGTTTCTTCATTGGTGCGGGTAAGAATTGCAATACTTCCCTGAATATTTGTTTCTGCATTCAGAAATGACGTCAATGTCATAACCTTACCATTCGTTCCTGTTGCTGAACGAATGGAAGTGTGTTTCATGCGTCCGGGAATACGCTGAACAAATCGGTTTGCAGTATCGACCACTGCTTTCGAAGAACGATAGTTATCCGTCATTTCATATAGTTTAGCGCCATCTTGGTAAACAAGCGACTGCATATAACGTGAGTCAGAGCCACGAAATGCATAGATGTTCTGGTCATCGTCTCCTACCGCAATGACACGCATTTCCTCGTTTTGCCGCATCAGGGCTTGTACCAGCCGGAAATCATCCTGCCCCATGTCTTGAGCTTCGTCGATGACAAGTACATTCTTGGAAATCTTAGAAGGTTCCACCTCGCTTTTTTCAATCATCTCTGCTGCCTGGCGCACCACATCTTTAGCTTCGTCCAGGCTTCCTTGTTTGCCTATAAGGTCGAAACTGTAGGAGTGGAAAGTCTTAATGTCCACATAGTATGCTGCATTGCCAACCAAATCAATGAGTCTTTTCTTGAATTCTGTAGCAGCGGCTCTTGAGAAAGTAAGCATCAACAGTTGCTCATGTTTCACATCTTCAAGCAACAGCAACGACGCAAGTTTATGTACCAATACTCGTGTCTTACCGCTTCCTGGTCCAGCAGCCACTACGATATATTTCGACAGTTTGTCATCGATAATCTCGCATTGGCGATGAGAGAGCTGGCCAAATAGTTGGTTGTATTTGGCAGGAGTGATGTTTTGGTCTATTTGTGCCCGCCGTTCTTCCTTGAAATATTGGTTAATGAATTTGCGGAAGTCTAATGTGAAATAGTCGTTGACGAATCGTAAAGCTGCATTATAATCTCGAACCATCAGGTTGGCATATTCGCCTACAATATGAATCTGGCGTATGCGCTGCTTGTAGAATTCGTCCAACAGACGATACTGTTCCTTGCCATACCGTGTGCGACGGTCGGCAATTCGGGCTATCTTCATGGTGTTATAGATAACAATGAAGCCACCTTCAATCTTCATCAGTTCTGTCTTTGTGAGATATAATAAGGCTTCCTCAATGTCTCCTATGGTAGGTCTTTCATGTTCCTTGAACAGCTCTGAGTGCTGGCTTGCAATGAATTGTTGGAGCAGTTCAACGATTGAGAAATTCACAAGGGTCATTTCTTTACTGACGTCTCGTTGTGCATTCAAGGTGTCGATAATAAAGCGGCAGATATCCATTCGTCTGGCAAATCGAGCCATTGAAATATCCTTTGAAGCCTGTAATCTTACACTCACGCTGTCACTGAAGCTATGTTCCTGTTTATGAATGTAACCTTTTAACGACAAGAAATGGAGTGAAGTTCTGATGCGTTTGGTGTTTGAGTAGGTAAGGCCAGCCTTGTGAGCTTCCTCATTCAGTTCTTTATAGTTTATTCTGATTGCTTCTTCACCGAATCTTTGCATGAGGAAATGCTCTAACTTCAGAATGATGTCGAGATTGCGTATGGAAGAACTCTTTGATATCCATGCTTGCATATCGCGAGTGTCAGCCAGCAAACCATCCTGTCGCATCAAGCTGATATTCCTAATAACAGAAAACTTGTCCATTCCCAGAATGTCAGCTAAATAATCCACACGACTTTCTGCTTCAGCTCCTTTGCCTTTTGCTGTAGCATGAGCACTGATAAGTGATTTGATTATTCGGGCAGCTTCTTCGCGTGAATGATCATCAAAAAGTGGAGAGATGGTCAATCTGTGGCGTGCTTCATCCATATTCTTCACGGCTATACCCGTCGCAAAGATGTGAGGTGAATTGCTGCCACGGCTTATGAATCCTGCATTTTCCAGCGCCGCTATTGCTGCCTTAACACGCGTTTCAATATCATCAGTTTCTTCGCCCCATCCAGCCTGGCGTGCAATCTCTAAAGGTGAGCAGCTCACCTTATCCCGTTTTGATGTAAGGTCCTTGATTGCTTTCCAAACTTGCTGTATTTCGCTAATACTCAGCTTTGTCTGATTGAGGAGCATGAAATGCTTGTCGAGATCGCTGTCGGCATATAGCACAAAGCAATCTGCCTGCATCTGTGGGTCTCGTCCTGCACGTCCCGCTTCTTGCACATAGTTCTCTAATGAGTCGCTTATATTATAATGTACCACCAGCCCGACATCCTTCTTGTCAACGCCCATCCCAAAGGCTGATGTTGCCACAATCACCTGTGCCTCACCACTCATAAAGGCGTTTTGGTTCTTTACCTTCTCGGCTGCCTCCATCTTGCCATTGAAAGGTAAAGCACGAATACCGTCTCTGACCAGATGTTCTGCTAATTCGAGGGTTCGGCGAGTGCGAGAAACATATATTATTGAAGGGCAATTATGTCCCAAAATCAGAGAACGTAAAAGATTGTATTTCTCATTGGCAGTATCTGCATGGAGTACGGAATAACGCAAGTTCTTTCGCTCAGCATTAGCTGCAAATACTTTTAATTCTAAGCCTAACTTTGCCCTGAAATAGTCACAGATATCGCTGATGACTTTCTGTTTGGCTGTTGCCGTAAAACAAGATACGGCAATTGGTTGGTTCAATTGCTTCTTTTCCTGCAACTGTCGGATAAAATCGCCAATATACAGGTAATCCACCCTGAAATCGTGACCCCATGCAGAGAAACAGTGGGCTTCATCAATTACAAAGCGTACAACATTCCTGTTTATCAGTAGTCTTTCGATAGTCCTCGAACGTAACATTTCTGGAGCAATATAGAGCAAGTTTGCCGTTCCTTCTGCCACTTGCTGTATGGCGGCGGCTCGTTCAATAGGGTCAAGTAGTCCATTGATAGTCACTGCCTCACTAATGCCACGTGCTGCAAGATTGTCAACCTGGTCTTTCATAAGTGACTGTAATGGCGAAATAACGACCGTTAATCCATGAGTGTTACGACCGGCCATCAATGCAGGTAGCTGAAAGGTGAGACTCTTTCCGCCACCAGTAGGGAATATCGTCAAGAGCGAATCTCCACGAATAGCAGATTCTACTGCCTGTTGTTGCATCGGAACTCCATCAAAAGTTCGAAAGTCATCATAGCCAAAGAATTCCTTCAGGCCACTATGTGCATCTAACCGCTGGTGACAATATTCGCAATTTCCACATGATGTATTGCATAGAAGGTTTATTACATTGACCAGCCGCGGATAATTCCGTAAAACCCATGCAGGAGTGATTGAGTAAACATCGTCGGCTCCAATCACGGCCAGGCTATAAGCCAGTTCTATCGGATACTGCCTGACCAATGTGTCGAAGTCGGCATGACTGCACACTTTACCCTTAAATTCCTTTATTATTAATTGCGAAATTCTATCCCATAATAATTGATGCGTGGACGAGGTATAACCTACGTATTTGAAAAATCCGTTGAATTGGTCCTTGTTATACAGTAACTGATAGTAGATTTCTTGTCTGCCGGGTGATAAGCTGTTCCATGCAGCAACTTCGTCGTTTAGTAGGTCACGAGCTTTCATGGAGTCATTCACGGGGTTGTTTAATTCGTCCACTTGTAACTTGTCGTCCTTCACCAAATGGTGATAAGGTCGTTTGGGGAACAACAGCGGTGAAAGGAATAATGTGTCAATAATAGTAGGATTGCCCCTCAATGAAGTATATTTCAAATCATGATTTATGATATTATGACCGCAAACCATGTCGCACTTTGACACAAAGGTATCAAAGTCAGCTTTGGAATGAGAGCGCAAAACTGCACCATCTTCCCTTATCGCTCCATAATCCGCCACTTTCTTTGTCTGCGGATTAACCTCAGTGTCAATAAATGCTATCATGACAATCTGCTTCTTTGCTTCAAGGGTAGATAATATTTGCAAAGATAGTCAAAGTACGCAATATAAAAGAAAAAAGAATATTAATTTTGCTTAATCGGATAAGCCTGATGGCTTTATGGGCAAAATTGGTGTTTGTAGCATTGAATTCACTTAAAAATAATCAAAATTCTTATGCTTTTTCAACAGAAATCTTGCAAGAAATCTCAAAAAGGTGTAAAATATGGCAGAATAAAAATCTCAAAAAGGTGCAGGTAAAGATTGCCGATGCCATTGTGGCATGTACCTTCGAAACATATTTTTCTTTTGTTTCGAAAGAGTTGTTGAGGTTAAAAAAAGGACGTTTTAGAAACGAAAAAAGTCCAAGATTTCTCTTGAACTTTGAGTGGACCAGCCAGGGCTTGAACCTGGGACCTCCAGATTATGAGTCTGTTGCTCTAACCAACTGAGCTACAAGTCCGGCAACCTTTTTGGGAGTTTGCGGCTGCAAAGTTAAGGGGTTTTAGGCAATTTTCCAAATTTTTGGTGTAAAAAACGAGAATTCTTTTATCTTTTCATAAGAAAAGGCTTTACTCAGAACCAACGGTCATCGTCCACGTAAGTGGGAAAGATAAATGCAAAACATAAAAAAGGATTTTATATTTTGATATTTCCCTCGTTTAAATAAAAAACTCACGCTCAAGAAAGAATATTTCATCTTCTTTCTCTTCACTAAATCGATTTTTTGCACTATCTTTGCAGAAAAATTGCAAAGACAGGCCGAAACGACATTACAGACAAG
>JAEEGI010029120.1_pt1 | contig 10460 bp, 7 predicted proteins | sample 8958751 | NCBI WGS metagenome assembly JAEEGI01 (sample SAMN16246545, study PRJNA631951) | gut metagenome | biome: gut microbiome; feature: rumen; material: KS-attached | host: Bos | place: Iran: Karaj | collected 2018-10 | reverse complement strand
AACGAGCTGCACTACCACTACACGGCATCCGCGCCGCGGACGGCCGTTTTCAGTGAGGTCTTCTACCCGGGATGGACCGCCCGGCTGGAAAACGGCGAACCCCTCAACCTCGTCCGTGCCGACTGGATTCTCCGCGCAGCGGCTCTCCCTGCCGGTGATCACGACATCGTTATGCGCTTCGAGCCCACCTCCTACAAGGTCGGAGAAAGAATCTCCCGCACCAGTTCCATTACTCTTCTGGTTCTTACGCTTCTGGCCCTTGCAAAGATGGCCCTTCCGGGCCGGAAGGAGCGGAAGGAGCATTGACGGCTTCGACCAGCTGACCGGCGAGGGAAAGGAAGGCGAGACCGTCAGGGCGGGATGAGAGCGCGACGGGCTCTCCGGCGTCACCGCTTTCACGGATGGATTGCACGAGCGGAATCTGTCCGAGGAGCCTCAGTCCGAAATGCTCCGCCATCCGCCGGCCTCCATCCCGGCCGAAGATGTAGTAGCGGTTTTCCGGAAGTTCTTCCGGCGTAAACCAAGCCATGTTTTCGACAAGGCCGAAAATCGGCCGGTTGATGTTCTTGTTCCGGAACATGTCGACCCCTTTCTCCACGTCCGCCAGGGCGACATCCTGGGGCGTCGTCACGATGACCGCGCCCTCGAGCGGGATATCGTTGACAAGGGAAATGTGGATGTCTCCCGTTCCCGGGGGCATATCGACGAGAAGGAAGTCCAGGTCCTCCCATTTTACCTGCAGGATCATCTGTTTCAAGGCGTTGCAAGCCATGGGACCCCGCCAGATCAGGGCCTGGCCGGGCTGGGCGAAATATCCGATGGACATCCACTTGACTCCGAATTTCTCGATCGGGACCATCCAGTCGGTCCCGTCCGCGGGTTCGATCTCCGGGGTGGCACCCTCCGTGTCGGTCATGATCGGGACGGAAGGTCCATAGACGTCCGCATCCGCGAGCCCGACCTTGAATCCCTGCCGGGCCAGGGCGACCGCCAGGTTCACGGCGACCGTGGACTTGCCGACCCCGCCCTTGCCGGAAGCGATTCCGATGATGTGGCGCACGTTGGCCAGGCCTTCGAGGGTCAGGTCGTTGACCGTTTTCTTCTTCGGAGCGGGGTCCTTGACGATGGTCTCGACCTCCACTTCCGTCCCGCCCGGAGCGTGCCTGTAGATGGCGGAACGGGCGGCGCCGACGAGATAATTCTTCAGGGGGTCCGGACGCTTCGGAAAGGCCAGGGTCACGGTGACCCGGCCGTCCCCGACGACGACGGAGTCCACGATTCCGAGGTCGACGATGTTCCGGTCGCCCTGGGCGGGATGCTCAACTTCTTTGAGCCATTCAAAAATCTCTCTTTCGTTCATTAATTATAATCATTCTGTTCTTCAAGGGAGGGGATAGGTTCTCTGAAAACCGCCGCTTCGCGGCCCCTCCCTAAAGGGCCCCTCCCTCTTATAGTGCCGAGGGTGGCATAAGTTTTCAGAGAACCTATCCCCTCCCTTGTCACAAACCGGAAATTATTTTACCAAATCGATTTCATCGATGATATGGCGGGCGCCGCCCAGTTTCTCAACGAGGAAGAGGACGTAGCGGATATCGACGCAGATGCAGCGCTGGAGGTCCGGTTCGAACATCACGTCGGAAGACATGGACTCCCAGTTGCCGTCAAACGCAAGGCCGATCAGCTCGCCCTTTGCGTTCAGCACCGGAGAGCCCGAATTGCCGCCCGTGATGTCGTTGTTCGTCAGGAAACAGGTATGGACCTTTCCGTCCGCAGCGTCGGTGTACTGGCCGAAATCGCCTTTTTCATAGAGTTCCTTCAGCCTGGCCGGCACGATGAACTCCGGATTCGTCGGATCTTCCTTCTCCATCACGCCGGCGAGGGTCGTGTAGTGGCGGTAAAGGATCGCATCCTTCGGGGAATACGGGAGAACATGGCCATAGGTCAGACGCATCGTCGAATTGGCGTCCGGATAGGACGGCTTGCCTTTCTCCCACTCGAGAAGACCGGCGGCGAATTCCTTGCTGCCCTCTTCAAGCTTATCGGCACCCTCGTATACCTTCGGATACAGGGCCATGACGGCAGAGATGATCGATTGCTGCAGCTTGAGGGCCGGGTCGTTCTCGTAGATATCCTTGTTGTCGTCGGACTTCATCGCGGCTTCGAGTTTCTCGTAGGAAGTGAAGACGCTCTTGTCGAAGAGTTCGTCGACATAGGCCGGAATGTCGAGGGTGGCGAAATCACCGCCGAGTCCCTGCAGATACTGCGCCGGGTCCGCTTTCTTGCGATAATACTCCAGCAGGGCGACCGCTTCCTTCCTGTCCAGGTCGACGACATAGTCGCGGTAAGAGCGCTGGACGGCGGCGAGGCCCTGCTCAAGGGCGTCGTTCCCGAGGGATTCACCGTTCCGGAGAACGCGGTTCACGGCGTTGGAGAAACGGGAGGCCATGCCGACCAGTTCAATGCGGTAAGGGACCTCGGTCAGAAGGGTCACCGCCTTCGAGGCTTCGGAAGAGCCTTCGACATAGGACGCAATCTTCTCCAGGGCGTTGCCATAGGCGGCCTGGCGCTTCTTCTTGCCGCCGACCCAGTCCATGAAAGCGGCTTCTTTCCGCTCCTCGCGGCCGATGATGTCGAGTTTTTCAAACGCGAGTTCCTCGCCCTGCCATTTCTTCCAGCCGTTGGCCGAAGAGGCATACTTGCTGGCATATTTGAGCTGGACGTCCGGATCCGCACACATCGCCTCCCACATCAGGTCCTGGCGGACGGTACGGGCGTCGATGGCGATGCGGTTGGTCGCGAGCATCTGCTTGAGCTGGGCGGCCGTCTGGAAACGCTGAGTGCGGCCGGGATAACCCATGATCATGGCATAATCGCCCTCCTGCGTGCCCGCAAGTGATATTTTCAGGTAATTGGCCGGACGGTACGGCTTGTTCTCCGGGGAATAGTCGGCCGGCTCGTTGTCCGCTCCTGCATAGACCCGGAACATGGAGAAGTCCCCGGTATGGCGGGGCCACATCCAGTTGTCCGTCTCGCCGCCGAACTTGCCGACGGATGCCGGCGGGGCGCCGACGAAACGGATGTCGCGATAGACCTTGGAGACGATCAGGTACTGGACATTGCCGTTATAGAACGAAGAGATTTGGGCGGTACAGTTCGGATTGGCCTTCTCGGCTTCGGCGGTCAGTTCCTGGGCCTTGGCGCGAAGCGCCTCTTCCACGGCCTTTTCATCTCCGCCTTTCGCGGCCTTCGCCTCAACCTTCGCCAGGATGTCGGTCACGTCGGTCATGGACTTGAGGAAAGTGACGGTCAGGCCCCGGCAGGGAAGTTCCCCCTCGCGGGACATCGCCCAGTAACCGTCCATCAGATAGTTGTGCTCAGGAGTGCTGAGCGACTGGATGCTGCTGTATCCGCAGTGGTGGTTGGTCACGATCAGGCCCTCTCCGGAGATGATCTCGCCGGTGCAGCCGCCTCCGAAATGGATGATGGCGTCTTTGAGGGATGTATTGTTGATGCTGTATATCTGCTCCGGGGTCAGCTTGCAGCCGGCCTCCTGGAGAGCCTTCCCGTTCATTTTCTGAAGGAGGGGGAGAAGCCACATGCCTTCGTCGGCAAGGGCGGGGATTGTCAGCAGCGCGGCGGCTGCCAGGGCAAGGATTTTCTTCATATTCGTTTTATTAGTTGATCCATATTACTTGTTCCGTTTGCAGCAGCAGCAACCGTTCCGGGAAGCGGCGCCTTCGCCTGCAACCAGTTTGTCCAGGACGGAGAGCAGTTCTTTCTCCATCACTTTGTATCCTTCGATGTTGGGGTGGACGGCATCCCGCCGGAACGTCTCCTGCATGGCATTTTCCCCGTCTTTCATGGCCGTATGGTAGTCGATCAGCGGAATCCCGCGGGTCTCGGCATAGCCCCGGATCATGGTATTGAGCGAATCGATCCGGGGGCGCGGGTCACCGAGCTGCCGCCGCCAGCCGATTTCTCCGGCGGGAAGCAGGGTGGAGAGGATCGGACGGATGCCGTTCGTCTCCGCCAGTTCCACCATCGATTTGATATTTCCCATGACATTCTCCAGTTTGATATAGCCGTTATTGCAGGCGATGTCGTTGATACCGGCGAGGATGGCCACATACTCCGGGTTCAGTTCGATGACGTCGGGGCGGAACCGGACCAGCATTTCGGAAGTCGTCTGTCCGCTGATACCCCGGCCCACAAACCGGTTGTCCTTGAGCCAGTCGCCGTCCTGTTTGGCCCAGCCATCCGTGATGGAATCGCCCATCAGGACCACCAAAGGCCTGTCTTTCACCTCTTCGTTCTGTGAGGCATACCGGGAAAACCGGGCCCAGTCTTTCTGCCAGGGCTCCTGCTGGGCCGCTGCGAGGAAGGAACATCCCGCCAGCGCCAAAACCAAAAGAATCTTTTTCATTTTAACTCTGTTTATGCTGTTAGTTGATCTCGCGGGCCCGTTCGTACCCGTCCTTCGCATTCCAGGTCAGGGCGAAGAAGAAGCCGCCGATAAGGGACACGACTGCGAGAATCAGGAAAAGATAATCCCAGAAAACATCTCCGAAATGGTCGGAAAGGGCACCGATGCCGATCCCGGTAAAGAGATTGGCGCAGTAGCTGACGATTCCGACGAGGCCGACCGCCGCCGAAGCGGCCTTCTTGGTAGCCTGTCCGGCAGCCACGACGCCGGCCAGGGTCTGGGGACCGTAAAGGATGAACCCGACGAGACCGAGCCCGATGCAGTAAGGAATGAATCCCCAGCTCTTCGGCATCAGCCAGAGGAGAAGCAGGGCGAGGGCGGTCAGGCCCATCCAGATCGTCGCGACATGCTGGCCCTTGCTCTTGAACAGCTTGTCCGTGACGAAACCGGACACGACCATGCCGACGATTCCGCAGATCTCGAAAGCCGCGACGGCGATACCCGCCTGCTGCGGGGTGAAGCCCTGGCCTCCCTGGGTCATGAATTTCGGGCCCCAGTCGAAGATGGCGAACCGGACGATATAGACGAAGATGTCGGCGATCGCAAGGAACCAGATCACCGGATTCCGGAAGACCATTTTCCGTACGAAGACCTTGTAATGGGCGGTCGAATCATCCTCGTCCATGGACGTCTGCGTCCCTTCCAGCTCGGGCAGGCCGACGGATTTCGGCGTGTCCCGGATGGCAAACCACATGAAAATCACACCCGCAAGGCCGATCAGGGCCGGAATCCAGAAACACCACTGCCAGGCGCCGACGTGCTCCGCGGCCTGGATGACGGCCGGATCCGCCACATCCTTTCCCAGGTTCCCGGCGATCCGGGCCACGACGCCCGAATCCGACGAAAGGTTCCGTCCGAGTCCGCCGATAATGGCGCCGCAAAGGATTGAAACCAGAGCGCCGCCGATCGAGTGGGCCGTGTTCCAGATCGACATCTTCGAAGCGAGCTCCTTGGGAGGGATCCAATGGACCAGAAGCCGGTTGCAGGGGGCGAACCCCACGCCCTGCGCGATGTTGTTGAGGATCAGCAGCACCGCGATGGACATGACGAAGGCGTTGATGAAATCCGGTCCCTCCGTCGTCCCTGTGATCCAATGGCTCAGGTCTGCGGTCCATCCGAACAGGAAATTGATCAGCACGCTGACGGAAAGGCCGATGGCGAAGTGCCAGCGGGCGTTGGCCCTGTCGGCGATGACCCCGTTGATGAACTTGGAGATTCCGTAAATGATGCCGACAAGGGACAGGATGATACCGAAACTGGTGTTCTTGATTCCATATTCGGCCCCCAGTGCGGGCATCGCGAAAGCGAAATTCTTGCGGACGAAATAAAAAATCGAATACCCGATCATCGTGGAGATGATGACTCTCCACTGCCAATACTGAAAGCTCTTTTTAGTCTGCATACTGTTCCCTCCAGAATCCGAAGAACAAATATAATGAATCGGAACGGTTCCGGCAAATCCCCGGTCCCTTGCTGCGGCGGGCTATTCCGTCGCCCGGAGAGGGAGGGAGCGGAGGGTCTTCCGGTCGACGGGAAGGCCGACCCAGTCGGCGGGATAATCGGTTTCGATCAGGTCCGGCTGTGAAAGCAGGGTCCGCATATAGGCCGCCCTGCGGTCGACGGGATTCTTGATCTTGTCATCGGTCTGGGTCACGGAGACGATGATCATGACGCCCTTCTCGTGCAGTTTCCGGTAGATTTCCTGCATTTCGGGACGGATCGAGGTCCGGCTGGCCGCAATGATATGGTCCCAGGGAATCGGACTCCTGTCGTATGCCTCGTAATGTTCGGGCTTGCTGATCTCGACGCAGAACATCACATCCTGCACCCCGTTGTTCCAATAATACAGCGCCTCGTCGAGAGAGCGGAGCGAGAGGAACATGTTCCTGTACCCGGCCCAGTCCCCGCCGGGCTTGAACTGGCGGATATAATAGTCGAGGGCCCGTTTCTTGTCCTCTTCGGATACGCCCTTGGTGTTGATATACTTGTTGTCGAAATTGAAAGCGACCTTGCCCTTCCCCCATTCCAGGACCTCTTTCAGGGCCGGAATCCGGTAGTCCGTCACCTGGCCCTGCCGGTCGACGAGGCGCAGCTGCTGAAGCTCTTCATACGTATAGTCCGCCACCCGTCCCTTGCCGGTCGTCGTCCGGTCGAGGGTCAGGTCATGCATCAGGACCATCACGCTGTCCTTCGTGAAGCTGAAATCGATCTCGAAGAAGGTCGGCATCATCGACAGGGTCTTTTCGCAGGAGGCGATGCAGTTCTCGGGGAATCCTTCCTGCATGCCGCCCCGGTGGGCGCTGAGGATGATATCCCGGTCGGGATCATAATGGAAATACGCCTGGCAGTCCTCGAAAGAGGCGATATTGACGGCGTTGTCCGGTCCGGGAACGGGATAGGAGGGGGCTGCCGGTTTCTTGGGACCGCAGGAAAGGGCGGCGGCAATCACCGCGAAAAGAAAGAGGATCCGTTTCATGGAACAATCGATTTATAAGCGTCCACGACAGCCCGGACAAGCCCGGGCGTGGACAGGGACATGATCTCGGAGATGGCTCCTTCAAGTCCAAAGGTAGCGATTAATTCTTGAATCCGGGCACATTGCGGGTCGTCCGGACGGTTAAAACGGAGCGCCGCGGCCGCGGCCCGGCAGAGATGAGCCGTCGGAAGGCCGAAGCCCGCAGCCATTTCCAGGGGATAGGCGAAGTACAAGGGAGCGGAGAGCTTCCGCAGCGGATCGCGCCCGACACGGGCGACGGTATCTTTCAGGTATGGATTCCGGAAACGGCTGAGAATCCGGTCGATATACGCGTACTGCTCCCGGGGGTCGAGGGAGAATTTCCGGATCAGGGCTTCGGAACTCTCGCCCATGACGCCGCGGACTTCCGCGAGGACCGACGGGTCGTCCAGGGCTTCGTAGATATACGTATAGCCCTTCAGGGCTCCGAAATAAGCGGTCGAGCAGTGACCGGTATTGAGCGTATAAAGCTTCCGCTCGATGTGCGACAGGAGATCGTCCGTCAAGTGCATTCCCGGGACGGGAGGAAGCTCCGAAATGAGCCGGGTCCGGTCGACGTTCCACTCGTAAAACTCCTCGACGGCGACGTCCAGGGGCTTTTCACAGGCAATCGGAGGAACGATCCGGTCGACGCTGCAGTCCGCAAAGGCGACATGGCTTTCCGCCCAGATCCTGTCCGTGACGTCCAGGCTTTCGAAGACCATCCCCTTCAACATCGAGGTCGCCCGGACCCCGTTTTCGCAGGCGATGACGGTTAGGGGCTCCCTGCGCCAGGCATCCCTGCGGCGCCGGATTCCTTCGGCGATGACGGGAGCGACACCGGGTAGGAACTTCACGCTGACCGCCGTTGTCACGAGGTCCGCCTCGGGAATCAAGTCCGCCGCTTCTGGAAGAAGGACGGCACGCATTCCCCGGACTTCCTCGTCCCGGCAGACCGTGTCCATGACATGGACCGTATAGCCGCCTTCCCGGTTGATGAGGCCGACGATCCGCTCGTCGACATCCGCGAAGACAACATCGAAACCGGCGCGGCGAAGAACCGCGCCGATGAATCCCCTGCCGATCTTTCCGGCCCCGAAATGAAGTGCGATCATTCCGCTAAAATTCAAAATCCACGAGGATCGGACGGTGGTCCGAAGAGTCGTAATAGTTCGACATGGCCCAGATCATATTGGTCCAGGACTCGTTCAGGACCAGGGCGTTCCGCACCCGGGCGTACATGTCGGGCGAAGCATAGATGAAATCGTACCGGGGCGGGTAGTTTCCGGCCGCATCGTTGGCCCAGGTCCGTGTCGCGAAGAAATGACCCGGATACTTTTCCCCGATGATATCCTTGTAGAAGGTATGGTTCAGGATGTAGTCGTGACTGCTCAGGAAAGGACTGTCCTCCGGCAGCTTGTACCGCCAGTTGTCCTTCCGGCTCCGGGTATTGAAGTCCCCCATCATCAGCCAGTTCCGGCAATCGGAAAAAGCGGGGTCTTCGATGCTCCTCTTGCAGATATACTTGATTTCCGCCTCCCGCTGGGCATTCCCGCCGGCGCTGTTCGTGCTGTCGTAGTTCTGGTTCTTGATGACGAACTTGGCGTAGTAGCCGTAGGCGTGGGGCCAGAGATGAAGCGTCACGAAATTCACCTTGGTCCCGTTCACGTCGACTTCCTGGACGGCCGCCCCGTGGGAAACCGGACAGTATCCTTCGGGACAGCGGGCGTGGTATTCCGCCGCATGGCTCTTTCCGTCCGTCCATCCGTCGGCCATCTGCTGGTGTTCGGTATCGGTTTCCGTAATCAGGGCCAGCGTCCGGATGGGATACTTCGAGGTGATAACCTGCGGATAGTAGTCGTCCGCATAGATGCGATATCCCCCGATGGCCGTGTATTTATGGCCGTAAGTCGCGGCGAACTCCTCCCAGTGGGAGGGGAAATACCGGTCGGAAACGGCGCACATGGACGTACTCCGATCCTTGTAGATCGACTGGGCCTCGCTCCAGACGCAGACGTCCGGATCATACTTTTTGATGAACTCCCGGAAGTGCACGAAACCGGCCTGCTGGTCGCTCCACATGCCGTTCTGGATGTTCCAGTAGAGCACGCGGAGACCTTTTTCGGGGCGCTTCATCTTCGCCGTTTCGACGACCTTGATATTGTCGAGGAAAAACCCGTGGTTCAAGGTTTTGACATTGGTCTCGCTGGACCAGTACAACATGGTCCCGTCCGTCGCCCCGGCGATATCGACCGTCACGGTGTTCCACCCTTCCCGGAGGACGCTGCGCGGGAAAAGGAGGTTGTGGTCGATGCCGTCGTGGGGATCGGTCAGGGCATAAGGCCGCCCGTTCAGGGTCGCGGAAGTGATGACGCCGGCGAGGCAGGCCTTGAAGCAGAAATTATCGTCCATCCCCGGATCCGGCATGACGTCGAAGGTCACGCGGATGTCGGAGACGCCCTTGATGGCCGAAAGCATCGGGGACTGGATGATGCCCCGCTTGTGTTCATTGTTGACGCCGCAGGAGAGGTATCCGATCCTCTCCTTGACGCGGAAAAGGTAGACCCAGGAACCGAAGCCCCGGCTCTTGACATAGTCGTCGCTGCAGATGTGGGAGGACCCGACCGTCTTCCAGACCGTAGACTTGAAAGAGATGTGGCTGAGCGGGTTCTCGCAGTCGTCCTTGAAATTGTCCGACTGGATATAGGGGCCTTCCCCCATCGTGCAGGCATCGAAATTCTCGGCGAAAAGGACGGTCTCCCCGCCCTCTCCCGGTCCGTCGGGCGCCGGTTCGGTCTTGTCGTCCGGTTTGACCGGTTCGATATTGAGCGGTTCCCTGCAAGAGGTTGCACCGGCGAGGAATCCCGCCAGTGCAACGACTGCAAAGAATGTCTTCCGCCTCATTTATTTGGCGACGGTCGTTCCGGTCGCCTCGCCCTTGCTGGCGGGGCCCTGTACAAGGTCGCCGACGTTGGCGTCGGATACGGACTTGCCGTTCACGCTGCCGCCCGCGATGCAGTTCTCCAACTTCGCGGAGGCGTTGTTACCGGCGATGGCGCCGGCCATGTCGGCATTGGCGCAAGTGACAGCGCCCGTGCTCTTCTCACCGGAGAGCGTCAGGGTGACCGTGTTGGCGTCGCCGCCGGAAGCGGCCGCGACATATCCGACCACGCCGCCTGCCATCGCACTGGCATTGTCGGAGGTCGCCGCGCTGACCGCACCGGTGTTGACATTGCCGGAGGAGAGAATCGGCTGCTTGTTCTTGATCAGCGCACCATAGATACCACCCGCATAGACGGCTCCGGCGGCCTTGTTGGTGACCTTGACCGCAGCGGTGTTGGTATTGCCGGTGACGCTCAGCGCAAGGCAGCCCTCTCCGAGGATACCGCCGGCCGCTACCTTGTTTGCATGGGTCGTGGTATTCTCGACGGAAACGGTGACCGCGCCCTTGTTGGTATTGCCGGCAATGATGTTATCCTTGGC
>JAEEGI010029119.1_pt1 | contig 10460 bp, 8 predicted proteins | sample 8958751 | NCBI WGS metagenome assembly JAEEGI01 (sample SAMN16246545, study PRJNA631951) | gut metagenome | biome: gut microbiome; feature: rumen; material: KS-attached | host: Bos | place: Iran: Karaj | collected 2018-10 | reverse complement strand
TCCGTGCATGATATCCAATCCCATGCCGATCGCACCGTTCCTCGATGCGATCTGTATCGGGGAAGCAGAAGCCGTTTTTCCGGATATGCTTGCTGTCATGAACAGTGATGATGACCGTGACACCATTCTGAAAAAGCTGTCGGAAATAGACGGAGTATTCGTCCCGAAGTATCCGAACAAAGAACACTGCAGAAGAAAATATCTCAAGAACCTCGATGAATTCCCCACTCATTCGGTCGTTCTGACGACCGATACTGCCCTCGGAGATCTGTATATGGTCGAGGTGGAAAGAGGCTGTTCCCACAACTGCCGATTCTGTATGGTCTCGCATGCATTCTGTCCGATACGATTCAGATCCCTGGAATCATTACTTGATCAATGCCGTGAAGGCCTGAAAATAAAAAACAGGGTCGGTTTGGTCGGTCCTGTTGTAACTGACCATCCGAAGATTTACGAGCTCTTAAATGGCATTCTGGAGATGGGAGGACAGTTTTCGATCAGTTCTCTCAGACTGACATCTCTTACTCCTGAGATGCTGTCGCTGGTCTGCAAAGGCGGAGCGCAGAGTATTGCAATAGCACCGGAGGCAGGATCAGACCGTCTCAGAAAAATCATCCACAAGGGATTCACCGAAGAAGATATCCTCAAGGCGTGTCATGAAATAGCCAATTTCCCGTTCAAACAGCTGAAACTCTACTTCATGGTCGGACTTCCCGGAGAGACAGATCAGGATATGGAAGAGATCAATATCCTTTCCAGGAAATGCAAGGAAATTGTTTCCGGAAACGGAATGAGAGTCAATATCAACGTTGCGCCTTTTGTACCGAAGGCCAATACTCCCTTCCAGTGGGCAAGAATGGAAGATCAGGCTGTGATCGAAGAAAGACTGAAAAAACTTACAGGTCTGCTCGGAGGATCAGGTATCGATGTCAAGGCAGAAAGCTCAGACTGGAGCACGATCCAGGGCATTCTCAGCCGGGGCGGAACTGAGATAAGTGATGTTCTGATCAAATGCGAAAAGAAATCCCTCGCCGCATGGAGAAGAGCATCAAAAGAACTTGAAGTAAAGAAAAGCTTTGATCTGGATGAAGAGCTCCCATGGAGCATAATCTCAGATGATAGATTCACCGAAAGACTGAAAAAGGAATATCTGAAGTCACTGGAATAAACAGAAAACTGCACTACGTCTTTGATACGGATTCGGACGGCGTAGCGGCGAAGGCTCGTTTTTCGGGCAAAATGGGCTCATCCAGACCCTCCTGTAAAGTTAACAGAAATATGTTGAAGTCGGGTACGATCCCAGCTATATTTGTACCATCACATCTAAACTGTGGAGAAAAACATGATCATTAAAAATATCGATGTGAAAAGTGTCATGACAAAATCGAATCTCCCGGTCTCGGATTTTTCGGTGAATCCTTATATTGGATGTTCCCATGCCTGCAAATACTGCTATGCGTCCTTCATGAAACGCTTTACCAATCATCCGGAGCCTTGGGGAGAATTCGTTGATGTGAAATACTGGCCGGAGATAAAGAAGCCGGAAAAGTATGCCGGTAAAGAAGCCTTCTTTGGCTCTGTTACCGATTGCTATCAGCCCTGCGAAAAGAAGTATGGCAGGACAAGAGCCTTACTGGAACAATTACAGGGAAGCGGCATCAGCATCAGCATTGCTACGAAATCGGATCTTGTCCTGCGTGACCTCGACCTCATAAAGACCTTTCCAAATGCCCGTGTTTCGTGGTCAATCAATACACTGGATGATGCTTTCAGAAAAGAGATGGACAGAGGTGTAAGTATTGAACGACGGCTTGCTGCCATGAAGGAGTTCTATGATGCCGGAATTCAGACAACCTGTTTCATTTCTCCGATCTTCCCCGGCATTACTGATCCCATTGAGATCATCGAGACCGCAAAGAAGCAATGCAATCTGATATGGCTGGAGAATCTAAATCTGCGCGGTGATTATGGTGCGAGGATCATCGAATGGGTGCATGAGAAACATCCGGAGCTGGACGGTCTTTATCACGAGATCTACAGCAAAAAGAGCCGGAACTACTGGACAGCGCTGGATCAGAGAATGCGGGAATATACCGAAAAAGAAAATATGACATATCTGCGGGATGACGATCAACATCATTCTCCGTTCGGAGAGCCGCCAGTGGTTGTGAATTACTTCTATCACGAAGAAGTCAAAAAATCAGCGAAGAATATCCGGAGCGGATCAGCAAACAGGTGCTTGTGATGCTGATCAGGATCACGAACAGGCATCCCTGGCGGTGCAGAAAGCAAACTACGCCGTGAAGATGTACGAGAATATAGGGTTCAAGATCGTGAATGAGAACGCTGAAGAATATATCATGGTGTGCGAGTTATAAATCTGGATTTGTGGAGAAGAGCATCAAAAGAACTTGAAGTAAAGAAAAGCTTTGATCTGGATGAAGAGCTCCCATGGAGCATAATCTCAGATGATAGATTCACTGAAAGACTGAAAAAGGAATATCTGAAGTCACTGGAATAAAAAAAGAGCGATGGGGTCATCGCTCTTTCTGTTTCATGTTAATTACCGATTATGCACTGAGCATTCTGTCAACGATGGAATTGACTTCTTGACCGTCTGCTTTTCCTCTGGTCTGGGGCATAACTTTACCCATGACCTTGCCTTTATCTGAAGGACCGGTTGCTCCGACTGCTTCGATTGCAGCCTTTACAATGGCTTCGATCTCTTCAGCGCTCATCTGAGGAGGCATGTATTCAAGAAGGATCTTAAGTTCTCCCTCTTCTTTTTCAACAAGGTCTGCTCTTCCACCCTGCTTGTAAGCAGCGATGCTTTCTCTGTGCTGTTTAACTTCTTTTGAAAGTACAGCCTTGACCTCATCATCGGTCAGTTCGCGCTGCTTGTCCATCTCTGCATATCCGATTGCTGAAAGGAGCATCTTCAATGTTGAGAGTCTTGCAGCTTCTCTGTTTTTCATCGCCTGATGCATATCATCGGCTATTTTCTGTTTAAGTGCGGACAAGGTTATTATCTCCTTGTTGCAGCTCGGGCGGCCTTAGCAGCTGAACGTCGTGCTGCAATCTGTTTTCTGGTTCGTCGGGTCTGAGGTTTCTGGAAACGTTCTCTCTTTCGAGCTTCGGACAGGATTCCATCCTGCTGTACTCGTCGGTTGAAACGCTTGAGCATGCTCTCAAAGCTTTCGCCTTCGTTTGCAGTAATAATTGTTGACATCTTTATCAGCCTCCCTTCCACACATAAATCTCATATAAATGAACGTGCAGTCACGTCCTTCTTCTAAAAAGACGCAATTGAAATTTTACTTACATTACGACTCGTATGTCAAACAAAAAAAATAAAAGAACATTAAGCTAATATAATATTAACGATACGAATGTACGGAGAAAGGACCAAATGGGAAAATCAGCAGCAAAAAGAATAGTTGAATACCTCTGGTATCTGATACCGGCTGCTGTTGCCTTTCTTTTGTATCTGATCCTCCCCCATTTTTCCGGAATCACCGAAACCATGTTTACCAAAGGGATTTTCAGAATAATAGGAGTTCCTCTTGGATGGCTGATCCAGTGGCTGCCGTTTTCGTTATCGGAGATCATAGTGTTGCTTCTGATCCCGGCAGTCATCACATTTATCGTCATATTCATACGCCTGATAATCAAGAAAAGGTTTTCATCCGTCCGGAATCTTTCCAAGGCGATCCTTCTTGCCGTTTCATGTCTATTGCTGATGTATATGCTTATGCACGGAGTGAATTTTTACAGAAAACCTGCAGCCGAACTGCTTGGACTGGATGTTCATGAACGTTCCTCGGAGGAGCTGGCAGAGCTTACAGCATATCTTGCTCAGAATGCTTCCAGTATAAGAGCATCTCTTCCCGAAAACGAAAACGGGACTGCAGAACTGACTGTTTCCGTTTCCGACATCCTGAAATCAGCCGGTAAGGGATACACTGAACTTGATGATCAGTTTTCTGAACTATGGGGAGCAGTAACAAGGACAAAGCCAGTACAGATATCCCACCTGTGGTCATATACCGGAATAACAGGTATGTATTTCCCGTTTCTGGCCGAAGCAAACGTCAATATTGACCAGCCCGTTTACTGTATACCTTTCACAGCATCCCATGAGCTTGCACATACGCGCGGTTTTGCCAGAGAAGACGAATGCAATTTCTTTGGTTTCCTTGCATCGATCAACAATGACTCTCCCGATTTCCAATATTCGGGTTATTATCTTGCCTATATCGACTGTTTCAATGCACTGTATTCAAAAGACTCAGATCTGGCGATCAAAACAGCCAGGGAAAACGTAAGTGAAGCAATGGCACGGGACCTTAATTACCAAAATGAATACTGGCATCAGTTCGACGGTCCGGTACAGGATGTATCCAATAATGCCAACGATAAATTCATTCAGTATCAGGGAGTCGAGGATGGAGTACAAAGCTACGGCCGATGCATCGATCTGATACTGGCATGGTATGCCGAAACAAAATAGGCGCAATTATCCTGTATTCAGAAATAAACGGAAAATTTGATCGAATCGTAATACACATGGAAGGAATTTTGGCTCCCCGACTAGGATTCGAACCTAGAACCTAGCGGTTAACAGCCGCCCGCTCTACCGTTGAGCTATCGGGGAATAAGTGAATCTTGCCGATCCTGGATTCGAACCAGGGCAAAAGGATTCAAAGTCCTTCGTGCTACCGCTACACAAATCGGCATCGATAACAAACGATGACTATTTTATATGCTCTCTTTATGGTGCCGAAGGTCGGGATCGAACCGACACGAGAGTTGCCTCCCAACAGTTTTTGAGACTGTCGCGTCTGCCTGTTCCGCCACTTCGGCAAGTGTATTACATTCTTAAAGTTCTATGGTGCCGAGGCCCAGGATCGAACTGGGGACACGTAGATTTTCAGTCTACTGCTCTACCGACTGAGCTACCTCGGCTAACAAGTGTTTATTCTATTATAGAAAGTCACTTACTGTCAAACCAAAGGTTTCTTTTCGGTGAGACACAGATAAAATGATACACCTTTTGCTGATCAAATGTCATCAAACAAAACAGGTATATTTGCCTTGAATTTTTCCAATAATATGTTGGCGATCTTTCTCACCTGGGGATGAGAATCGATCTCACATCTGAGTTTAAGAAAATGTCTCCACTCCCTGATGTTGCAGGTCATCACCAGCTCTGTTTTGAGACAGGTCGGGAGAACGGCTCTGGCATACTGGGGAGTGCATCCGGCATCAAGCAGATCGAAATATGCCTTTTCGGCATCTTCACAGGCTTTATACCAGATCTTATATGCTTCCTCATTGTCTCCGAATTCCGGATCGATAACATTGATCTCTTTTCCGAATTTATCATTGGAATAATTACAGTACCTGGTGGATTCCTGACTGAATGAAGCGATCCTGTGTCTGACTATCTCGTGGGATATTCCCCTGTCGCAGATAAATCTGACTGAAATTGAATAGTGTTCAAGGACTGATTCATGACCTCTTCTGATGATGCTGGCAATGAAACGGGCACTCGATTCATCCGTCATCTTATCTTCGGATTTGTAACAGACTCGTCCGCATGTTTCGATTTTTTTCAGTATTTCCTGCCCATCGATCGGGTCCATTATGATGGCGTCAGCCTTAACAACTTTCATTTTAATCTCCGTATATTGCTATACATTATACACAAGTGAATCTAGGCGATAAAATCCGCAGATACCCTGACATTCCCTTGTCTCCTGGTTATCCCAAGCATATCGCACTTCGTCAGAACGGGTACATTATATTTGCGGCTCAGCCCGAATCTTGCAGCAAAATCCTGTATCGTTATCTCTCCTTTTTCCGCCAAGGTATCCTTCACGAATCTTTTCATTGCATTGAAATAATCTTCATCAAGGACAATAAAATCCGGTAACTCAATGAGCCTGCCTGTCTTTATAAGATAGCGCAGGATATCCGTTTTACCCGGGAAGTTCTTTACTGTTTCTTTGATCGTCAGAGGATTCTGCCTGTGTTTCTTTGTGAACAGGATGATCTGATCCGCGATCTTCTGCTGTGCCTCGGTAAGATCATTTTTTGCCTTTGAAAGCTTGACTGCATCCATGTTCCTTTCTATCAGAGAACGTGATTTCAATTCAGCCAGGCATTCCCTGAAGATATATTCCGGGATACTGATTTCCTGCTTTAAAGTAGCGACTGAGACCTCATTTCTGATGTTATCCGTCTTTTCTCTGATCAAAGTCAGTAACTTTTCGGTATTGTTTTCAACAGTTTTTCCTGAGACCAGATGCCCATCGATAAAACGGTATTCCTTATTGTTCGAAATCTCCTCAATGCACTTCCTCATATCATCAGAACTGTATTCGGTCCATGGCAATGAATTGATGTTGATTTCCCCTTTGAGCATAACTTCCGATTCAACGATATCCTTGATCCCGCATGTACAGCGTTTTAACAGAGCAGAAACGATTTCAGGTTCGTTCTTTTTGCGGTATTTGACGGCAGCAGGATCGAGAACGGTTCCGCCTCCGACCGTAGTTTCAGGAGAATCACTGCGAACGATAAACTTCTCACCTATATATGATGTGACATCTTCCTCAAACCTCAGCTGAGCGAGCACAGAATCCCTTTTCAGCAGGGTTTCAGGATAGTTGAACAGAATTACCCTCGCCTCAAGATCTCTGGTTTCAAGATTGATCCTGTATTTGCAGTTGTTTTTAATTGTCTGTCCCGGAAGAACAGTCAGAACAGCATCGATCGTCCTTGATACCGGAGGTATTTCTGCCGTTACGACATCTCCCCTGCGGATGTCTTCTTTTTTCACATTGGATATATTGATGCCTACTCTGGTCCCGGCCTCAACATGTTCATTGTCTTTTTTGAAGCTTTCGATATTGCGTACCCGGCCTCTGAGAAGCCCTGGAGCGAAATATATTTCTTCGCCTGTTTTCAGGATGCCGTGCTGCAGAGTTCCGGTAACGACTACACCGACTCCATGTATAGAAAAAACTCTGTCACAGGCAAGTCTCGGTCTTCCGATGTCTTTTCGTTCCGAAATGCTCTGATCAAGTTTTTCTATTTCTCTCCTGAGATCATCGATCCCTTCTCCGGTCAGAACACTTGCACAGATGACAGGAGCATCCTTCAAAACAGTATTCTGAAGATGAGCTTTTATATCTTTCACGGCAGAATCCCGGTCAGCCACGATATCTATTTTATTAACGACTATGATTCCCCGTTTTATTCCGAAAAGGGAAATAATATCCAGATGCTCCTGAGTCTGGGGCATCCATCTGTCATCAGCAGCAATGACCAGCAGGACTGCATCACAGGCAAACAGTCCGGCTGCTACATGACGAATATACTGTCTGTGTCCCGGAACATCAACGATCCCGACTGTATGCCCATTATCAAGATCAAGCCAGGCAAAACCCAGGTCAGTCGTCATTCCGCGGAGTTTTTCCTCAGGAAGACGATCTGTGTCCATTCCCGTCAGGGCACGTATGATGCTCGTCTTGCCGTGATCGATATGTCCTGCGACTCCCAGCGTTATCATTTCGCTGCTTCCCGTATGATGTAGGAAAGTGAGGAATCCTGTTCCGGCAGAACAGTTCTGAGATCCATCAGAAATTCATCATCCTCGACCCTTCCTATGACGGGACAATCAGATGTTCTGAGCTTTTCTGCAAATCTATCTATGCTTCCTTCTGTTCTGACAGCAATGAGATATGTGGGAAGAGTCTGATTCGGAAGCGTTCCGCCGCCGACCATTGAAGAGCCTTCTCTGAGATGAATATCAAGCTGTATGCCTGATAATTCTTTGATCACTTTTTCTGCCCGGGCCTTTATTTCTTTCGGACTTATACCCATCATTCTAATGACTGGCAGTTCATCTTCTTTCCCGTCAAGATAGGTCTTAACGACACTGGACAGTATTATCTCAGTCACTTTATCTGCTCTTATCACTCTCATGAAGGAGTGTTTATACAGTTCTGAAATAAGATCTTTCCTTCCGACGATGATACCTGCCTGACAGCCTCCGAAGAGCTTATCTCCGGAAAAACAGACCAGATCAGCACCATCTCTGACTGCCTGCCGGACAGTGTATTCATGTTTCAGACCATGTTTTTCAGTGTCTATGACAGCTCCGCTTCCCATATCGTAAACGAGAGGAACACTTTTTTTTCTGGCCAGAGCTGCCAGTTCCTTTATTTCAACAGTATGAACAAAGCCTGTCATTTCATAATTGGACGGATTGACTTTGAGAAGAATGGCCGCATCATCCGAAGCCTTCTCGTAATCCTCTATGTATGTCTGATTGGTAGTACCGACTTCCTTCAGTGTGACTCCGCCCTGCTCAAGTATCTCGGGCACACGGAATCCTCCTCCTATCTGGACCAGTTCTCCCCGTGATATGACTGCCGACTTTTTGTTAGCCAGAGCAACAAGAGTCAGAAGAACAGCGGCAGCATTGTTATTCACTATCAGGGCATCCTCAGCACCGGTGAGCTCAGACAGCATCCGTCGCAGATCATGATTTCTGGGGCCTCTTTCGCCTGTTTTAAGATCATATTCAAGATCGATATATGCGCCGGCTAAAGATCCGAGCGATTTGATGGCTTCCTGACTGAGAGGAGCTCTTCCCAGATTTGTATGCAGTATTATTCCGGTCGCATTGATGACAGGAGTCATAAAACCGGGATAAGAATCATTAAGAAATCCTTTTACTTCAGAACAGATATCTTGAGGATCACAGGAAACATCAATTCCGTCTTTTATCTTATCGCGCATGGAAGAAAGAACAGAACGAACGCCCTCGGTAACATAAGGTCTCGGATAACGCACAAGCAGACCGGCAAAAGCTTTGTCAGTCAGTAATTCTTCTACACTTGGTATCCTGCGCATCCGTTCATTAACGGATAGGTCCATTTTAAATAACCCTGATGCGGGAGGTTTCGCGCTTCATCTCTTTGATACGTCCGATAACGTATCCTTCAGAATCATGCTCTTTAAGACTCTTAAGAAGTTCTTCTGTCTTTTCATGAGGACAGCACATCAGCAAACCACCGGAAGTCTGGGGATCATACAGAGCAGCCATTACTTCTTCACTTGCAATGCCCTGACTTACCATATCCTGTTTGTATTCCCAGTTGGCATACATACCTTCAGGTATCAGACCAAGCTTGGCAAATTCCAGAGATTCCTTAAAGATTGGAATGTCAACCGTATATATCTCTGCATCCACATGGCTCGGCTCAATGATCTCAGCCAGATGGCCGAGAAGACCAAAACCGGTAATGTCTGTACCGCACTTAATGCCTACTTCACGCATGGCAAGGGAAGCATTCTTATTGGTCTTAAGAAGATACTTCAGCAGTTTCTGATATGTGTTATCCGATAATTCTCCCGCTTTCAATGCAGTGGTCAGCAGACCAGTACCAATAGGCTTCGTAATCACAATATCATCACCCGGCTGTGCACCGGTTTTCTTAATGATCTTATCAGGGTGTATCGTACCTGTCACCGACAATCCGAATCTGACTTCATCATTTCGGACGCTGTGCCCACCGACCAGGCTGACTCCCTCGTCGACCAGGACAGTAAGTGCACCTCGGAGTATTTCTCCGAGGAAAGTGACATCAACGGTATCCGCCGGGAAACACACTACATTCATTGCTGTAATGGGATTTCCGCCCATTGCGTATACATCACTGAGACAGTTTGCTGCTGCGATCTGACCAAAGGTAAACGGGTCATCGACGATCGGCGCAATCATATCAACGGTTTCCACAATGGCCAAATCGTCTGTCAGTTTATACACCCCGGCGTCGTCGGCAACACCTGCCAGCACATTCGGACTGATGGGTATTCTCAAACACCCTAAAGCTTTGGATAAGTCACCCGGACTTATTTTTGCGCCTCAGCCTGAATAGTGTGACATCGAGGTCAGTTTGATATTGTTCTCGGCCACTGCTTCTTCCTTTCTTTCAAATTTTTCTTCACGGAGGGGGAGGGAATCGAACCCCCCGCGACAGTCAAACTGTCACAAACGGATTTGAAGTCCGCAAGGCCCACCAGAGCCTAGCCGCCTCCACGCCCGATTTTATCATTATAACATTTTTATTTATGCCTTCTATTAAAGCAAATAATAGATTTTCTGAGATTTAATATCGGTTATCAAAGACTCTGTGGGATTTCTTCTCACTTCTTGGCAGTTCTCCGATTGCAACGCTCTTCGGAACGATGGTCAGACCGATCCTTTTCTTGAACTCATCCTGAACAGCTTCTTCAAGTGCTTTCTTGGAATAACCGAGGTCAGTTTCAAAGAAGAGAGTCATGACATCTTTGCCCTGAATATGATCGATCATGACCTGGTACTCACTTGAAACACCTTCGATCATCTTGAGAACATCTTCGATCTGTCCGGGATAAATATTGAC
>JAEEGI010029117.1_pt1 | contig 10460 bp, 8 predicted proteins | sample 8958751 | NCBI WGS metagenome assembly JAEEGI01 (sample SAMN16246545, study PRJNA631951) | gut metagenome | biome: gut microbiome; feature: rumen; material: KS-attached | host: Bos | place: Iran: Karaj | collected 2018-10 | reverse complement strand
GCCGGTGATACCGGTGAGTGATTCGATCGCCTTATCGATGACCTTGCTGGCGGCCTTCTCCACCTTTTCGCGCTGATAGCCTACCTTCGTCTGCTCGTAACCATAGGAATAGATGACGACGCCATAGCGCAAGCCGCTCTTGTCCAGCAGCTTACGGAGAGACTTCGGGACACGGAGCCGGTCTGCCTTGGCCGGATCCACATCCGGGAAAGTCCGCATCCATTTCTGGATATCCGCATTCTCCCCTTCATAGTCGGCAGGAATCATGTCAGAGAAAGGGAAACGCTCCGAATTGATGATGCTGGAGATAATATTCGTCGCTCCTTTCGAAGAACTCTCGTTATAATAGCCCTTACCGTCATCACCATAAAGCACGATGTAGGAATAAGGCTGCACGAAGGCAAACTCAGGAACGGAAGCAAGATTAACGGTGGAGTTGGTGTACCGTGAAACACCGCAAGCGGTCAGGAGAAAAAGGACCGAAATGCCTAAAAACAGTTTAAGTCTCATATCAACATCAGTATTTCCGGTCGCAAATATACGCTTTCAAGGCAACAACTGCAACAGTTTCGGACAGTGCTTTTCCACGCGGAAGGCATCGAACGCACTCCCTGCCTTGTCACTGACGGGAAAAATGACTATCTTGCCAGAACCAAACGCAGCAGCCATGGCAGACGAAAAAATCATCTTCTCGATGTGCGGGGTGGGCAAGACACTCCCCCACAACAATAAAGTCATCCTCAAAGACATCTACCTCTCCTTCTTCTACGGCGCCAAGATCGGCATCATCGGCCTCAACGGATCCGGCAAATCAACCCTGATGAAGATCATCGCCGGTGTGGAGAAGTCCTACAAGGGCGAGGTGGTCTGGGCACCCGGTTACTCGGTGGGCTACCTCGAGCAGGAGCCGCAGATGGACCCGGACAAGACCGTCCTGGAAGTGGTCCAGGAGGGCGTCAGCGAGGTGATGGACCTGCTCAAAGAGTACGAGGAAATCAACCTCAAGTTCATGGAGCCCATGGACGACGACGAGATGAACCGCCTCATCGAGCGCCAGGGCGAACTGACCGAGAAGATCGAGCACTGCGACGGCTGGGAGATCGACGCCAAGCTGGAGCGGGCGATGGACGCCCTCCAGTGTCCTCCCGTGGATGCCAAGGTCGCCACGCTTTCGGGCGGTGAACGCAGACGGGTGGCCCTGTGCCGCCTGCTGCTGCGCCAGCCCGACGTACTGCTCCTCGACGAGCCGACCAACCATCTCGACACGGAGAGCATCCAGTGGCTCGAGGCCCATCTCCAGCAATACAAGGGCACGGTCATCGCCGTGACACACGACCGTTATTTCCTCGACCACGTCGCCGGATGGATCCTGGAACTCGACCGAGGCGAAGGCATTCCCTGGAAGGGGAACTATTCCTCCTGGCTGGAGCAGAAGAGCACGCGCCTGGCGCAGGAAGAGAAGCAGGAAAGCAAGCGCCGCAAGACCCTCGAACGCGAATTGGAATGGGTGCGCATGGCCCCGAAAGCCCGTCACGCCAAGCAGAAGGCGCGTCTGGGCGCCTATGAGAAACTGGCGGCCGCCGATGCCAAGGAGAAGGAAGCCAACCTGGAAATCTACATCCCCAACGGTCCTCGCCTGGGCAACAAGGTCATCGAATTCCGCGATGTTTCCAAGGCTTTCGGCGACAAACTCCTGTTCGAGCATCTGAGTTTCGAACTGCCGCCGGCAGGCATCGTGGGCGTCATCGGTCCCAACGGCGCCGGCAAGACCACCCTCTTCCGCCTCATCATGGGCCTGGAGCAGCCGGACACCGGCGAAATCACCATCGGCGACACGGTCAAGATCTCCTACGTGGACCAGCAGCACAAGTCGATCGACCCGGACAAGACGGTCTACCAGACGATCGCCGGCGACAGCGACTGGGTGCGTCTGGGCAACCGGGAAGTCAACGCCCGCAGCTATGTGTCGCGCTTCAACTTCTCCGGCGCCGACCAGGAGAAACTCTGCGGCATCCTTTCCGGCGGTGAACGTAACCGCCTCCACCTGGCCCTCACGCTGAAGGACGAGGGCAACGTCCTGCTCCTCGATGAACCGACCAACGATGTGGATGTCAACACGATCCGCGCCCTTGAGGAAGGTCTGGACAATTTCGCGGGATGCGCCGTCGTGATCTCCCACGACCGCTGGTTCCTGGACCGCATCGCCACGCACATCCTCGCCTTCGAGGGCGACTCGCAGGTGTATTTCTTCGAAGGAAACTACGAGGAGTACGAGGAGAACAAGAAAAAGCGTCTCGGCGATGAGGAGCCGAAACGCTTCAAGTACAAGAAACTGATGGAGTAATCCCTCCTCCTACAGCGTCCGTTTGATCTCGACGATCTGGAAGGCCTCGATGACGTCGCCTTCCTTGATGTCGTTGTAGTTGGAGATGCCCATGCCGCACTCCATGCCGGCCGGGACCTCCTTGGCGGCGTCCTTGCCCCGCTGCAGGGAAGAAAGCTCGCCGGTGTAGATCACGATGCCGTCGCGGATGAGGCGGACCTTGGACTTCTGGACCATCTTGCCGTCGCGCACGAGACAGCCGGCGATCGTGCCGACCTTGGAGATGCGGAAGGTCTGCTTGACATCGGCGGTCGCGGTGACCTCTTCCTTCTTCTCCGGCTCGAGCATGCCCTCGATACCGTCCTTGACCTCGTTGATGGCGTCGTAGATGACGGAGTAGAGGCGGATTTCGATGCCTTCCTTCTCGGCGGACTTGCGCGCCTCGACGGTCGGACGGACCTGGAAGCCGATGATGACGGCGTCGGAGGCCTGCGCCAGCAGGATGTCGGACTCGGAGATGGCACCCACGGCCTTGTGGATGACGTTGACCTTCACCTCCTCGGTGGAGAGTTTGATCAGGGAGTCGGACAGGGCCTCGACGGAGCCGTCCACGTCGCCTTTGACGATGACGTTGAGCTCCTTGAAGTTGCCGATCGCGATACGGCGGCCGATCTCTTCGAGGGTCATGTGCTTCTGGGTCTTGATGCCCTGGATGCGCAGGAGCTGCTCACGCTTGTTGGCAATGCTCTTGGCCTCGCGCTCGTCCGCCAGGACGACGAATTTCTCACCGGCAGCGGGAGCGCCGTTCAGGCCGAGCACGAAGACGGGCGTGGACGGGCCGGCCTCCTGGACCTTGGCGCCGCGCTCGTTGAACATGCTCTTGACACGGCCGTAGTAGCTGCCGCACAGCACGCAGTCGCCCACGTGGAGGGTACCCTGCTGGACGAGGACGGTGGCCATGAAACCGCGGCCCTTGTCCAGGGAGGATTCGATCACGGCGCCGGAGGCCAGCTTGTTGGGGTTGGCCTTCAGCTCGAGGATCTCGGCTTCGAGGAGCACCTTCTCGAGGAGCTTGTCCACGTTGATGCCCTTCTTGGCGGAAATTTCCTGGCACTGGTACTTGCCGCCCCAGTCTTCGACGAGGATGTTCATCTCGCTCAACTGACGGCGGATGGTATCGGGATTGGCACCCGGCTTGTCGATCTTGTTGATGGCGAAGACCATCGGGACACCGGCGGCCTGCGCGTGGTTGATGGCCTCGCGCGTCTGCGGCATGACAGCGTCGTCGGCGGCGATGATAATGATCGCCAGGTCCGTCATCTGGGCGCCGCGGGCACGCATGGCCGTGAAGGCTTCGTGACCCGGGGTATCCAGGAAGGTGATGCGGCGGCCGTCGTCCAGGCGGACGCTGTAGGCGCCGATGTGCTGGGTGATGCCGCCCGCCTCACCGGCGATGACGTTGGACTTGCGGATATAGTCGAGGAGGGAGGTCTTACCGTGGTCGACGTGACCCATCACGGTGATGATGGGCGGACGGGACACGAGGTCTTCCGGACGGTCCTCCTGCTCGTTGCTGCTGATTTCTTCGGAGATCTCGGCGGTGACGAACTCTACCTTGTAGCCGAACTCCTCGGCCACCAGGACGAGGGTCTCGGCGTCGAGACGCTGGTTGATGGACACCATCAGGCCCAGGCTCATGCAGGCGCCGATGACCTTCACGACGGGGGTGTTGTTCATCAGGGTCGCCAGGTCGTTGACGGTGACGAACTCGGTCACCTTCAGGATCTTCTTCTCGGCGGCTTCCTGCTCCATCTCCTCCATCGCACGCTGCGAGGCGGCTTCGCGTTTCTCCTTGCGGTACTTGGCGCCGAACTGGTTCTTCTTGCCCTCGTTCATCTTGGCGTAGGTCTCCTTGACCTGCTTCTGGATCTGCTTCTGCAGTTCCTCCTGCTCGGCCTCGGTCATCGCGGGCTTGAAGCGTTCGCCCTTGCGGCGTTCCTTGCGGCCCGTTGCGGCCGCGGCTTTCTGGTCCTTCTTGGCGTCCCTGCGGACGTTGTCGGCCTGGACCTTGCCGACGTCGACCTTCTCCCGGCCCTTGTCGATGCGCTCGCGCTTGCCCTTCTTCTTCTTTTCGAACTGGGTCATGTCGATCTTGCCGACGATCTTGAGGCCGCCGGCATCGGCAGGCTGCTCCGCGGGCTTCCCTTCCTGGGAAACGGTCTCTTCGGCCGGCTGGGCAGGGGTGGACTCAGCCTCGGCGGAAGGGGCTTCCGTTTCTGCGGGAGCGGGGGCGGGAGCGGGTTCGGGGACAGGTTCCGGCGCCGGTGCGGGAGCGGGGGCGGGCGCAGGTTCCGGCTCGGGGACGGGCTCCGGCTTGGGGGCCGGCGCGGGTTCCGGTTTGGGCGCAGGGGCGGGAGCGGGATCCGGCTCGGGAGCGCGTTCCTTCTTCTTCAGGAGGGTACTCTTGATGACCGTCTCCTGGACGAGCTCCTCTTCTTCCTCCTGCTTTTCCTGCTTGCGGCCGGTCGCCTTCTCAAGGATCTCGTTGAGCTTGACGTCCACCTTCTCGGCGGCCACCTTCATCTCCAGGTCCTTGCCGAACTGCTTGGCCACCGCGGGCATGTACTCGTCGGAAACCTTGATGTTCGGGTTGGCGTCTTCGATGCCGGCGCCCTGCTTGTTCAGGAAATCCACCAGGTCTTGCAACCCGATATTGTATTGCTTGATGATCTTGCTTAATCTGATATCTGCCATATTTACCCCTTGATTCGTTTCTTTTTAGTCTTCAAACTCGGCCTTCAGGATGCGGATCACCTCCTCGACGGTCTCGTCCTCGAGGTCCGCCCGCTTGGCGATGTCCTCCGGAGAGAGGGCCAGGACGCTCTTGGCGGTGTCGCAGCCGATGGCTTCGAGCCGGTCGATCACCCACTGGTCGATCTCGTTGTCGAACTCGCTGAGCAGGACATCCTCCTCGGCGTTCTCGATCTCTTCCTTCGGGAGTTCGCGCCAGACCTCGATCTCGCGGTCCACGAGCATGCCGGCCAGCTGGATGTTGCAACCGTTTCGGCCGATGCCCTTCTTGACTTCCTCGGGCTGCATGAAGACCTTCACCTTGTCGGAAGGAGAGGACCCCATGTCCACGGAAGAGACGCGGGCCGGATTGAGGGCGCGCTGGATGAGGAGCTGCGGGTTGCTGGTCCACTGGAGGACGTCGATGTTCTCGTTGCGGAGCTCACGGACGATGCCCAGGATCCTGCCGCCCTTGACGCCGATGCAGGCGCCGATCGGGTCGATGCGCTCGTCGTAGGACTCGACGGCCACCTTCGCACGCTCGCCGGGGACGCGGACCACCTTCTTGATGGTGATCAGGCCGTCCACGATCTCGGGCACTTCCTGCTCGAAGAGACGCTCGAGGAACTCGTTGGAGGTGCGGGAGAGGATGATGTAGGGCGTGGTGTTGTTCTTCATCTCCACGGTCTTGATGATCGCGCGGACGGTGTCACCCTTCTTGAAGTGCTCGCCCGGGATCTGCTCGGTGCGGGGGATGTGGAGCTCGTTGCCGTCCTCGTCGAGGATGAGGACCTCCTTGGACCAGGTCTGGTAGACCTCGCCCGTGAAGATCTCGCCGACCTTCTCCGAATACTTCTTGTAGACGTTGGCCTTCTCGATGTCCATGATGCGGCCCTGGAGGTTCTGGCGGATGTTGAGGATGCCGCGGCGGCCGAAGTCCTGCAGGTTGAACTTCTTGGTGTAGGTGTCGCCGACCTCATAGTCGTCGTCGCCGGTCAGGGCGGCCACCTGCTCCGGAGTCATCTCGGAATTGGGATCCGTCACCTCTTCGACGATCTCGAAGTTCTGGTAGATCTCGCAGGTACCCTTGTCGACGTTGACGATCACGTCGAAATTGTCGGAAGATCCGTAGGTTTTGGCAATCTGGGTGAGGAACACGTCCTTCAGCACACCCATCATCACGGGCCTGTCGATGTTTTTCTCCTCCTTGAAGTCCTTGAAGGCATCGATCAGGGTCACAACTTGTTCTTTTTCCATTGTTATCGTTTATTCGTTTGTTTGTTTCAGCATTTCATCCGCCTCCGCGGCATCGATCCCGAGGGAGGTCACGGTGAGGGAGTAGTCCTCCACGTCGCGGTCGAAGGCCGCGAGGACCGCCCGGTGCACGTGCTCGCAGTCGGCCAGGTCGACGTCGCCCTCCGGGCGGTCGATGGTCACTTCGAATACATTGTCGTCATCGTCGAACTTGATGTCCGCGACGACCAGGCCGCGTTCCTTGGCCGCGGTTTCAACCACCTGGTAAAAAAGCTCTTTTTCCATCGTCTCGAAATAAAACAAAGATAGGAACCGCGCGGCCCCTATCTCAATCACGTCCGCAAATATAGGCTTTTTCTTCGGTTTGTGCAAAAAATGTTGTAGATTTGCGACAATTTATAAGATATAGGAATGAAATTCACGGCCGCAGAACTGGCAAAAGTACTGAAGGGAAGCGTCGACGGCGACCCGAATGCCGTCGTCACCTCTTTCGCGAAGATCGAGTCCGGCAAGGAAGGGCAACTCTGCTTCTATGCCAACCCCAAATACGAACAATACGTCTACACTACCAAGGCCAGCATTCTGCTGGTCAACAAGGACTTCGAGCCCCGGGATACCGTCGTCCCCACGATGATACGCGTGGAGAACGCCTACGCGGCCATCGCCGAGCTGCTCAAGTACGTCTCCGACCAGAAGAAGTCGTACCGCTGGCACCGCGGTCTCTGCTCGTCCATCGCCCGCAGCGCAAAGATCGGCAAGAAGGTCTACGTGGGCGATTTCACCCACATCGGGCGCCGCTGCCGGATCGGTAACTACACCAAGATTTACGAGAACGTCTACATCGGCGAAGGCACGACGATCGGCAGCAAGTGCATCCTCTACCCCGGCGTGCGCATCTATCCGGGCATGGAGATCGGCGACAACGTCATCCTCCACGCCAACTGCGTGATCGGCTCCGACGGCTTCGGCAACGTCCCCCAGGAGGACGGCAGCTGGGAGAAGATCGAGCATCTGGGCAAGGTCATCATCGGCAACAACGTCGAGATCGGCGCCAACACGACCATCGACCGGGCCGAGATGGAGGCCACCGTCATCGGCAACGGCGTCAAGATCGACAACCTCTGCCAGATCGCCCACAACGTCCAGATCGGCGACAACACCGTGATGGCGGCCCAGTGCGGCATCGCCGGTTCGACCAAGATCGGCAAGAACTGCATCCTGGCCGGCCAGGTGGGCATCGTCGGGCACGTCACCATCGCAGACGGGACGACCATCTGCGCCCAGGCGGGCGTCATCGGCAACATCCGGAAGTCCGGCCAGGTGGTCTTCGGCTCCCCCGCCATCGACCGCCAGCTGTTCCTCAAGAGCTATGCCCTCTTCAAAAAAGCGGGCGAAGAGAAATAAATTGTTTAATAAATAGTTTCTTCTTATCTTTGCGGACTAATTTTTGCAACGATTAGACTGCAATGAAGCAACATACGCTCAAAAGATACTATTCTTTCGAAGGAAAAGGCCTCCATACCGGCCAATTCGCCCATCTGACACTGAAGCCCGCCGGCCCTGACACCGGCATCGTCTTCGTGCGCACGGACATCGGCCCCGACGCCGTCCTTCCCGCCCTGGGCGAATTCGTCTCCGACACTTCCCGCAGCACCACGCTTTCCGACGGCGCGATCGAGGTCCACACGGTGGAGCACCTCCTTTCCGCGCTGACCGGCCTGGGAGTGGACAACGCCTTCGTTGAGATCGACAACATCGAGGTCCCGATCCTGGACGGAAGCGCCCGTTTCTATGTCGAGGCCATCGCCAAAGACGGACTGGAGAAGCAGAATGCCGAGCGCAAGTACATCGAGTTGAGCGAGCCAATCGAAATCGTCGACGAGAAGCGGGGATCCAGCATCCGCATCGAGCCTGCCGCCGAGACTGCCTATGACGCCACCATCGACTTCAACTCCCGCGTCCTCGGCATCCAGCGGGTCCACTGGGACAAGTCTGTCGACTACAAAACCCAGATCGCATCCTGCCGCACCTTCGTCTTCCTCCACGAGATCGCCTATCTCTTCCGGATGGGTCTGGTCAAGGGCGGAGACGTGGACAACGCCATCGTCATCGTGGAGCATCCCATTCCCGACGAGCAGCTCGAGGAGCTCTGCTCCCTGTTCAATGTGAAGAAGCTGCGGATCAGCGACAAGGGCTACCTCAACAACCTGCGGCTTTATTTTAACGACGAATGCGGCCGCCACAAACTGCTGGACCTCATGGGTGACCTTCGCCTGTCCGGCGGTTTCCTGCGCGCCCAGGTCACGGCTTGCAAGCCGGGCCATGCCATCAACACCCGCGCTGCCCAGGCCATCCGGGCCGCCATCAAGAAGTAAAAGAACCTACCAGATATGTCAAACATCCATCCCCTGGCATTTGTCAGCCCCGACGCCAAACTTGGCGAGAATGTCGAAGTCGGGCCCTATGCATACATTGACAAGGACGTCGTCATCGGCGACAACTGCAAGATCCATCCCCACGCCGTCATCTACTCCTACGTCCGCATGGGCGAGGGTTGTGAGGTATTTCCCGGCGCCGTCGTCGGCGCCATTCCCCAGGATCTGAAATACGACGGTGAAGTCACCTATGTCGAGATCGGCAACCATGTGACCATCCGCGAATGCGCCACAATCAACCGCGGCACCAACGCCAGCGGCAAAGGCGTGACCAAGGTCGGCAACAACACCCTGATCATGTCTTACGTACACATCGCGCACGATTGCCGGGTGGGCAACCACTGCATCCTGACGAGCTATGTCGGCATCGCCGGCGAGACGGATGTGGACGACTGGGCCATCATCGGCGGCGGCACCAAGGTGCACCAGTTCAGCCACATCGGCACGCACGCGATGGTCGGCGGCGCCTGCAAGGTCAACAAGGACATCCCGCCGTACTCCATCTGCGGCCGCGATCCGATCTGCTATGCGGGCGTCAACATCGTCGGCCTGCGCCGGCGCGGCTTCGAGTCCGACGTGATCCGCAATATCAAGGATATCTACGACACGATCTATTTCCAGGGCTACAACATCTCCGACGGCTGCGCCAAAGTTGAAGCCGGTTTCCCGCAGTCCGTGGAGAAGGACACGATCCTCGCGTTCATCAAGAACTCGAAGCGCGGCATCGTGCGGGGCAATGACGCCTCTGAAAAGGGCGTGATCGACTAGTGCTCCTGTCGGCGGCATATTTCCCTCCGGTAGAGTATTTCGCCGCGATGGCAAAAGACATTACCCTGTCCGCGGACAGGGTAATTCCGTCTGTGGTCTGGATCGAAGCCTGGGAGCATTATCAGAAGCAGAGTTACCGTAACCGCTGCCGAATCTACGCGGCGGACGGCCCCCTGGACCTCAACTTCCCCATCGTCCACGACGGCAATCCCTTTGCCCAACCCATCCGGGATATCCGGGTGGATTACAGCACGGCCTGGCTGGTCCGGACGCAGCGCGCGATCGAGTCGGCCTACAAGTCCGCCCCGTTCTTCGACCATTACCGGGATTCGCTTTTTACGCTGATGGAGAGCCGCCCCGAGCGCCTGCTGGACTGGAACCTGGCGCTGACGCGCTGGTGCCTGGAACGCCTGCACCTCCCGGTGACGCTCCGGCTGACGGAAGAATTCGTCCAACCCGGCGACAGTCGCTACGGGGAAGACCTGCGCGAATCCATCCACCCGAAGCGTCCGAACCACATCCTGCAGGACCTGGGCCTCGGCCATCCCTACTATCAGGTCTTCGCCTCCAAGTCCGGTTTCATCCCCGGCTTCTCCATCCTCGACCTGTTATTCAACGAAGGGCCGGATGCCGTCAGTTACCTCCTTCGTCCTTAGTCGCCAGGCAAACAAAAAAAGGATGGCGCTTAGGGCCATCCTTTTTTGCTGTATGACTGGGACTAGAAGCGCCAGCCGAGGGTCAGGATCACGTCCATCAGGTTGTTTGCCACGCAAACCTCAGGGGAACGCACATCCAGATAATCGTCATAAGGATAGTACCAGTTGTCCGGCAGCTTCGAGTAACGCACGGCGGCATCCAGGAAGAAGGAGCCCGGCGAGGAATAACCGAAA
>JAEEGI010029116.1_pt1 | contig 10461 bp, 9 predicted proteins | sample 8958751 | NCBI WGS metagenome assembly JAEEGI01 (sample SAMN16246545, study PRJNA631951) | gut metagenome | biome: gut microbiome; feature: rumen; material: KS-attached | host: Bos | place: Iran: Karaj | collected 2018-10 | reverse complement strand
TTCTCCATCAATCATAACTGCATTTCTTACGCAGTCCTCGCAGGGGCAAAGCGGCTTTCCATCAGTGACTGTTTACTTCTTTCCTTATTTATCTTTTTCTTTTATATATGTTCTTCTTCATATAACAATAGCGTTTATAGAAGCATTTTGGTGATCAGTATTTCTCCTGACACTATATATTTTAGCATTTCCTACAGCTTTTTACTATGTTCAGGAAGTAGTTTAGACGCTGCAATTTTTGATGATATTGTCTTTGATATTTATAAAAAAGGTAACTGTGATAACAATGAGATAGTTAAAACCGATAATACTGTAGTAAGTGCAACTCCTTTTGATGCAAGGTTACCATCTTCACAATACTGCTCTGCGAACATTGCCACCATGCTTCCCACTGGCATTGCAAGTATAATAAATAATACGTCTACAAGAAGCGGCTCTTTTACAATTGCTTTAACAATTATCATACCTAATATAGGAATTATAACTTGCTTGATCATTGCAAACATCATAAGTCTTTTATCTCTTAGCAACTCTCCAATATTTATCTTTGTCAGAGAATAACCAATTACCATCATACTTAATGGAGCAGTCAAATTTCCCAGTGTTTTTACTGTAGAGCAAATAAAATCAGGAACCGGTATTCTGGACAAACAGATAAAAAGCGAGATAAAGCATGCAATTGTTCCTGCATTAAAAAGCTCCCTGATTCCGCTTATTTTGTTATCAGTCTGAGAAATTGTCCTTATCCCAAAAGTATATATCAAAAAATTATAGGGAAATAAAAAAAGCGATGCATAGATTATAGATTCAGCGCCATATACAGCAGATAAAATTGGAAATCCCATAAATCCTATATTTGAAAAAATCAACATTACCCTATATATATTAAAATCAGCGTGATGCCCACATATTATCCTGCCTATAGGATAGGATATCAAAATAAGAATAGCATAGACTATTACTGCTACAATCAGTGTCTTTAGAAGCTCTACTATTCCGAATGAAGCGTTTTCAAACCCAGCACCTATGATAAGTGCTGGGTTTGCTATATTCACTACACTCCAGGACATCATACGAACGCCTTCATCACTAAAGTGTTTCCTTTTTCCACAATAAAATCCAATGCCCATGACTATGAAAAAAATAATCATTTGTTTAAATAAAATCATGCTGTAACCCAATCTTCGACATAATTTTTTTCAATCTGCATTAGTGCTTGTATTACCCTTCTCATCTCAGCATGTGTGCCGATTGTCATTCTTATATAATCACAAATTCTCTCATCATCATAGTGCCTTACCAGAATACCTCGCTTTTTTAGCTCTGCGCATAATTCCTTCGCAGGAGTATTGTATGCCTTAAAGAACACAAAATTGGTAGTTGTAGGAATAACCTCATATCCCATATTCATTAGTTCTTTTTCTACCAGTTCCCTTTCTCTAATAACATTTCCAACGCAGTATTCAAAATACTCTTCATCATTAACTGCGGCACATCCCCCGGCAATTGCCAAAGAACTCAGGTTAAAGGGATTGAACGCAAACTTGATGTTATTCATGTCTGCGATAATTGCCTTGGATGAGATAGCAAATCCAATTCTTGCTCCAGGCATGTTTCTTGATTTTGAAAACGTATATACAACCACAAGATTGTTATATTTCTTAACTAAAGGTAAAACAGATTCATTTCCAAAGTCAACATAAGCTTCGTCAATTATGACCATCCTGTCTTTTTTGGAAGCAACCAATCTTTCTATATCTGCTACAGGAACAGCAAGGCCTGTAGGGTTATTCGGGTTCGCAATAATAACGTCTCTGTCAGACTTTATATATGGCTCTATATCCAAAGTAAAATCATCATTTAAAGGAATCTGTTCATAATCAAGTCTGTACGCTTTGGAATATATTCTATAAAAATCGTAAGTAATATCAGGAAAACATATTTTCATACCGGGTCTGAAAAACGACATAAGACAAAAGCTCAATACTTCATCTGCACCATTTCCAACAAATACCTGATCTCCCCCAACTCCGAAATGTTTTCCTATTGCCTCTCTAAGCTCCCAACAATAGGGATCTGAATAGTGAGACATTCCATTAATGTGAACCTTATCTATGGCTTCCAGCACCTTAGGTGACGGAGGAAAAGAGCTCTCATTGGCATTTAATTTAAGATATTCCCTGTCGTCAGGCTGCTCACCCGGATTATATGGCTCGATATTAACAAATTCATCAAGCAAAAAGTAACTCATGTTCTTACCCCACCTTTTTATTATTTTAAAAATCTATTTTTCTTCCGTAATAAACTGTATCCAGCATTTGCTTCATATCATCTAACATCAACATTCCCCATTACTAAAAACCTTCTCTCATGTTTTTATAGTACGCTTCCCAGGAACTGCCTGGCTTTTGCAGTTTTGGGGTTGCCAAATATTTCTTCCGGTGTGCCTTCTTCCAGTATCTGACCATCTGCCATAAATACCACTTTGTCAGCAACTTCTCTGGCAAAGCCCATCTCGTGCGTAACACACAGCATCGTCATACCCTGAGAAGCAAGATCTTTCATGACGGAAAGCACTTCTCCAACAAGCTCCGGATCAAGTGCTGAGGTGGGTTCATCAAATAACATTATCTTGGGCTGCATCGCAAGGGCTCTTGCAATCGCCACTCGTTGCTGCTGACCACCGGAAAGCCTGGTAGGATACGCATCCTCTTTATCAGCAAGCCCAACTTTTTTAATTAGTTCCTTTGCTCTACTCTCAGCCTCTTGCTTAGGTATTTTTTGTACGTACACAGGTCCCGCCATAACATTTTCTTTTACCGTCATATTGGGAAAAAGATTAAATTTCTGAAACACCATTCCCATTTCCAAAAGTGCTGCCTTCTTCTCTGTTTTGGGCATTTCCTCTCTGATTTCGCCTCGCTCAACCTGGTAAAACAACTTGTTATCAATAAATATTTTTCCACTGGTTATTGTTTCTAAAGTATTAAGTGACCTTAACAAAGTAGATTTTCCTGCACCGGATGGTCCAATGATAACAACCACCTCGCCCTGATTAACGCTAAGATTCACATTCTTTAACACCTGCAAATCCCCAAAATTCTTGCAAATATCTTCTGTACGAATTATTGACATCTGCTCTCCTCCAAATTCTATTCATATACTGCATATTTTCTTTCCAATCTATTGAAAACAAATTGGAAAAGAGCAGTTATTATCAGATAGATGATCATTGCCGGAATATATACCAGTGCCGTAGCTGAAGATGAAGATATAGCTCTGGTAACCTTTGTAAGATCAGCAAGCCCGATTATAGCTACCAGAGATACATCTTTTAGCACCATAATAAATTCATTTCCAACAGGAGGTATAAGTCTTCTCACGGTCTGAGGAATGATCACAAGTCTCATAGTCTGTGCTCCTGTCATTCCAATTGTCTTAGCTGCTTCGAACTGACCTTTGTCAATCGACTGAATTCCTGCCCTGATATTCTCAGCCAGATATGCTGCCGTATTGAGGGTATATGCTATCATCGCAGCTACAAAAGCGCTCTGTATCGTCAAGGCAGGATTAAACTGCGGTAACCCAAAATACAAAAAGTATATCTGCATCAAAAGAGGTGTTCCCCTGAAAAAGAAAATGTACGCACTACAAAGCTTGTTTAATATGAAAGTTTTACTCATCTTCCCCAGTGCCAGAAACAGGCTGAGAACAAGTCCGATAGCCACTGACAAAATTGTAATTACTATAGTCGTTCTAGCTCCTAAAAGAAGCTGTGGAAGCCAAGTAACAATACGACTTATACCATCCATGTGATCATCCCCTTATTTCCATTAATTACTTGGAATTACATCCTCTGTTCCAAAGTACTTTACAGCAATCTCAGAAAGCTTTCCGTTTTCCTTAAGTGTATCCAATGCCTTTTCCAATTCATCTTTAAGTGCTGTGTTGTCCCTTTTTACGCACATTACAATTGGTTCATTTTCTGAAGATTGCCATACTGTCTTATAATTGGATGCATCATCACCTAAATAGAAGGCAGCTACTACAGAATCAGTACATACTCCATCTGCTCTTCCAGCCTTTAATTCGTCAAAAGCATTTATTACCTTTTCATACTGTCTAAGGTCAGTTTCTAGTCCATTCTTTACATAATCCTGAATAAGATAATCAGCAGTTGTTTCCATCTGCACTGCAACTACTTTTCCCTCCAAGTCTTCAATAGAAGCTATATCTGAATCGTTTGGAACCACCAGTACTGGAGCATTCGCAACATATGGTTTTGTAAGAGTGTAATTAGTATTACGATCCTCAGTAAAACTTACAGAAGAAATAATAACGTCATACTTCTTGGCATCTACTCCAGCAAAAATGCCATCCCATGCAGTATCAACAAGATTCAGTTCCAAACCCATTTCATCTGCAAGTGCCTGTGAAAGTTCTACGTCAAAACCTATTGGAGTAGCGCCATCTTCAGCAAAATACTCCATTGGAGGATAACCTATTTCGAGGCCCACAGATAATTTTCCATCAATTACAGTTAATGAACCTTCGTTGGCCTTAGCACTTCCGCATCCTGTGACTGAAACGACAAGCATTGTTACGATTAAGATAATTCCCCAGATTTTTTTCATATTGTTCTCCTTTTCTTACCGATTGTTTTTATGTCTTTATTTATTAAATAGCTGGGATACTTACCGGCTATAAGACATTGAACCTGCTGCTCCAGTGCGATCTTCCTGGCCATATAATATGAATCCTCTGACAAAAAAGCTGCATGCGGCGTAATTACAGTACAATCTGCCAGTTTAAACAATTCACTTTGGGCATTAGCCTCAGCCTCAATTACATCTAGACCCGCTCCTAAAATCCATTTCTCTTTTAGAGCTTTTACCAGTGCCTTCTCATCTACCACTTCTCCACGGGAGGTATTTATCAAAAATGCTGTTTTCTTCATACGCTTTAATAGCTTTTCATCTATGAGATGGTCTGTAACCCCATCAATAAGTGGACAATGCAATGACAAAATATCTGATCTTTCACATAATTCTTCCAAGGAGTCCACTTTTTCACATCCAAATTCATATATTTCTTCTGTGGTCTTTGTGGGCGCATATACAAGTACTTTCATTCCCATAGCTTTTACTATAGGTGTGACTAGCTTCGGAATATGCCCAAAGAACACCATTCCAAAATATTTTCCTGAAAGTCTGTAGGTTTTATCCCCTATCATAGGATCCCATATACCTTTTCGAACATTTCTGTCGTAGTAGGCTATTTTTCTTACAAGAGCCAGCATGAGCGCCACAGTGTGTTCTGCAACTTCTTCTTCACAATACCCTGGGGCATTAGTCATACATACTCCAAATTCAGTTCCTGCTTCCACATCCAGGTTGTCATATCCAATAGACTGAACAGAAGCACATTTAAGTCTTGGGCATCTTTCAAGTAAATCTTTATCTATCCGGTCATAAATAACTACCACACCATCTGCATCGGAAAGGCGCTCTGGAATTTTGGTGGGATCAGGTTCTTTTACATCAACCAGTTCTAAATCCGAAATTCCCCATTCTCTCAGTAAATTCTTTTCATATTCCAGGTCTTCTGTTGTGTTGCAGTATACGAGCTTTTTCATCCCTTCTGTATCCTCAAAAAAGGCGCCTGACTCCAAATACTTAGAGTACAAACGCCTTTGTTTTCATCTAATCATATACTTTTTATTTCTTTATACTTTTTTATATATTCTTCCAAAAAATCTACTGTACCCTCAACGCCTAAGAAGGAACTATCGACCGCAAGATCTATATGCCTTAAATCGTCCGGGAGATAACCGGCATATTGTTTATGGTATCTATCCCTTGCCTTATCAACTTCAAGCATCATCCTCTTTGCTTCTGATTCAGTCATTTGAAATTCATTCACACAAACCTCAAGTCGCTTCTCTTTAGGTGAATAAATAAATATCCTTATAAGATTTGGGTGATCTTTCAAAATAGCATCTGCACATCTGCCAACAATTATGCAGCTTTCCGTGCTTGCTTTATTTTCGATTATCTTTTTCTGTTCTTTAAAAATTCTATCCTGAACATCTGTAGTTCCCATACCTAGCGGATATTTCATACTGAACAGCCATCCATTTGCAGACTCTTCAAGTTCGCTGATTTCGGATACTGGCATATTAAGTTTTTTTGCAGCCTTATCCACGATTTCCCTATCGTAGTATTCAATTCCCAGTTTCTCTGAAAGCATTCTGGCTATAGGTCTTCCCAGGCTGCCAAACTGCCTATTTATGGTTATAATGTAATTTTCTGCATCTCCCATGGGCTGATTCCTCATATACTTTCTCGCCATAGCGGAAGTGTGGCACAATGGATGCCGCCACCTAGTTTGTTTATCTCAGAGACATCTACAGGTAAAACTTCCACACCTGCATCTTCCAAATTTTTTCTTGTTCTTATTCCTATCTCAGGAAATAAGACCTTCCCCGGAGCTATAGCCAGACAATTATTCGTAAGCATTGGATCTTCTCTGTCTGCTTCAATAATCTCATAACCTTTCTCTTTTAACATTTTAAGAAACCAGAAAGGTAATATGAATGTACTGCAAAGAACCTTGTTTTTATCTACTGGAACAAAGGCTTCATCAAGATGTATGTAATACGCAGGCATATCAAGTACGATAAGTTCTATATCCTGGTAGGAAAGGAGCCTTTTTAGTTGCTCTATTCCTTCATCATTAACCCTGACGGACCTGCCCACCACAGCAGTATGTTCATCCAAAAGAGAAAATGATCCGCCCTCCATTGTTCCAGCTCCTTGAATTGCACCAATTATAGGAATTCCCTGGGATGTAAATAATTCCTGCGCCAGCTTTGTTTCTCCCTGATGAAAATACATGGCAAATCTGTTAAGTATCGCGCCTTTTGGGGTAATTAGGGCTATATCTCTGGTAAAAGTGAGGTTTGTCCAATACTTACTTGGATCATTGAAATAGAATACTTCTACCCCTTCTTTTCTTAGTATGTCCGTCATATTATCGTGTTGTTGCTTCATTTTTGCTATGTCGGGAACCTTGTCATCTTTGAAGTAATTTCGTATTCGTCCCTTCTCATCCTTGAGGATTCGCGCTCCTGCCTCCTCTTCAAACGCTCCTTCTGACAATTGAAGAAGCTCTTCACCTGGGCAATGGACAAGTATCTTCTTAATTCTTCCGACTGAATTATTTACTCCAAAACTCTGTCCCCATACTTCCGAATACACTGAAGAAGAAAATGTATTATCAATCCTGCTCTTGTCCATATACATCTGAAGTGTAGCCATTATTCATTCCTCCGCAAATTGGTTAATTTTGTAAATAGAGCATTAGCAGATTTCTTCCAGCACTTCATCCAGAATTTTTATGCACTTATCAATTTCAGCTGAGGTAACTGTGATAGGAGCAATAAACCTCACAACGTTGTGATCACTTCCACAGGTAAGTAGCAAAAGATCCTTTTCAAGAGCAAGCTCTTTAATTCTGGCAGTCTTTGTGGCATCCGGTTCTCCATTTTCATCAACTATTTCTATAGCATCCATCAGCCCTATTCCCCTGACATCTCCTATGCATTTATGTTTCTTTTGAAGCATTTTAAGATTTTCTAAGAAGTACTCACCTTGCTTCTTGCAATTATCCAAAAGATTATCTCTTTCAATTATTTCAAGCGTTTTTAATCCTGCGGCACATGCCAGAGGATTACCACCAAATGTTCCACCGTGTGCACCAGCCGGCCATGCATCCATAATTTCTTTTTTGGCAATAAATGCTGAAAGAGGAATTCCTCCGCCAAGTGCCTTGGCGCTTGTCAAAATATCAGGTTTAACTCCAAATGTCTGGTATGCATACAGCTCTCCGGTTCTGCCTATACCTGTCTGTATCTCATCAAATATGAGCATTATTCCATGTTTGTCACAGATTTCTCTCAGTCCCTCAAGAAAGCGTTTGTCGGGCACAATATATCCACCCTCTCCCTGAACCGGCTCCACTATGATTGCGGCCACCATTTCCGGAGCAATAAGCTTGCTAAATATCTCATCAAACTGCTGCAAACATTTCAATTTTCCTTTATATTCCTGTAGTCCTTCCGGATGATGATATGCATCGCAATAATCTGCCCAATATATTCCAGGTACCAATGGTTCATAGTTCTTTCGATAGGCTGAGTTAGAACCAGTGATAGAAATACAGCCTATTGTCCTTCCATGAAAAGAATTCCTGAAGGCGATGACCCCTGGCCTTTTCGTATAATACTTGGCCAGCTTTATAGCACCTTCATTAGCCTCAGCTCCTGAATTGCTAAAGTATACTTTGGTATCTCCTCCTGTTTTTTCTACGAGTTTCTCAGCTAGTGCAACGTAAGACTCGTAGTAAACAACATTATGTCCAACGTGGATCATATGATCCATTTCTTTCTTAACAGCCTCAACTACTTCTCTGTTTTTAGCACCAATATTATTGACAGCGACGCCGCTAGCAAAATCAAGAATCTCATGTCCATCCTCCGTATACAGGTATGCTCCATCCGAATCGATTACTCCCAACTTTGTCGCTCTGTTTGAAACTCCGGACATAACCTTTTGACAACGCTCATATAATGTACTCATCTTAAGCCCCCAAATTATATTTGATTATTTTCTCTATCAGCTTTGGCAAAATTCCAAATGTATATCCTTTATGTACCCTTTCCGTCCATTTATGAGCATCTTTTCCGTAAGTTCCAATTGTTAATGCAGGAATACTCAAACTGTTGATCTTTTCTATCGGAACAGGATAATAATCCTTCATGTTTGGAAAGTTATTAACAAGAGCTTTTATGGATGTTTCTGGGTCATCAATCTTTAAATAACTGCTATCTGATAAACTCGGATAGAAGTGGCAGATTCCATAGTTCACACCCTCTTCTTTCCCGATTTCCTGCAAAATAAACCTCATATCATCGAGAATCTGTTTTTCTTTAGCAACCTCTTTATGCAAAGTGTTATGCGGACAATAAGGTGGCGCATAGAAAAAAACTATTGCAGGAGCCTCGAGCCTGGCTATTTGAGTAATCTCTTTTACCAAAAGCATCATCTGTTCTCTTACATCGGTTGTCCTTTGACTGAATGAAGAAATTATTTCTCTTAAATATTCTTCCAGATCTCCCTGATAGTTTTCTTTAGCTATTTTAAAAACCTCTGCATATTCATAGGCTTTTGGAGCATATTTAAGCGGTTTATATTCCATGCCCGCTTTTTGGTAATAATCTTTAGAACTTGCCTTAATCCTGTGTTTCACTTCCGATAAAGATATTTCGGCGGCATTTAATAGCTTTCTAGTTATGTTCTCGATATTTTCGTCATGAACAAAATAATTAAAATATACAAAAGCCTCCTGGGCTGTCTGAACATTATAAAAATCCTTCAGGTCCGCTAGCTTTAACACTGACGGAGGGAGTGAGTACTCTCCTTCATATTCATCACAAAACTCCGTATTGAGATTTATATTATCCACAAGCTTTGCCGCAACCAGCGATGCATCAAAGCCTTCCAAGCACTGACCAACATGTGTACTCTTTCCCTTGATATAAAAACATGGTAAAAGCTTTCCTACTGCGCCAGTGTATATGTAATTATGCTTATCTCCCACAAATAAAGGGCATGTATAATCATTATTCAGCGCAAATAGATATTCATATCCTCTTTCCTGTTTAAGCTTTAAAAAGAAATCCAGGCTCTCAATGATTCCGGTATGCATATTTTCTTCTACCGGATTAAATGCAAAGATTATATTCCCAGTAATTTCTTCTAATCTTTCAGACATGTATTTTGCCAATGCCATAAAAACTGCATCGCCGCTTTTCATGTCAACGCTTCCTCTTCCAAACATATACTGGCCAGACTCAAGGTCCTGCCTTACTTCCTCAGAAAGAGGCGCCTCTTTTAACGCTTCATCCAATCTGTCAATCTCAAAGCAATATTCTTTTAAAAGTCCATAATCTTCTACGCCTACAGTATCTGTATGCCCATGAAGTATGATCGTCCTTGGAGACTTCGTTTTTTTGCCCTCCAGAATGGCAAATACATTTCTTCTTTCCAGAGGATCATTTTGCAATTTTTGAATTACTACTTCTGTGGGATGCTCTGTGAAATAAGGTATATTCCTAAGATACTGTTCAATATATATTCCAATATTCTTTTCTCCAGATGTTCCATTCACACTAGGGATGGCAATCATTTCTTTGGTTAGTCTGTAGCTTTCGGTCTGTAATTCAGTCATCTCCATAGCATGTTTACCTTTCTCAAAATGAAAAAAGAATAAAAGAAAAAGGCGCTCCAACTCACTAAGTGAATTAAAACGCCTTTGTTTGTATACAAGTATACCAAATGCGAGTTTTATGACAATTGATATTTTGTACAAAAATTTTTTGACAACTACTGATTTTATAAC
>JAEEGI010029111.1_pt1 | contig 10463 bp, 7 predicted proteins | sample 8958751 | NCBI WGS metagenome assembly JAEEGI01 (sample SAMN16246545, study PRJNA631951) | gut metagenome | biome: gut microbiome; feature: rumen; material: KS-attached | host: Bos | place: Iran: Karaj | collected 2018-10 | reverse complement strand
CAGCTTGGTACCGCGCAGCACACGGTGTGCCGCGCCGCCACCACCGAAGCCGGTGAAGCCCGTGCGGAAGCCCCCGCCGAACAGGTCGCCGAAGATGCTTCCGAACTGCGAGAAGATATCGTCCATATTCATACCGCCCTGGCCATAGGCACCGTCGACGCCGGCATGGCCGAACTGGTCATAACGGGCTTTCTTCTCGGGATTGCTGAGCACATCATAGGCCTCGGCGGCCTCCTTGAACTTCTCCTCAGCCTCCTTGTCGCCCGGATTACGGTCGGGGTGATACTGCAAGGCCAGCTTGCGATAAGCCTTCTTCAATTCGTCGGGAGTGGCATTCTTGTCCACTCCAAGCACTTCATAGTAGTCTCTTTTTGCCATAACGCTTAACTCCTAACTCTAAACTCTTAACTTTTAACTCTTAACTTTTAACTCTTATCTGTCAACACGCCACAACGACCTTGGCGTAACGCAGCACCTTGTCGTTGAGGTAGTAGCCCTTCTCCACCACATCGACCACCAAGCCCTTCTGCTCGGGGTCGGCAGCCGGTATCTGGGTGATGGCTTCGTGCATCGACTCGTCAAACTTCTCTCCTTTCGACTCCATCGCCTTAAGGCCTTTCTGTCCGAGAATCTTCATCAGCTTGTTGTAGATGAGCTGCACGCCTTCGTCGTCGCCTGTGGCGGCTAGGGCACGCTCAAAGTCATCCACCACGGGCAGGATGGCCTTCATCATCTCACGGCTGCCGTTGAGCAGCAGGTCGGCCTTCTCCTGGTTGGTGCGCTTGCGGTAATTCTCATATTCCGAGTAGAGGCGGAGATACTTGTCGTTCAGCGCTGCCAGCTTCTCGCCCAGCTCCTGCATCTTGTCAGTTTCCGAAGGCTCGGAAGTGGTCTCTTCCTGCTCCATGTCGGCCGTCTGAGCGACGGCCTCGTCAGGCTCAGGCTGTTGATTGACGGTCTCTTCCGTCTCGGGGTTCTTATGTTCTTTCTTGCTCATGTCTAAGTTGTTTTTACTACATCACATATATATAGCAAAAAGACTGCCAATGGCAGTCTGACTGACATTTTGTCACCACAAAAAGACATCTTCCGGCTTGCGCGGCCTCCGTTCGGGCAGCCATCGGAAGTCGGGCAGACGCCTCAACTCGGCAGGCAACTGCCCCACAGGATAGGTCTGCATGTCGGGCTTGTCGTAGGTGACAACCCGCACCGGCGCACGGGTGGTGTCGAAGTAGATGCGCATATCTGTCCCCACACCGGCATTGACGCCCACCAGCACGGTGCGGCCGGCGGTGTCTTCCTCGGTGATGTAGAACACCATCTGGGCGTTGCCCAGCACATCGGCATGGTGGGGTTCTCCCTCGTGGAAGTACACCACACCTTGATGGCCCTTGAGCTGGTTGAATTTGTCACGGTCCACCTGCTGCAGGGCGAAGCAGTCGGAACGCAGCCACGCCTGCCGTACGCCATTGCTGTCGTGCTGCAACTCAATGGTGTCGGCCACACACTGATAGTGCTCGTACCACAGCACGGGGCTCTTGTAGAGCAGCAGCGTGGAGTCGGGCGCACGGTAGAATGCCGAGTCGCACATGGCCTGCGCGTCGCGACGGTATACCTTGACATGGTAGTTGGCCCTCACCGTCTCCAGACGGTCGGCACTGTCGGTGGTGACATATACCGTGTCGGCATGCAGGAAGAGCGAGTCACCGTCGTCGACGAACAGCACATGGGCGCTGTCGGTGACGAACGAGAAGCCACCGGCCTGCGACGTCTCTCCGTAACGGCCCGTGCAGGTCAACTCGTTGGTCGAGTCGACGATGACCACATGCCCGCGGGCTCGGCCATACTCACTCACCTCGTCATAGAACAGCGTGTCGCTGTCAATGGTGCGTCCCTGGTTGTCGACATGCGACGCACGGTACGAGATGGCAAACCGCGTCTCCGTATTGTAGTCGCCCATCTCGCTGTAGATGGTCGACGAGTCGTTGTAGATATAGGTGGGACTCTCGAAATGGGCCACCGACGTCTCGGTGTTGAACAGCAGCGTATCTGTCACCAGCCGCATGGTGCTGTCGGTCAGCTCCACATCGTTATAGATATAAAACTGTTTGAGGTCGGAATTGTACTGTCCCTGCCGGCTGAAGAGGTTGCGGTCCTCGCTCGAGCCGTAGCCCCATTCGGTGTAGTAGGCCGTCGAGCGGTTGCGCTCATAGGTCAGATGGTTGGCCAGCAGCTGCGTGCCGCCGTCGAGGAGCACCACCGTGTCGTCCCAGATGTCCACCACCCGCGTGTTGCCATCGTAGTGCAGCTTGTCACCATAGATGAACGTGGTGTCGCTGAGCTGTATAGCCACGTTGCGGAATGCCATAAAGCTGTTCTCCTTCGTGTTGTAATGGGCCGAGTCGGCCTCCAGGATCATACCCTCGTGGATGGCGCGCACATGACGGTAGAGAATCCATACGTCGCTGTTCTCCGGGTCGCGCGAACCCATGCCGGAGGTATACTCTATCAGCTTCTGAGCCTCGGCAACAGTCGTCAGGCAGAACAGGCTAAGCAGTATTATGAATATCCTTTTCACCTCTTGCACTTATTCGGAGACAGAAAGGAAAAGAGATAAGGAGTTAAGGCAACACAGCCGACTGGCACATTTGTCTTAACTCCCTATCTCCTCAACTCCGTAACTCCTTATCTTCTTATCTCCTTAACTCCTTATCTTCTTATCTCCTGATTATTCTCACTATTCCACTCGCGAACCGAGACGATCCATGGCGCAACGGAAGCCAATCCAGGAGGTGGAACGGTTCTGGTCGTAGTAGCGGCGGGTACCGGCCTGCAGGTAGTAGGCGCGATCCTTCCAGCTGCCACCCTTCACCACACGCACGCGGTTGTTCACCAAGCTCGACGTGGGGTTCTCCTTCTGGTTGTCGGTGATGCGGCGGTACATACGGTTGGTCGACTCGTCGTCGGGGCTCATGCCGTCCTCACCCTCTTCAACCTCTTCCTCCACCTCTTCTTCGTCGGAACCATATTCGTCCTCTTCCTCGTCCACTTCGTCCTTCCAGTTGTCAAGGTTCGAGGCACGGTCGCCATCGAGGTAGTTGACGTTGTTGGCCTGACGGTAGTTGCGGCGGTTGGCCTGGAAGTCGACTTCCTTGTACTTGATCATGCCGTCATCGCCAATGTAGACTTCGTTGTCCTCGTCAAGTTCGGGCGTGCGGTAGATGTTGCCACGGAAAGGATCCATATCGTCGGCACCGACGGGCTGGACGGTCTTACGATAGACATCCATGCACCACTCGCTGACGTTGCCGGCCATGTTGTACAGACCGTAGTCGTTGGGGAAGTACCATCTCACGGGGCAGGTGTAGTCCCAGCCGTCGTTCAGGTTGCCGGCCACACCCATGGCGTCGCCACGCGTACGCTTGAAGTTGGCCAGGAACTGACCGTAGTATTTCTTGTTGGCCGAACGCAGGCTCTGACCGGCCCAGGGGTAGGTCTTGTGCTCGGTGACGCGCTCGTCGTAGGTGTTGCCGATCATGCCCAGAGCGGCAAACTCCCACTCGGCCTCTGTCGGCAGACGGTAGTAGGGATACAACAGACCGTCGGCGCGACGCACCTGACGCTCCTCACCGCCGGCGGCGGGGTTGTAGTCGACCAGGCCCTGGCGGGTCTCGCCCTCATAGCGGCCAGCCAGATAGACGTCGGTCTGGAAGGCGTTGGTACCCAGATTCTCCTGGTCGAGCATGATGATACCCTCGTCGACCAGTATCTTCTCGTTCACGCGGTCGGTACGCCAGGTGCAATAGGCCTGAGCCTGCTCCCAGGTAACACCCACCACAGGATAGTCGGCATAGTTGGGGCTGCGGAAGTAGAAGTCCACAAAACCCTCACGCCATGCCAGCTTGTCGCGCCAGCAGGCCGTGTCGGGCAGGATGGCCGTCACCTTCTCGGGATACTCCTCGCCATAGGCGCGCTCCATCCAATATACGAACTCGCCGTAGTCGAGGTTGCTCACCTCGCACTCGTCCATATAGAACGACGAGACGGTTACCGTATGCGGGGTGTTATTCCAGCTGTAGCGCGAATCTTCGCTCACGTGGCCCATCACGAACGAACCACCTTCGATGAAGACCAGACCGGGAGCAGGATACTGCTCGGGGATACCCGACACATCGTATCCACCCCACTCAGGGTCATTGTAGTTCCAACCTGTGGTGGCCGACTGGCCATAATTGCTGGAACATGCGGCCAGCAGCAGTCCCGCTGCCAGCATCAGTAATGAAAATCTGAATACTTTCATATATTCTCTCGTTTGTGTTATTCTGTTTCTTTATTTATTGTATAAACGCACAACTGCGTTTTTTTGTTTCACTCCCCATGGGAATTTTCTGTCTGCATCCCATGACTCCGGCGCTCTACTTAGAACGACGGGCAACGGATGGCCTTCACTCTCTTCTTGTGCTCCGGCACCGGCAGCAGGAAGCCCACCGTCAGCTCGTGCGAGCCAGCCGTGCTGTTGGCCAGCTTCGACACCGTCACGTCGTAACTGTAGCCCACCTTGAAGAAGTCCTGCTGGAAGCCCGCCTGGAAGATGAAGGCGTCGGCATTCTTCACCCCGTGGCGGAACCACACGCCCACTATGAAGGGCACCCAGTCGAGGTAGACACCGTAGTTGAAGTAATGCAAGCCACCTTGATACTGGTAGACCAGGTTGGGCGAGATAATCGGCGTGCCGAGACCCAGCGACGACTGGCGGCGCGCCTCTTCGGCCACATTGATGAAACCACCGCCGTGCACCGTAATCTTCATCGGCACGCGGTCTTCCGAATAGAAGGCCTGGTTGGGCTGCGTCAAGTGCGAGACAGCCAGACCGCCGTACCATTTGTTGCCACTCACCAACACACCGGCGTTGAAGTCGAGGCTGATGCGGCTGGTCTTGTCGGGCAGCTGCACACCGTCGAGTCCGTAGACAAAGCCGAGCTCGGGGTCAATCTGGCCGGGGAAACGCATGTAGTTGCTCACGTTGAGGGCGTTCTGCACCACCGACGCCTGAAGGGCGGCGCTCATGCGGATGTCGCGCGTCAGCTGGAAATGGAAGGCATACATCGCACCCAACATATTGGTGCTCAGAATGCCATGGTCACCTTGACGGTCGGTCATGATGATGGCACCCACACCACCGTGCAGGTCCTCAAAATACTGGTCCCACGATGCCGACACCGTGGTGTAAGCACTCACCAGTCCGGGCCACTGGGCTCTGTAGCTCAACGCAATACGCGGAGCCACAGCCGAACCGGCAAAGGCGGGATTGAGATAAAGCGGGTTGGCATAGAACTGGGAGTACGGAATGTCCTGCGCACCGACACCGGCGGCACCAAGCAGCATGACGCCCAGCAGCATCCCTTTCAGCCCCTTTTTCGCGAGTGCCCTCGCAGGGCAATATCTTAGAATTTTTAACATACTATTGGCCAATTATCAAGGCGCAATATTACGAATATTTTTTCAAATAGCGCATTTTTTATGAAAAATATTTTCTAACACACAGACAATCAACACCTATTTTTTACGCCCCGACACGGCTCCACACCTGCAAAATCGGCCTTCCGCAGCCGCTTTTTACCATTTTTCCCAGTCTGCCGCCTGTCCGCATCACAGCATTTCTCCCCCTCTCCTCCCCTCCTTCCGCCCGCACATCTCCGCCACAGAGGAAGTGCGGGCGGGGTGGCGGGAAAGGGGGTGGATAACTTAGGGGAAACTTATTTGCCACCGAGGGTCAACGAATCAGTTTTTTTACGTACCTTTGCAGGTCGAAACACACATCTTCGATATGAGCAAAGCAACACTTATCACACTGGCAACCACAGCGATGCTGGCCGCCTGCACAGCACCGGCGCCAAAGCCGTTCGGTCCCGTGCCCACCGAGGCACAGCTGGCGTGGCAGCGGATGGAGGTGAATATGTTCTGTCATTTCGGCCCCAACACCTTCACCGGCGCCGAATGGGGCAGCGGAGCGGAGAGCGAAACGGTCTTCGCCCCCACGGCCCTCGACTGCCGCCAGTGGGTCGACGTGGCCAGTCAGGCCGGCATGGGCGGCATCATCCTCACCGCCAAACACCACGACGGCTTCTGCCTCTGTCCCAGCAAATACAGTAGTCACACGGTGCCCGACAGTCTTGACATCCTCCGCGCCCTCCGCACCGCCATCGACGACCACAACTCCGCCCTCCAACCTCCAACCTCCGACCTCCGACCTTCGCCCTCCGACCTCCGACCTTCGACCTCCGACCTCCGCCCTCCGACTTCCGACCTCAAAATGGGAGTGTATATCTCGCCGTGGGACCGCAACCACCCTGCCTACGGCACGCCTGAATACAACACCGTTTTTGCCAACACCTTGCGCGAGGTGCACACCAACTACGGCCCCTTCTTCGAGCAGTGGTTCGACGGTGCCTGCGGCGAAGGCCCCAACGGCAAACGGCAGGAGTACGACTGGTCGCTGTTCGAGGGCACGGTGACAGAGGTCAACCCACAGTGTGTCATGTTCAGCGACGTGGGTCCCGGCTGCCGCTGGGTAGGCAACGAAGAGGGCTACGCAGGCGAAACCAACTGGAGCACCCTGCAAGTGGAGAACGGAAAACGGAAAACAGAAAACGGAGGTTGTGGCAACTCCCCAATTTCAACTTTCAATTTTCCACTTTCCACTTTAAACTGGGTTCCCGCCGAGGTGGACGTGAGTATACGCCCTGGCTGGTTCTGGCATGCCGACGAACATCCCAAAACAGTCGACCAGCTGATGGAGATATACTACAACTCGGTGGGTCGCAATGGCTTGCTGCTGCTCAATGTGCCGCCCGACACCCGGGGCCGCATCCCCGCCGAGGACAGCGCCGTCCTCGTGGCCTTCCGCCAGGAGCGTGACCGCATCTTCGCCACCGACTTGGCACAAGGGGCCAAAGCCCATGCCTGGCACCGGCTCGGCCACAGCGCCAAGAATGTGCTCGACACCGCCTACCACACCTATTGGGCGGCCACCGGCAAAAAGGCCGAACTCACGCTGACCCTCGACAGCGTCACCGAGTTCGACATCATCGTCATCCAGGAATACATACCCCTCGGACAACGTGTCACCAGCGTCAACCTGCTCCTCGACCCCGACGGCGGACTCTACTCCTACACCCTCGGCGACGAGCCGCTCTGCACCACCGTGGGCTACAAGCGCATCATCCGTCTCGACCACCCGGTACGCTGGCAGAAGCTGGTCTTCCAGTTCGAAGCCCTCGCCCCACCCGTCATCAACCGTATAGCACTCTATAACACACAAGCACAATGAAACACCGCATCATACTGCTGGCCTGCGCCAGCATAACTTTCAACTTTCAACTTTCAACTTTCAACTTATCAGCGCAGCCTCTCCCCCAAGGCTACTTCCGTAGCCCGCTTGATGCTGGTCGCGACCAACGGGAGCAACCCGCATCAAGTGAGATAGGTCTCAGCGCCACCTTCGGCGAATTGCGTAAGGGCCACTTCCATGCCGGCATCGACATGCGCACCGGCGGCGCCGTCGACAAGCCGGTCTATGCTGCCGCCGACGGCTACGTGGCCAAGGTGAGCATCTCGCCCTGGGGCGGCGGCAAGATACTCTATATCAAGCATCCCAACGGCTACACCACCGTCTACATGCACCTCAACGGCTACGCCGGCGCCATCGGCAAGGCTGTCCTCCGCGAGCAGTACGCCCAGCGGAGCTACAGCATCGGCAAGCTCTTCGGTCCCGACGAGTTGCCGGTCAAAAAAAGCCAGCTGGTGGCCTACAGTGGCAACACCGGCGGCAGCGGCGGTCCGCACCTCCACTTCGAGATACGCCGCGGCGGCGCGGCCGACCTGCACACCCACGCCACCCTCTTCAACCCGCTCCATGCCGGTATCCCCTACAAGGACAACATCAAGCCCGTCATCCGCGGCCTGCGCCTCTATCCCGAAGGGGGCGAGTCCTATGAGGTGCCGGCCGACGGCAATGTCACCGTCAGCGGCCCCTTCTACCTCGGCATCTACGCCACCGATGCCGCCGAAGGCAGCACCGCCAAGAACGGCATCGACCATCTCGAGGTCTACCTCGACGGTACCCTCTTCTTCCGCTACACCAACGAGCTGCTGCCCGTCGACAGCAGCCGCATGGTCAACGCCCTCATCGACTACCCGCTGCTGGAACGCACCCGCCAGGCCTACCTCCTCACCCGCGCCCTCCCCGGCGCCGAAGGACCGTGGATACCCGTGCGTATGGACGACGGCATCTTCCGCCTCAAGCCAGGTTCAACCCACCATATCGGCATCAAAGTCTACGACGTCAAAGGCAACAGCGCCGAACGCACCCTGACTGTGCGGATGTCGGAAGGCGGAACGCGGAATGATGCGAACAATTCCGACCTCAGACCTCCGACCTCCGACCTCGTCAAATACGACCAACCCTTCCACTTTCAACTTTCCACTTTCCACTTTCAACTGAAGCCTCACACCCTCTATGCCGACGACCGGTTGGCCATCGACGGCTCGAAGCAAACCGTCACCATCCGTCCCACCGTCAACGACATCCCGCCCCATTTGGCCTACTCGCTCAGCATCAAAGGCAGCCTTCCCGGCGTGCCGGCCGACCGGACGGTGATAGTCCTCGTCAACGGCACCAAAGTCAGCGCCTACAAGACCACCCATGCCGACGGCGTACATACCGCCCAGGTGCGCGACTGGGGCCAGTTCACCCTCGCCGCCGACACCACGGCACCTGTCGTGCGGCCGGTCAACTTCAGCGAAGGCAAACCCCTCAAGGTCAACACTCTCAAAGTGAAGATATCCGACAACCTCGCCGGCGTCGAGACCTACCACTGCTACCTCAACGGCGAATGGATACTGGGCGAATACGACGGCAAGACGGCCACCGTCGCCATCGACGCCCGCGGCAAGCTGAAGAGCGGCACCAACAAGCTGCGCGTCACCGTCACCGACGGCACCGGCAACAGCACCGACCTAACTTGGAATATCACCCGATAAGAAGTAGGGCCGGCGCTGCGCGCCGGCCCTACTTCTTAGCCGTTAACCATTACCATGACTATGACCATGACAATGACAATGACTCTAAACGTGTTAGTGGGTAGTGAGGAATGAAGAATGAAGAATGAAGAATTGGAAGTGGACTCAAAGTAACTCCTTAACTCCTTATCTCCTTAACTCCTGTCTCCTTATCTCCTGTCTCCTTATCTCCCCAAAAGAAACCATGACAATGACAATGACAATGACCTGACTATTGTCTTTAACTTCTAGTGAGCGGAGCGAACGATAACTTCTTTAACTTCTTTAACTCCCCTAGAAAAAGTACCCATTACCCATTACTCCTCCTAGCCTTCAGTTCCTCGTAGAACTTGGCGTGCGAGGCCTCGATATAAGGCTGCAACCAGAGGAAGCCGATGCCCAGCGTGAGGATGCAGAGCAGCGCCCAGCCGATGAAGCTCAGGTCCAGGCAGAAGAGTTTCCACTTGTAGCCTTTCATCATCACGCGGCTCTCATGGATGCAGTCCGAGGCATCCAGGTCGGGACGGTCGTTCATGATGTAGGGAGTCATGGCGTAGGCATAGCTCATGATGATGCCGGGGATGACGAACAGCAGGCACCACAGCAGGATGTACAGCGTCATCAGCAGCGACGTGCCGAGCGTGCGGCCGTACTTGCTGAACACGCTGAACTGGTCGCCCACCATCTCGCTGCTGTCTTCGCCGCGTATCAGGCGCAGGAAGCAGAGCATGAAGCCGAACTCCAGCGGGCACACCACCAGCAGACCGGCGAAGGGGATGGAGCCGGCGGCGGCGGTGACGAGGGTGAACACCAGCGTGGCCAGCACGGCCTGCGTCCAGTTGTTCTTCAGGGCATAACGTGCCGCACGGCGAATCTCGCTGTTGCGCGGCATCTCATTCGTTGTGATATTGTTTTCTTCCATAATTTTAAGTTTAAAAGGTTAATTCGCTTCGCTCATTCACGTTTTTCGCAAAGTTCTCTTTTTATCAGCGGGGCTCAAAGCCGTTCCCTTCGGTCAGGCGGTCTTTGGCTCGGCATAGCAAACAAGCTTGCTCTGCTCTCGCTTTGCGCAACGGTTAAGGGTTAAGAGTGGGTAGTTATCAATTCGTTAATTCGAAAATTCGTAAATGTGTTAGTGGTCACTGGATTACGCGTAGCGCAGAGATTTCCAAGATAAAGCCGACCCGACAGAAAAGCGAGACGATTTACAGGATTTCCAGGATTTCGCGTAGCGGGAGTCATATTCACTAACGCATTAACACATTAACACATTAACTAACGCATTCAAATTCATTCAAAACTCTTGATGGCTTCCTTGATGAGCTCCATGGCGGCACGCAGCTGCTCCTCGGTGATGACCAGCGGGGGAGCGAAGCGGATGATGTGCTGATGGGTCGGCTTGG
>JAEEGI010029110.1_pt1 | contig 10463 bp, 4 predicted proteins | sample 8958751 | NCBI WGS metagenome assembly JAEEGI01 (sample SAMN16246545, study PRJNA631951) | gut metagenome | biome: gut microbiome; feature: rumen; material: KS-attached | host: Bos | place: Iran: Karaj | collected 2018-10 | reverse complement strand
AGTTAGTTAGTTAGTTAATGTCCTGCGAGCAGGCTCATATTTAATAATTAAATTAAATAAAAAAAAAGAAACCCAAGCTTCATAGTTTATTCATCTTTTTTATTGTTAGTTTTTCCAAATTTGAAGTCAAATATAAAAAATGACCCCACCGAGAGTCGAACTCGGGACCCACACCGTGTTAAGGTGTTGTCATAACCAACTAGACCATAGGGTCATTAATGAAACAATAATATAAAAAACCCCCAAAAAACTTATAATTCCTAAATTAAAAAATTAATTACTAAAAAATAAAACTCATTAAAAAAGAAAATGCATATATTACGATATATATTCCTTATAATTTTTTCCCCAACATTTTCAGATATAATAGACATAACACCATATGAATATCCATCTCCAATAGAAACAGAATCAGAATATAATATTGTAATAATGGGGACAAACGACATTCATGGATCATATTTTCCCTCAGAAATAAATTTAACATCATCAAACATAACATATAAATCAGGAGGATTACAATATATGGGGAAATACATAAATTTACTAAGAGAACAATGGGGTGATCGTTTTATATGGTTAGATGCAGGAGATCAATTTCAAGGAGCAATGGAAAATACTCTTAGTAATGGTTCTATTATTACTGATTTTTATAATATTATGAATTTAACTGCTGCTACTTTTGGTAACCATGAATGGGATTTCGGAAGAGATTTTATTATTAAGAGAATGAATAATTCTTTATTTCCTTATATTATTGGAAATTTACAAGAAATTTCTTCTGGAAAAAAAGAATTTCTACCTAATCAATTTAGAAGTAAAGTTATTAAAGCTGGAAATATTAATGTTGGTATTATTGGGTTAACTACTATTCAAACTCCTATTACTTCTGCTCAGGATTTAAGTGATATTGATTTTTTAGATTATATTAAAATTGTTGAAGAATTATCTGTTGAATTGAAAAAAAAATCTGATGTTATTGTTTTGTTATGTCATTTTGGATTAACTTGTAATCAACAAAGTGATGAAGAAAAATATACTCTTAGAATGGTTGATCCAAATATGAATTTTAGTAAATGTAGTGAGGATTCAGAATTATATACTTTTTTGAAAAAAATAAAAAAAGGATTAATTGATGTTATTGTTTCAGGACATACTCATGAAATTGTTCATCAATGGCTTTTTGATCATCCTATAATTTCAAGTGTAAATGGTGGGAAATATTCAAATTTAATATATTTATCATTTACAAAGAATCAAGAAGGAAAATACATTTACAATCCTGAAAAAACATTAATTGAAGGACCACTCCCAATATGTGAAAAAATATTTGAGAAGAAACTTCATTGTAAAACAATAAGTGAAGAAGAAATAGAAGAAGTAGGAGAATTAAAAAATTTCCAATTTCACAATATAACAATAGAAAAAGAAGAATTATTAGATAACTTAACAAATACATGGGAAGAAAAAGTAGAAAAATATAGAAAAGAAATAGTAACTTATTCTGATGGTCCATTATCACACAATAGAAAAGGTGAAAGTAGTTTAGGAAATTTAATAACAAATATAATTAAATATACTACAAAATCAGATATCTCTATAATAAATTCAGGTGGTTTTAGAACAAGTTGGTCTGAAGGAAAAATATCTATTGCTGATATTTATAATATGTTTCCTTTTAATAATTATATTACTTCCTTTGAAATGAATGGTTATGAAATTAAAAGAATGTTAAAAATTGTTCAAAAAGGTGCTTTTAGTTTTTATCCTACTTCAGGTGATAAAGAAATAGTTCTTGTTAATGGGAATAAAAAAAATTTAATTAATGTTGTTTTATTTGATGGAATTTATGAAAAGGAAATTATTAATGATAAAAATTATACTATTGGAACTTTGGATTTTTGTATTCCTAATGGAGGTGATGATTTTGATGATGTTGTTTCTTGGTATAAAAATAGGAAATTAAAATATCATGGTGACACAAAAGATATTATTATTAAATATTTGAAAAATGTTAAATTAATTGTAACTAAAGAATTAATTGATGAAAAAAATCCGAGATTAAGAATTATTGAAGATAAAATGAGATTGAGAAGATTTTTTAATAAAAGGAAAAATAAATGGATTAAAGTTATTTATGAATAGGATTATATTATTTTTATTTTAATATTAGAATTGAAAATATCATTATTGTTTTTATATTAATAATATTTCTTAAATAAAAATAAATTATTCCAAATGGATTAAATAAGTAATAAATTATTTAATTAATATCATCTTTAACTTTCATTAAAAAAGATGAATTTTCTAATAAATTTTCATCAACTTTTTGAAGAATATTTTTAAACTCTTCTAAAGATTTTTGTTGACTTAAAACAAAAGGGTCTTCAAAATTCACATAATTTTTATTTTCAGAGGTATTAACTCTTTTATTTATAACTTTACTAACATTACTATTATAAGAATTAATATTATAATCATTTGGAACATTACCAGAAAAAGTATTATTCATATTTATTTCATTTGTATTATTTCTATTAGAATTTAAAATAGGAGAATTTAAAATATTTTTTCCACTTCCATTAAAAGATAAATCTCTTTTTTGGATTGGATTTTTCAAAATATTTTCTCTTCTTTCATATCTTAAATTTGATCTTTTTAATTTTTCATTTTCTAAAGTTAAAATTTCATTTTTTTGATTTAATTGGTCTAATTCAAATTGTAATTCTTTTAATTTACTATTATAATTCGAAATTAAAGTTTGAAAACTTTTTGTTTTTTGATTAAATAGTTCATTAATATCTTTAATTCCAATATTACAATGTTCATAAGCATTTTTTAAATTACTATTTTGTTTAATTAATTCATCTCTTTCTTGAGAAAATTTTTCAATTTGAAAATGATTTTCTTTATAAATATTATCATTTTCTTCTTTTTTTAATTTTAATTCTTCTTCAACGTTTCTTAAACTGTCTTGTAATTCTTTAATATATTTATTTTTTCTTTCAATATTATCTTCATATACTTTTAATTTATTTTCTAAATCACTTATTATAGAATATAATTTAAAATTATCATCTTTTATCATTTTTGTTTTTTTTTCAAAATTTAAAAATTCATTCATTAAACCTTGAGAAGGAATATTACTTTGAAAAGATAAATTTGAATTATTTATTATATCATTTGAAGAATTTAATTTTAATTGATTTAAACCATTTTGTAAATTTGATATTATATTATTTTTTTTTGTAATTTCTGAATTTTGAATTGTCTTTAACATATTTATTTCATTTTCATGTTGAGATTGTAAATGATTTATTTTATTTAATAAAAATTTATTATCATGTTCTAATCTTGATTTACTTATTGAAATATTATCTAATTGTTGTGATATATTTATTAATTTATTTGTTATTTCTTTCTCCTTTGTAGATGATAATAAAATATTTTGATTTTCTATTAAAGTTTTATTTTTTTGATTTAATTCTATTACTGCATAATTTAAATCTGAATTTATCTTTTCTAAATCTGTTATTCTATTTTCAAGATTTTCATTTTTCTTTTTTAAATTATCTAATAATAATGTTTGTTCTTTTATTGTCCTTTCTTTTAAATCATTTATTGTATTTATTTCTATTCTTTCTTTTTCAAGAGAATGATTTATATTCAATAATCTATCATTTTCATTTTGAAGAGTATTATTGTTTTTTTCTAAACTAACAATTTGATTTTTCATTTCAAAAAAATTATCATTTTTACTCAAATTTGATTCAGTGCCAATATTATAATTTTCTAATCTAAATGGTGAATTCATTTTATAAAAAAATAAATAAAACTCAAAAAAAATTCTTTCTCAAAAAATAAAAAAATTCAAAAAAAACGAAAAAATATATCTATGAAAAAAATTAAAAAAACTATTTAAAATTAAATGTCTAATCAGACAGAAACAAAACCAATGAATTCCATAATAGGAATAGGAAATCCAATAATAGATATATCATGTGAAATAGATGAAGAAATTTTAAAAAAATATGAATTAGGATGGGGAAAAACAGTATTTGCAAATGAGAAAAATGAGCCATTCTTTGAAGAACTGGAAAAAAATCCAAAAGTAAAATACACAACAGGAGGTTCAATTCAAAATACATTGAGAGTATGTTCTTGGTGTATTAACATGAAAGAAGAAAATAAAAATAAATATAAACTAACATTGTTGGGTGCAGTTGGTAATGATGATTACAAAGATAAAATAATGAATGCTTTATCAGTTGCAGGTGTAAATCCATTATTTGAATTTAATGAAAAAGTAAATTCTTCAAGATGTGGAGTAGGAATATTAAATAAAGAAAGATGTTTAGTTCCTCAAATTCGTGCTTCAAATACAATGACAATGGAATTTACAGAGAAACATTTATCAGAAATTTTAATGCATAATATGTTAATTATTGAAGGATATTTCCTTCAAGAAAAATTTGATATTTGTAAAAAATTAGTAGAAGAATTTAACAAAGAAAAAAAACCAGTAATATTTACTTTTGGTGCAGTTTTCATGATTCAAGCACATAATGAAAAAGTAATGGAAATAGCAAATAAATCAGATATTATTGCTGCAAATATGGAAGAATGTGAGGCATTCGCAGGAAAAAAAGGAGAAACTTCTTTGGATACAGTAATTTTAGCGCATCAGAAATTAAGTAAAAATAATAAGAGACTATTAGTAATGACTGATGGTGGAAAAGGTGTTTATGTTACAAGATTTAATTATGATATTAATCATTTAGAATTTGTTCTTCACTCTTTTCCTTTTCCTATTAATACTAATGATATTGTTGATTTAAATGGTGCTGGAGATGCTTTTCTTGGAGGATTTTTAAGTCAATATCTTCAAGGAAAATCCCTTGATATTTGCTGTAAAGCTGGTAATATGATTGCAGGGGTTATTTTGAAAAATGTCGGATGTACTTATCAAGAAGATTTAAATTTTGATTTTGAAGAATAAATAGTTTTTTATTTGGAGTGTATTAAAAAACGTTTTTAATATTGTTTTGAAAAATTATTTTATTATAATTCAATTTTTTAAAAAATATTTTATATATAATATATAATTGAAAATTCTTCTAATTGAATAAAATTTATTTTTTACTTTCATCTTTATATCCTTCCCAATCACTAGGAGCAATATAATTAAATTGTTTCATATACTCTAAAATATTATCACTAGGAACATCCTTATCACCTAAAATACTTTCAGCTTTCATTAAAAGAGATTTAGCAACATCCCATTTCCCTTCAACATATTTTTGCATTCCATTATTATAAGTTTCAATAAATTCAGGAGTATATCTTTCTCTAATTTTAGGATAATCAACATCATTATTAACAAATTCTTTCCAAACATCATTTTTATGTCTTTTAACAACATCATAATATAAATCTTTAGCTTTTTTTCTTTTTTCCATAATTTTTTCTAATTTATTTTGTAAATCATCATCTTTAAAAATAGAATCTTCTTTTTTTTCAATTTGTAATGTTCTAAAATCCATATCAATACTATAATATCGATTTACTTCTCCAGAAGGAGCTTTAATAACATCAAGTAACCTTAAATTTTTTCTAGCATCTTCACTTAGAAAATCTACAAAATCACCACTCATAATTAATTCTTTAGAAAAATCTTTAGTTTTTTCTTCTAAAGCATTAGCCATATTAACATCAGGAGAAAGATAAGAAGCATCAATTTTAAACATTGAACCAATTGCTCCTTCAATTGATCTTCCTAAATGTAATCCAAAACCTAATCTTACTCTATAATTTTTCATTCTTGCATTTAATCCAGCATGTTTTTTATAAACCGCTAATTTGTAACTTTTTGTTATTTGAATTAATATTTTTATAAATGATATTAATGCCATATCACAAAATTGAGATACTTGTTCACATTTACGTAAACGTAAATCAGGTTTACCATTTGAATTAATTATTGGTTTAATGAATTTATCATCAAATTTCCAAACAAGTAAAAAAGCATCTCCAATATTTTTATTAGCACTTCCACAATAATCACTAACTAATTCATGTACAATTTCAGCAACTTGATTCACAAAAATCATTACTTGTTGTTGAAGAACTTCAGTTGTATCAGTAAAATTTCTTATATCACAAAAACCATAAATTCCCATTACTTTCTTACCTGGAATTATTGGATTCATTTCTACATTTACTCCTTCTTGAAGTACTGATGATATAATTTGAGATCCTGCTTCTCCGAATCCTAATGCTAACATTGCACATATTTTCGATATTTTATTCTCTAATACTTGAGTTTCTAACATTTCGACATTTGATTTTGTACATAAAGATAAACATTTATTTTTATTGTCTTTTTGATTATTGTTTGAATTATCATCCATTGAGGATATCGGATTTTTTGCCATATTTTCTATCTTTTGAGTCATGTTTTCTATTGGTTTTAATACTAAATTTTCTATATCTACACAAAATAATAAAAATCCTATTACAAAAATTACGAGAATTGCACTTGTTTTTATCATATCTAATTTACAAGTTAATTTACTTGCATATCTATTATCAAATATTGCTATACATTTATCTTCTATCACATCAGATGATGGAATTATTCCTAATCTTGTTAAATAAATGACTATTTCTGAATTCGTTTTTTTATCTTTGTTTACTCTTCTACCATAACAATTATCATAATATGATAATTTTTCTGATAAACGTAATTTAGAACTGAAATTTTCATTTGCATATTCAAATCCATATATATTTGCATATATTATTGGATATTTATTACTATCTTTAAAAAAATCTATATATAAATTAAAAGTATCATTTAACAATTCTATATTATCATCTGCAATATCATTAAATAATTGAATACCATATTCAATTTCAGTAGTCATTGAATAATAATAATTTGGATTGAAAATAATAATAGCAATTAAAAGAAGAATAATTAAAATAATCATTTTTTTAGATGAAAAATCTTCAAAACGAGAAGAAATATCTCCTTCAACTTTTTCATCTTCTTTATTTTTTCCTCGAAATAAATGATTAAACATTTTAACAAGTTTAGTAATTCTAACAATTCTTATAATTTTTAAACTTTTGGAAATTTTCATAAGTGTCATTCTATTAGATCTAACTTGTTGAATTCCTGAAGTATCACCATAAACAATTTTATCAGAGATTGCACTAATATCTAAAATCATACTAACAATTCCAACAATATCAATCCAAAAAAATAATCCACAACCATATTGTTCATCTACAAAAAAATATAAGAAAACTTCAATTCCAAAAAGACAAATTATTACTATTGTTATTAAATCAAAAAGCGAATCTGATGATTGTGTTGTTGTTAATTTTTTAATATCATCTATATATAATGCTAATATTGTTAAAAGTGTGGAATATGTTTTAAAAAAATTTGATTCTATAAATATATGTATTCTTTCCTTTCCACTATGTTGATAATTTAATTTTTGATATTTTATTGTTGAATTTCTATGTTTTTCATTTGATGATTGAGTTGGTTTATTGTTGAATGATGAATTTCTTTTTGGGTAATTTGAGTTATTTTTCATTTTTAATTTTTATTTCTTTTTTATTAAAAAATACTATAAAGAATTGTATCTTATTTCAATTAATTAATATATTATTTTATAATTAATATTTAATATATTTTTTATAATTATATTGTATCATCAAAAGAAAATCTATTATAATTTCTAAAAATTAATTCTTCTCCAGGAAATCCAATAATATAATTAACTTCTTTTAAAGTTATCATTCTATAAATACTACTATTATTATTAAAATTACTTTCAGGTAAATTTAAAGGATTATTATTTTTTTTAGTATTATATTCAGTATATTCTCCAATAACTCCAATAACAATAAGTGAATTTTCAACGATTAATTTTTTCATATCTTCATCAAAAGATGACATATCAAGTAAATAATTACATTTAAAAAATTTATCTTTTCTTTTTTGATCATTTGGAAACAAATCTTCTGATAAATTTATACATGCATAAATTCCTTCTGATTGAGGAACAAAAATACATCTTTTTCCTTTTGATAAATTTTTATATTGAATAAAATTATCAATGTTAATTTCATTTAATTTTTTCTTATATGTTGAAATTTCTTCATTATATTGTTTCTTTATATTTTGTATTTCTTTTCCTAAAATTTCAATTTGATTATTTAATGTATTTTTATTTTGTTTTAATTCATTGTTTTCTGATTGAGAAATTTTGATTAAATTTTCAAATTGTAATAATTTTTTATAAACTTTTTCTTTTTCTTGTAATATAATTTCCTTTTCTTTTTTATTTCCTTGATTTTCTTTTAAAGTTATATCATATTTATTTTTAATCAAATCATATTTTTTTTCTAATTTTTTATATTCATCTTGTAAAAATTTATTATCAGAAATTAAATTATTATTTAAATCTTTTAATTTCAATATTTCATTTTCATGATGAGAAGAATTAAAATTAATTTTATTATCTTTTATTTTATTTTGGATTTCTGAATTTTTTTGAGAAATCATAGTATTCATATGATTAAAAAAAGTTTTTTTCATTTGATTAGTTTGAATTACTAAACTTTTATATTTATTTTCTAATTGTTTAATAATTAAATCTTTTTCATTTAATTTTTTTTTATAATCTTTTATAAAAGAATCCCAACTTAGATATTCTTTTGATTTTAAAGCACATTCATAACACATTGGACAATTTTCTAATTTATTATTTGTTTTATTATTTATAAATTTAGATAAATTATCACATTCAAATTTTTTTTCTCTTAATTCTTTTTCTTTTAAAGAAATAGTTTCATTAAAATTTTCAGAAATTTGTTCAAAACTTTTTTCAGTTTTGAAATATTCATTTTGTAAAAATTGCATAATTTTTTTTTCATAATTTTTTTTTTCATTTTGTGCTTCATTTTTATTAGATTTATTATATTCATTAATCAAAGAAAAATTATTAATTCCATATTTTGTTTTTTCTAAATCTTCTTCACTTAATAAATCAGGTAATTGACTTAATTCATTTTCATTAATTATTTCATAATTAAGATTAACATCAGAAAATTTTAAACAAGGAAAAAAACCTAAAGGTAATAAATGACCATATTTTTGAATAAAATTTTTTCTATTTTCGTTTTCAAGTGAAATTTGTTTTTTTAAAATCAACAAATCATTGTTTAAAGAATTATTAAAGATTATTCTTCTTTTTATTTCCTCTATTGATGCTTGATATGCTTCTGGAAAATGTAATGGACTTTGGAATTGAATAAAAGAATTATTTAAATTTAATATTTTTTTTTTTAAATGATTAAATTTTTGAGTTATTGTCAATAAATTTTTTTCAATTTCTGAAAAAGAAATAAATATTTGATTAATTTTCAAAGAAAAATTTTCTAAGCCTTTTCTCATTTTTGAAGTTAAATCATTTATTTGATCAGAATCATTTTGAAGAGAATTTAAAGTATTAAAAGAATTATATTTGATTTTTAAATTTTTTATACTAACACAAGCTTCATCAAAATTTTTATCATTAATTTCAATAATATTTTTATTATCTTCAATATCAACAATTTTAACAGTTAAAATATCAACTATAGTAATTAAAGCTTTTTTAAATTCTAAAAAATCTCCTGAAAGTTCATTTAAAATAATAATAGGTTTATTTTCATATTCATTAAATTTATTATCAAAATCATTACTTAAAGTACTTATTTCATTTTTAATTAATGGAATTGTTGTTGAATTTTCATTTCTTATTTTATTACTTTCATTAAAAAATATTCCTGTTTTTTCTTTTATTGAATCAAATATATCAGATGAATCTTTTAAACATTGTTCTTTCCAAATTAACATTTTATTTTTGTCATAATATAAATCTATTAAATATTTTTTATTTGCATCTTGAATTTTTGGATGAATTTCAGTAACTTTTAATTTTTCTATTGATTCATTAAATAATTTAATTGATTTTTCTTTTACTTCTATCATTTTATTATATTCATTTATTACATCTTGTCTTGAAATATCACAATTTTCACATATTGTATTTATATGTTTTATTAAAGTATTTATTGAATAATATTGATGTTGATAATTTTCTTTTATTTTTTCACATATTTGATTATTTACTTTCATTGTTGAATATATTATTTTAAAATTCTCAAAAAATTCTAACATTTTTTCAAATGTTGTTTTTATTACTAAAGGTTCTATATATTTTAAAAATGAAGAACCTTTCTCTAATAGGTTATAATTTGCATGAATATCTGGTAAATTATTTTGATTTATGGATATTGGAAATGATAAAGAAGATATCATTTTTTTTATTATTAAATCTATTGTCCTTAATATTGTTTCTTTATTTTCATATTTATTAAAAACATAAAATTTAGTTTCA
>JAEEGI010029106.1_pt1 | contig 10464 bp, 10 predicted proteins | sample 8958751 | NCBI WGS metagenome assembly JAEEGI01 (sample SAMN16246545, study PRJNA631951) | gut metagenome | biome: gut microbiome; feature: rumen; material: KS-attached | host: Bos | place: Iran: Karaj | collected 2018-10 | reverse complement strand
GCACCTCCGGCAAGGTCCTCGTCAACGGCGTTGACGTGTTCAACAAATCCCCGCGCTTCGGCTTTGATCACGGTGTCTCCTCCATCCCCGCCGACCGGCAGAAACACGGCCTGGTGCTGGATTTCTCCATTGAGGACAACCTCATTCTTCAGAACTATGAAGAGGATCCCTTCTCAAAGAAGAAGATCCTCCAACGCGACCCCATCTTCGCACATGCGACCCAGTCGATCGAGAAGTACGACATCCGTCCCGGAAACAGTGAAAAGCGGGCGGCAGGTACGCTTTCCGGCGGCAACCAGCAGAAGGTCATTATCGCGCGCGAGGTGCAGAACGACAAGGATCTGCTCATCGCTGTGAACCCGACCCGTGGCCTCGACGTCGGCGCGATCGAATACGTGCATAAGTACATCGTCGACCAGCGCAACAAAGGCAAGGCCGTGCTGCTCGTCAGCTTCGAGCTGGATGAGATCATGAGCCTGTCGGATATCATCGACGTCATCTTTGACGGCCAGATCGTTGCTTCGATCCCGGGCAAGGACGCCAACGAGAATGAACTCGGCCTGATGATGGCAGGAGGAGGGAAAAAGGCATGACAAAGAAAAAAGACTTCCTTACATTTGTCGCGGAAAATCGCTTTATCCACATCCTGCTCTCCATTCTGCTTGGATTTCTGGTCGGGGCGATCTTTCTCGCGATCATGGGCCTGTCCGTGGGCGAGGCTTACGGGCGGCTGATCTCCAGTGTCACATCCCTCAAGGGCTTCTCCTACGTGATCGTCTATGCGATCCCCTATATCGTAGTCGGCCTGTCGGTGGCCTTCTCGTTTAAGACCGGTGTGTTCAACATCGGCGCGGAAGGCCAGTTCGTGGTCGGCTCGATGGCGGCTGCCGTGGTGGGCATCCTGGCCGGAAGCCTGCCGAAGCCGGTTCTGATCCCGCTGTGCTTCCTCGCGGCTATGGCTGCAGGCGCGGTCTGGGGCATCATCGTCGGTTTTCTGAAGACCAAATGGGGCATCAATGAAGTGCTGTCGATGATCATGTTCAACTGGGTGGCCTTCTATCTGTCCAACTTCATCGCGGGCATCCCCGCCATCCATTCTGACGGCACTGCTGAGGCGACCAAGAATATCTCTGCCAACGCCAGCACGCTGCTGCCGAAGAGCATGATCAATTCCCTCGGCCTCTGCCCTACAGCCAACTGGGGCATCCTCGTAGCCATCGCAGCCACCATTCTGGTCTGGTTCATTATTGATAAAACAACACTCGGCTATGAACTCAAAGCCGTAGGCTCAAACAAGTTCGCAGCCGAATACGGCGGCATCAACGTGAACCGTTCCATCCTCACGGCGCTGGCTATCTCCGGTGCGCTCGCGGGTCTGGGCGGCGCACTGCAGCTCATGGGCATGGGCAGCCGCATCTCCGTATTCTCCTCTCAGGAAGGCTTCGGCTTTGCCGGCATCGTTGTGGCACTGATCGGGTGCTCCAATCCATTCGGCGTGCTGATCGCAGGCATCTTCTACGGTGCGCTGACATTCGGCGGCAGCAAGCTCAACCTTGTCGGCGCTCCGACACAGCTGATCAACGTCATCGTCGGAACGGTCGTGTTCTTCATCGCGATCTCTGTTATCTTTGAAAACCTCAAGCGCATCAAGGCACGCGCCAACCGCAACGCGGAAGCTGCCGCGATCAAGAAAGCCGAGGAAAAGAAGGAGGAGAAGAAATGACGAACCTTGTTAATACACTCGGCATCATGCTCTATGCCACACTGATCTACATGACGCCGCTGCTCTACGCCTCGCTTGGCTCCTGCTTCTCCGAAGTTTCCGGCGTTGTAAACATCGGCATTGAGGGCATGATGACCGCCGGCGCCTTTACCGGCACGGTCATCGCCTACTTCACCGGCAGCCCCTGGATCGGCTTCCTCTGCGGCGGCCTTGCAGGCGCCTTCTTCGGCATGCTGCACGCAATCGCCACCGTCAAGCTCGGCGCCGATCAGACCATCGCCGGCACAGCCATCAATATGCTCGGCCCCGGCATCGTAATCATGATCGCGAAGGTCATGTTCAACTCCACCGACACCATCCCGCTGGACGCGAGCATGAAGATCCCCCGTCTGTTCCGCGGCGTGTTTGACACTTCCACCGTCTTCGGCCGCTTCATGGACAACGTATTCGCCAACTATGCAGCCACCTATCTGGTGTTTATCGCGGCGCTGATCGTGTGGTTCGTGTTTTATAAGACGCGCTTCGGCCTTCGCCTGCGCGCCTGCGGTGAGCATCCCCAGGCCTGCGAGACGCTGGGCATCAACGTCATCCGGATGCGCTTCATCTGCGTGTGCATCTCCGGCTTCCTCGCCGGACTGGGCGGCGCATTTGTAACGATGGCTATCTCCAACCAGTTCCGTCCGATCTCCATCGTCGGCCAGGGCTTCATTGCCATCGCAGCTGTCATCTTCGGCAAGTTCCGTCCTCACGGAGCGCTGCTGGGCTGCCTGCTGTTCGGCTTCTGTTCCGGCCTCAAGGTCGTGCTCGGCGGTTCATCCGGCATCGATATGCAGCTGATCTCCATGATCCCCTACGTGGTCACAGTCATCGTGCTCGTGCTCTTCGTCGGAAAATCCCGTGTTCCCGCGGCGAACGGCAAACCGTATATCAAGGCTCGCTGATCGCATCTGCGCGAAATTCAGCAAACAGCATCAAAAGGACTCCCTGCCTCAGGGAGTCCTTCTTTTAGAAAACGCATGAAAGGGTGTGGACCCATGAAAACCATCACTGCTCAGCAGATCACAGAGCTAGTCGCCCGGCTGTGCGTGGAAGCCAACCGAATGCTTCCGCCGGACATCGCCGCCGCGCTCGACAAAGCCTCGTCCGATGAACCGTGGCCTGTTGCGAAAGACACGCTGTGTGTTCTGTGTGAAAACTACCGGACAGCAGCGGCGCAGAAGATGCCGATCTGCCAGGATACCGGCATGGCCTGTGTTTTCGTTGATCTCGGACAGGACGTGCATCTGGAGGGTGACTTTATGGCCGCCGTCAATGAAGGCGTGCGCCGCGGCTATACCGACGGCTACCTGCGAAAAAGCATCGTGGGCGACCCGCTGCGCCGCGTCAACACGGAAGACAACACGCCCGCTTCCGTCACCGTGCATCTCGTCCCGGGTAACACGGTAAAGGTAACCGTGGTCCCCAAAGGATTCGGCAGTGAGAACATGAGCAGGCTGCAGATGCTGAAGCCTGCTGACGGGCTGGAAGGCGTTAAGAGCTTCGTGCTCGAAACGGTGCGCCTGGCCGGCTCCAATCCCTGCCCGCCTGTTGTGGTGGGCGTAGGGATCGGCGGCAGCTTCGACAGTGTAGCCGCCCTGGCTAAGAAGGCACTGCTCCGCCCCATCGACCGGCCGAATGAGGATCCATGGTACGCAGCTCTGGAGGAAGAACTTCTCCTGGAGATCAATGCGCTGGGCATCGGGCCGCAGGGGTTCGGCGGGAGAACGACCGCCCTTGGCGTCGCTATCGAAACGGCGCCGACCCATGTTGCCGGGCTGCCGGTCGCAGTGAATATGAGCTGCCACGTGACGCGCCGCGCCACCGGCGAGCTGTGAGGAGGGACGCGTTATGGAATATAACCTGACCTGCCCGGTCACGAAAGAGGACCTGGCACCCCTGCGCGCCGGCGATCGTGTGTTTCTGAGCGGAACGGTATACACCGCCCGTGATGCCGCCCACAAGCGCATGATGGAGCTGCTGGACAGCGGAAAAGAGCTGCCCTTCCCTCTGCCCGGAAGCGCCATATACTATGTAGGCCCGACACCGGAGAAGCCCGGCTGTGTCATCGGTTCCGCCGGGCCCACAACTTCAGGCCGCATGGACAGCTATTCACCGCGGCTGCTGGATCTCGGGCAGAGCGTGATGATCGGCAAAGGCGCGAGAAACATCGCCGTCAAGGACGCTGTCCGCCGGAACGGCGCTGTCTATCTTGCGGCGATCGGCGGCGCCGGCGCCCTGATGGCAGGCTGCATCAAAAAAGCTGAGATCGTCTGTTGGGCTGATCTCGGCTGTGAAGCCGTCCGCCGGCTGGAGGTGGAGAACATGCCCCTCACCGTGATCATTGACTCTGTGGGCGGCGATCTCTACGAATCCGGCCCCGAAGCGTATCTCGCGTCTCTGAAGTAATTGTTTCTGAATACACAAAACGGCAGGCAGGAGTTTTTTCTCCTGCCTGCCGGCTTTTATTCTGTTTTTTCCTCTGTTTTGATCTGTTCCAGCGACTCAAAACGTTCTCTCAGCCGTCGCTGTCGCTGCAGCACGGTATTCAGGGACGCTCCGATGAACATGATCGCAATGATGTACCGCACCCACATCAGCACCAGGAACAGCGACGCCAGGGAGCCGTAGATGCTGGAAGCCCGATAGATCCGCGGGATCAGAAAGGAGAACGCTTTTGTGAACACAGCCCAAAGCACGGATGTGAAGATGGCGCCGGGCAGCTGATGAAAAATCCTTCTCTTTCCTCCGGGAACAAACCGATAGATCAGGAGTACGGCAACTCCGCAGAATACTACGATCTCGACGTTGCTGGCCTCGATAATCTCGCGCACCGCTCCGGTTATGTTCGAGATCCCGATCAGTTCCGACAGATGTTCTGCTGCTGTGACGGCGATGTCGCCCAGCGCATGGATGATCAGAATGGCCGGGACCAGAACCATCAGGATCAGCGTGTACAGCACCGCTGACGCTTTATCCGTCATCTTCGGTTCCGGCGCATCCGGGCTAATCTTTTTCAGGCCTTTCTGAATGGCCGTGAAACCAGCACTTGCCGACCACAGAGCCGTCACAGCGGAGAGGGAGGCCAAAAGCCCTGAGGACTGATGCTTCAGATTGATGACCAGATTCCGGATCAGGTACTGGATAGAACTCAGGTCCGGGAGGAACTTCAGCAGCATCTCGGTCACATCTTCCGGATTAAACTGGGGCAGCATATTTACGATAGCGATGATCCACATCAGGAACGGGAAAAACGCCGTCACAATAAAAAGCGTGGCATTCCCGGCGTAGACGCGCATATCTCTTTTCAGATACAGCAGGAAGGTATCCTTCCCAATGGAAATGATCTTTTTCATGGATGACAGTATAGCACTATCCGCTGCCTCCGTAAACAAAAATCTGTTCCTGCTGGAGTTTACTTTTTTCTCTGTAGAGTGCTATAATTGTGAAAAAACCATCATGTTGGGAGGGTTACAAAATGTCTGTTCTGGATCTGCTGAACAGCGGCACCATGTATCTGATCTGCGGCGTCATTGTGGCGTTCGTTGCCGCTGTCTGCATCATCTTCATGATCATGGCCTGGCGCGCCGGCAAGGCCATCGGCATGGATACGGGAAAAATGAAGCAGGCCGTCACATCCAGCGCCACGTTCACACTTTTACCGAGCATCGGCATTCTGCTGGGCGTGATCGCGCTGAGCGGCAGCCTCGGCATTCCCTGGCCGTGGCTGCGTCTCTCGGTGATCGGCGCTCTGCATTATGAGACGCAGGTGGCCGACGCCGCTGCCGAGCAGCTTGGGCTGAGGCTCAGTGCCAATCAGATGACGACATCAGCCTTCGCTACGATCGCACTGCTCATGAGCATCTGCATCATGTGGGGCATGGTGCTCACGGTGCTGTTCAACAAGCGTTATCTCCGCCGGCTCGGCGGCAGCCGTTCTCCCGAGAAGAAGACCGGCGGCTTCGGTGATCTGGCTATGACGGCAATGTTTATCGGCATGGTAAGCGCGTACCTCGGCAGCTATCTCGGTGCGTTCGTCTCTGGGAACGGGCTCTTCACGTTTTCCGGGTACTGGACGCCGCTTCTGGTGGCAGCGGTCTCGGCGGCGGCAATGGCTGTGTTCTGCTACTTCTCCGAGAAGAAAAACAAGCCCTGGCTCGACAGCTTTTCGATCGCCGGCAGCATGCTGATCGGTATGCTCTCGGCTGTGCTGGTCGGTGCATAAAGGAGGGTCGAAAAATGGATACGAATCGTCAGGCATATTATGAGAATTATCTCCGCAAGACCCACCTGCTCGGCCGTGTTTTCACGGTCATTACGCTGATCATGCTGGTCGGTGCCCCGTTTCTGATCGGCCGCTATCTCGGCACCATGCCGGATATGAAAGCGGTGCTGCGCGGCTTTCTCTCCATCGGCATCATCTGGACGGTGTCCAGTGTGGTGGAGTTCCTTGTCTATACCCCGATGCTCGGTTCCGGCGGCAGTTATCTCGCCTTTATCACGGGAAACCTGATCAACATGAAGATCCCCTGCGCCATCAACGCCAAAGACATGGTGGGCGCCAAGTCCGGCACAGTGGAAAACGAGATCATCTCCACCCTTTCCATCGCGACTTCTTCTCTCGTCACCATCGTTGTGCTGGCGCTGGGCGTCCTGCTGCTCACACCGCTGCGGCCCGTGCTGCAGAGCGAGACCCTGCAGCCGGCCTTCAACAACGTTGTGCCGGCGCTGTTCGGTGCGATGGCGTACAAGTACTACAGGAAGAACCTGCGCGTTGCCCTGGTTCCGTTCTGCCTGATGGCGGTGCTCTTTGTGCTTGTTCCCTCGCTGACCGGCTCCACCAGCTTCATGATCATCCCCAGCGGCGCCATCGCAATCGGGATCAGTTGGCTGATGTACCGGAAAGCAAATAAGGGGGCATCTGACACATGATCGTTCTCTGGATCCTTCTTGCCGTTTTGCTGCTCCTTCTCGTGCTGCTGCTCGCCGCGCTGCTGAACACTCTGCGGATCCCTTCCAAAAAATCCGACTATGTGCCGGATCCTGATCCGGGCCGCGCTCTGCGCTATGCGGAAAAGCTGTCAGCGATGGTGAAATACAACACTACTTCGATTCCGAACACCGAGCAGCGGGAACAGTTCCTCGGCTTTCACCGGGTGCTGGAAGATCTCTTCCCTCTCGTGCATGAGTGTCTGGAAAAAACGGAAATCGACGGGAACCTGCTTTTCTTCTGGAAAGGGCGTTCCTCCGAGAGGCCGCTCGTGCTTATGAGCCATCAGGATGTCGTGCCTGCGGAAGGCGTCTGGCAGCATGAGCCCTTCTCCGGCGACATTGCTGACGGCAAGGTGTGGGGCCGCGGCTCCTCCGATACCAAATGTTCGGTCATGGCCTTTTTTCAGGCTGTGGAAGAACTGCTTTCCGAAGGATATGTTCCTCCACAGGATGTATATCTCTCCTCCTCCTGCACGGAAGAGTGGAGCGGCGACGGATGCCCCAAACTGGTGGAGGAGCTGAAACGGCGCAGCGTTGCTCCCTGGCTCGTATGCGATGAGGGCGGCGCGATCATCACTGATCCCATTGGCGGGATCAAGGGCAACTTTGCCATGATCGGCGTGTTCGAAAAAGGAAAGGCAGATGTGGATTTCGTCGCGCGTTCCAACGGCGGGCACGCCAGCACGCCGAAAAGAGGCTCGCCCATCGCTAAACTCGCCGCGTTTGTACATTACACGGAAACACACGACGTATTCCGGCGCCGTCTGCCGTCCGAAGTGGCCGCCATGTTCCGGCAGCTTGCTCCTTACGCTCCTTTCCCTCTCAAATTCGTGTTCTCCAATCTCTGGCTGTTCTCCCCTGTTCTGCTGCATGTGCTGCCGGCCATCAGCGCGCAGGCCGGCGCCATGACACAGACCACTATGGCTTTTACCATGCAGAAAGGTTCCGACGCCTATAATGTGATGCCGCAGGAAGCCGTGCTCGGCGCCAACCTGCGCTTCATCCCGCATCAGGGCATGGAGGAAAGCCTCGCCATGCTGCGGGAACTGGCCGGAAGGTTTGATCTGGAAATGGTGGTGCGGCACGCAAACGACTATTCCAAACCGGTGGACATCCATGGTGAGGCGTTCCGAACTGTGGAAACCGTTGCTGCCAGGACCTTTCCCGGCTGTCCCACCTGCCCCTACGTGATGACCGGAGCCACTGACGCATCGTTTTATCAGGCGATCTGCGACAACGTGATCCGTTTTGCGCCTGTGGTATACGGACCGGAACAGATGCGCGGCATGCACGGTATCGATGAGAACATCGAATATAACTGTCTTCCCGGCGCCGTGGATTTCTACAAGAACCTGATCGCCGTCATGGAATAAGCGGTAAATAAACAGAAAAGAACAACGAAGGATCGTTCTCTCCCTAATGGGAAGAACGGTCCTTTGTTATTTCTTAAGATTACAGCAAACGGTTGACAGGAATGAGACAATGTGTTATTTTAACTGTACTACCACAGTTAATACAGTTGACACAGGAGGTGTCTGCGTGGTTCCCATCAATTATCGTGACCCGCGGCCGATCTATGAGCAGCTGCAGGACGGTTTCCGGCAGCTGATCCTCAGCGGCGTTCTGAGCCCGGGCAGCAAAATGCCTTCGGTGCGGGAGCTTGCCGCCAGCCTTGCCATCAATCCCAATACGATCCAGCGCGCTTATCGGGAGCTGGAGGCGGAAGGCTGCATCTGCTCCGTGCCGGGGCGCGGCAGCTTCGTCTGCGAGACCGACGCTGCCCTGCTCGCCCGCCGGGCGCAGCTGACAAAAGAGCTGCAGACGGCGGCAAAAGAGCTGCGGGCGCTGGGACTGAAGGACGATGAGATCTCAGCGCTGATCAAGGAGGACAGCTATGATTGAAGTGAAGGAGCTCGTAAAAGGCTTTGAAGGGTGTCGAGCACTGGACGGCCTCACCCTGACGGTACCGAACGGTGCGGTCTATGGGCTGGTCGGGCCGAATGGTGCCGGTAAATCGACCCTGATCCGGCATCTTGTCGGCATCTACAGGCAGGACAGCGGCGAAGTTCTGGTGGATGGACAGCCTGTCTATGAAAACCCTGCCGTGAAGGAAAAGTTCGCCTATATTCCCGACGACATTTTCTACTATACGCAGGCCGGCATCCGCGACATGGCCCGATTCATGAAGAGCATGTATCCCCGTTTTGATATGGGGCGTTATGAGAAACTCAGTGAGCTCTTCGGGCTCGATGAGAAACGGCCGATGCGCAAGCTCTCCAAAGGGCAGCAGAAACAGGCCGCATTCCAGATCGCCATGGCACAGCGACCGGAGATCCTGGTATTGGATGAGCCGGTGGACGGCCTCGATCCTGTGATGCGTCGGCAGGTATGGAGCGTGATCCTCTCCGATGTGGAGCAGTACGGCACGACCGTTCTCGTCTCCTCGCACAATCTGCGCGAGCTGGAAGACGTGTGCGATCATGTGGGGATCATGAACCATGGAAAAATGCTGGTGGAACGCAGCCTCAGTGAGCTGCAGGAGAATCTGGTGAAGATCCAGCTTGCCTACCCTGACGGCGGAGAGCTTCCGGATGGACTCACGATCGTCCATGAGAGCAGCACCGGCAGACTGCAGCAGCTGATCCTGCGCGGGACAGCAGCCGAACTGACGGAGAAAATCGCCGCTACGGAACCGCTGTTCCTGGATGTAGTGCCGCTGACGCTGGAAGAGATCTTCATCTATGAGTTGGGAGGTGCGGAATATGCCGTCAAAGACCTCATTCTTTAATCGCGGGATCGCCTCGAATACTCTGCGGCGGTTCTGGCCGCTGTGGACGGTGTATCTTGCTTTTCTGCTGCTGATCCTTCCGCAGGCGCTGGCCAATGATCTGGATGCGATCCATGAAGGGCGGCTCCTGTTCATGGACTATCACGCGGTCAACATCGGGATCATAATGGTGTATATCTCCTTCGGCGTCGCAGTGCTGACAGCCATGGCCATGTTTCACTACCTGTATCAGGCAAAGAGCTGCAGCATGATGAACGCGCTTCCCATCCGGCGTGAAACGATGTTCTGGACCGCCTATCTGATGGGGCTTGTGCCGCTGCTGCTGGCGGATCTGATCGCCGTGCTGCTCTGCGCGCTGCTTTACAGCACACGTGGTTATCTTCATCTGTCGGCACTTGGCGATGTTCTGCTCCTTCTCGTATTTGGAAACATCGCTTTTTACGGGTTCGCGGTTTTCTGCGCCATGCTGACCGGCAATCTGCTGGTGCTGCCGGCTGTCTACACCGTGCTGCTGTTTACGGCGTTCGTCGCAGAATGGGCCGCGCGCTACCTGCTCTCCCGCTTTGTTTTCGGCATGGGCCTCAACATGGGGCTGCGTCTGAGCTTTCTCTCTCCGCTCGTGCACCTGTCGAGAATGCTGCGCACACTCTCTGACGGTGACATGGGCAACTATGTCACGGGCAGTTATCAGCTTCTCGGGATGAGCGTGATCGCGGCCTACGCCGCTGTCGGTATTCTGCTGAGCGCGGCATCCCTGCTCCTCTACCGCTGCCGCCAGATGGAGACAGCGACGGATGTGGTGGCCATCCGGATCCTGAAGCCGGTGTTCAAGTACTGCCTGTGCTTCGGTACGGCGCTGGTGTTCGCCAGCATGGTCTATTCCAACTTTCTGGATACACGCCTGTACGGGCGCGCCGCCGCGGGG
>JAEEGI010029102.1_pt1 | contig 10465 bp, 5 predicted proteins | sample 8958751 | NCBI WGS metagenome assembly JAEEGI01 (sample SAMN16246545, study PRJNA631951) | gut metagenome | biome: gut microbiome; feature: rumen; material: KS-attached | host: Bos | place: Iran: Karaj | collected 2018-10 | reverse complement strand
GTCCTCGCGTGAGACGTAAATACCCGGCTTCAGGTGGGGGTGGTCGATGGTGAAACTCTGTATAACTTCCATAATACTGCTACAATTATTCCTATTTTCGATTTTTTCTGAGGTTTAGGCTGCAAAGGTACAAAAAAAATTCGTACCTTTGCACGCGAATAATAAAAACTTGCGATTTATGACGATGATTAAGAAGTGGCTACCCGACGTATTGGTAGTGTTATTGTTTGCCGTAGTGGCCTTTGCCTATTTCTTCCCTGCCGACACGGAGGGTCGCATCTTGTTCCGTCACGACTCCTCGGCAGGCCGTGGAGCCGGTCAGGAACAGTTGGAGTATTATCAGCGCACGGGTGAGCGTACCCGCTGGACGAATGCCCTGTTCAGTGGCATGCCTACGTTCCAGTCGGCACCGTCGTACAACAGCACCGACACGCTGTCGACGGCCATCAATGCCTACCACCTGTGGTTGCCCGAGAATGTATGGTACGTGTTTGTCTACCTGTTAGGCTTCTACATCCTGCTCCGTGCCTTCGACTTCCGTTGGTACTTGGCGGCGTTGGGTTCGGTCATGTGGGCCTTCTCCACCTATTTCCTGATTATCATTGCTGCCGGCCACATCTGGAAGGTGTGGGCACTGGCCTACCTACCGCCGATGATAGCGGGTGTGGTGTTGGCTTACCGGGGGAAGTACCTTTGGGGACTCATTCTCACGGCCCTGTTTACGGCCTTCGAGGTGTATGCCAACCACGTGCAGATGACGTATTACTATCTGTTCATCATCTTCTTCATGGTGCTGGCCTACTTGGCCGAGGCCATCCGTGAACGCCAGATGGCCCGTTTCCTGAAGGCTACGGCTGTGTGCGTCGTGGGTGCTGCCGTGGGTATTCTGGTGAATCTGTCGAATCTCTACCACACGTGGCAGTACAGTCAGGAGTCGATGCGCAGCAAGAGCGAACTGGTGAAGAAGAACACTGCCAACCAGACCAGCAGTGGACTGGAGCGTGACTATATCACGCAGTGGTCGTATGGCATTGGCGAGACATGGACGCTCCTCGTGCCCAACACGAAGGGTGGTGCCTCACAGCCCTTGGCCATGAACAAGACGGCGATGGAGCATGCCGATAATAATTATATAGGTATATACCAGCAGCTTGGTCAGTACTGGGGCGAGCAACCTGGTACGCAGGGCCCCGTCTATGTGGGTGCCTTCGTGCTGTTCCTGTTCGTGCTGGGCCTGTTCATTGTCAAGGGACCGATGAAGTGGGCGCTCCTGGCGGCTACGGTGCTCAGTATCCTGCTGTCGTGGGGTAAGAATTTCATGGGGCTTACCGACCTGTTCATCGACTACATGCCCATGTATGCCAAGTTCCGTACCGTGGCCTCCATCCTGGTCATCGCCGAGTTCACCATCCCCCTGTTGGCCATGATGGCACTGAAGGAATTGCTGCGTGAAGAGCGTGTCAGCGCTCACCTGAAGTACATCTGGATTTCCTTCGGTCTTACCGGCGGCATCTGTCTGCTCTTTGCCCTGATGCCCGGCCTGTTCTTCAGCAGCTTCGTATCGACTGGCGAGATGCAGGCCATGTCGCAATTGCCTTCCGAGCATCTGCAGCCGCTAATCGCCAACCTGACGGAGATGCGCAAGGCCATGTTCACCAGCGACGCTTGGCGCTCGTTCTTCATCATCGTCATCGGCGTGGGTTGTCTGTTCCTCTACAAGGCCAAGAAGCTGAAGGCCGAGTACACGGTGGGACTGTTGGTGGTGCTCTGCCTGATTGACCTGTGGCAGATCAACAAGCGCTACCTGAACGACTCGATGTTTGTGCCGAAGTACGAGCGTGAGCAGGCTCAGCAGAAGACCGACACCGACGAAATCATCCTGGCCGACAAGGCCCTGGACTACCGCGTGCTGAACCTGGCCTCGAACACGTTCAACGAGAACGAGACCAGCTACTACCACAAGTCGGTAGGTGGCTACCATGCCGCCAAACTGCGTCGTTATCAGGAACTGATTGAGGCTTATATCTCTCCCCAGATGCAGACTGCGTTCAAGGCGGTGGCTGAGGCTACGGGCGACATGACGCGGGTGGCTGGCGACAGCATCTACCCCGTGCTCAATATGCTCAATACCAAGTACTTCATCCTGCCCCTGCAGGACGGCAAGACCGTGCCGGTGGAGAATCCCTATGCTTACGGCAATGCGTGGTTCGTCAACGATGTGAAGTTTGTGGATAATGCCAACCAGGAACTCGATGCCTTGGGCAAGCTCAATCTGCGTCACGAGGCAGTGGCTGATGCCAAATACCGCGAACTGCTGAAGCCCGTGGTAGAAGCCGAGACCGATTCGGCCAGCATCGTCACGATGACCGCCTACGAACCCAACCGCCTGGCATACGATGTGAAGTCGGCCAAGGGTGGGGTAGTGGTGTTCTCTGAAATATTCTATCCCGGCTGGACGGCTACCGTCGATGGCCAGAAGGTGGAATTGGGACGTGTGGACTATGTGCTGCGTGCCCTGACCGTCGGCCCTGGCCAGCACAAGGTGGAACTGTCGTTCTTCCCGAAATCGCTGGATGTCACCGAGTCGGTAGCCTACGCATCGTTAGGCCTGCTCCTGATCTTGATCATCCTTGCTGTGTTCTTGACGTATAAGAGAGGCAAGAACTCGCTCACTCCTTCAGAATAAACTGCCGCACGTAGGCTTTGTGGCCGTAGAGAGCTACCACCACAAAGCAGACGAGTGGTACAAGGAATGATATGTTGGTGGCCGGTAATCCGGCCACCGTCCATTCTGAGTCGATGATAAGGGCCTGTATCGGCGGGAACACCGAACCGCCCAGGATGGCCATGATAAGTCCGGCACCGGCAAACTTCACGTTCTCACCGACGCCATGAAGGGCAATGCCGTAGATGGTGGGGAACATCAACGACATGCAGGCACTGACGGCTACCAGACAGTAGAGACCGTTGCGGTCGGTGAAGAACACTACGCCCATAATGGCAGCCCCGGCAATGATAGCTAGGATGGACAGCAGTCGGGCGGGATGGATATACCTCAGGAACCAGGTGCAGATGAAACGGCTGACGGTGAAGAACACCATCGCTATAATGTTATACTTCTGCGACAGTATCTCGGCAGCCTTCTCCTCCATGCCCTCGGCCATGAAGATACGTGTACCGTATTGGATGATGAACGTCCAGCATGTCACCTGGGCACCAACGTAGAAGAACTGGGCAATGACGCCCTCGCGGTAGTTCCTGATCCTGACTAGTTCGCTCATGGCCTGTCCCACCGACTTCTTGGCAGGCACGTCACTGTCCATCGGCATCTTGTTGATTCTGATGAGCAGCAACAGCAGCAGGGCGATGCCACCGATGTAGACGTAGGGCTGTATCAGGATGCCGAGGTCATAGTCCTTGATGAGGTTGAACTGCTGTTCGGGCAGGTCGAGGCGGGCAGCCGACGTCATGGGACTCATCTTCGCCTGCACGAACTCCATAGCCACCCACATGCCAAGCAGGTTGCCAATGGGGTTGAATGCCTGTGCCAGGTTCAGTCGCTGGGTGGCTGTTTCTTCGCTGCCCATGCAGTAGATGTAGGGGTTACAGCTCGTCTCCAAGAACGACAGACCACAGGTCAGCACGAAGTAGGCCAACAGAAACGGGAAGTAAAAACCGAGCGCCTTGGCAGGCAGGAACAGCAACGAACCGGTGGCAAACAGCGCCAGTCCCAGCATGACACCTGCCTTGAACGAGTAGCGCTGAATAAACAGGGCGGCAGGGAAGGCCATGACGAAGTAGCCAAAGTAGGAAGCCACTTGTACCATAGCGCCCTCGGTGACGCTCATGCGGAAGATTTTGGAGAAAGCCTTCACCATGGGACTGGTCACGTCGTTGGAGAAGCCCCACAACGCAAAGCAGGTCGTAATCATTATAAACGGCAGCACCAGGTTTGTGCCATTCTTCATCAATAATCCTGATTTCTTCATATTTTAGGTTGTTATTGGTCTTAGGATGGGCAAAAGTAACAAAAAATATTCGTAAAAGCGCAGGTTTTGGAAAATAATTGCTAATTTTGCCGCAAGAAACCCATAAAAGATGAAGATATTACTCTCTTTACCCCCCAATTTGGTGGATTGCTTCCACGAAATTACTGGCTTCAGCCGGCAGGACTATTTCTGTACGTGCGACCCCGTTGGTCATCGGTTAGGTAGCGGGGGAGGCACGGCGTGGCTCCTGCAGCAGGCCTTTTTAAGTGAGAAGTTAAGAGTGAATAGTGATAAATTTCCTTCCGGAGTCCCCGTAGGTGTGGGGATGGCGGCAGCAAATTCTTCACTATTCACTATTCACTCTTCACTTTTTGACGAATGGCTGTCGCACGAGAAACGTATCTTGGTACATGCCGGCGGACAGAGCCGACGGTTACCCTCCTACGCTGTATCAGGAAAAGTGCTGATGCCCGTTCCCGTATTCCGTTGGGAGCGTGGCCAACGGTTGTCACAGACGTTGCTTGACTTGCAACTACCCCTTTATCAACGGCTGATGGCAATGGCCCCCGATACGATTCATACGATGGTGGTCAGCGGCGATGTGTTCATTCGTGCCACCCAACCCTTGCAGCCCGTACCCGATGCCGATGTGGTGTGCTACGGCCTGTGGCTTCCCGCCTCGACGGCCAAGAACCACGGAGTGTTCGTCAGCAGTCGCCAGACACCCACCGTACTCAAGCAGATGTTGCAGAAACCGTCAGTACAGACGTTGGGTGAACTCCAGAAAGAACACTTCTATCTGACCGACATCGGTGTCTGGATGCTCTCAGACAAAGCAGTGAAACTGCTGATGAAGAAAACCAAGACAGATGATAAATCTCAAATCTCAAATCTCAAATCTCAAATCAAAGAATATGACCTGTATGGTCAGTTCGGTTGCACGTTGGGCACCGACCCTACGATTGACGACCCTGAACTGCGTGAACTGAAGGTGGCTATCCTGCCTTTGCCGGGCGGCGAGTTCTACCACTTCGGAACCTCCCGCGAAATGATCTCATCGACCCTTGCCGTGCAGAACTTGGTGAAGGACCAGCGGGAAATCATGCACCTCGACCGCAAGCCCCATCCCAGCATCTTCGTGCAGAACGCTGTCACGGAGATTGTATTCACGGAAGACAATACCAACATCTGGATTGAGAATTCGTATGTGCCGAAGAGTTGGCACCTGACCCACGACCACGTGATAACCGGTGTGCCCCGCAACGATTGGGACATCAGCCTGCAGCCGGGCGAGTGTATCGACGTGGTACCTGTCGGCGACAGCGACTACGAGGTACGTCGTTATCATATCGACGATGCCGTCAACAGCAACGAACTGGCTGAGCGGGCCAACTTGCAACGCCTCTTTGCCCAGCGGCGGGAGTTCCGCAAACAGAACTGGTCGGCACTGGCTACCAACTGGCAGCACTCCGTGTTCTACCAGCTCGACCTCAACGATGCTGCCGAGGAGTTCCGGAAGGAACAGATACCCCTACCGCCACCCCTGCCTGCTGATGCACCATTGATGGCCCGCATCCACGATGCTATGTTCCGTAGTGACAGCCAGCAGGCGTTCGCCCTGCTTCGTGAAGCAATAAAAGATGAAAGTCAGGAAAGTCTGGGCGTGCAAGGTTATTACTCCTCTCCATTCAGGGAGGGGATGGGGGAGGGCTTCCTCTCCGACCAGATTGTCTGGGCACGTTCCCCCGTACGTATCGACATTGCCGGTGGGTGGACGGACACACCGCCCTACTGTCTGATGGAGGGTGGCAATGTCGTCAACTTAGCCATCGAACTGAATGGTCAGCCTCCCTTGCAGGCCTACGTCAAGCCTTGTCGCGAACCGCACATCGTTCTGCGCAGCATCGACCTCGGTGCTACGGAGGTCATCGAGACCTACGAGCAGTTGGCCGATTACAACAAGGTGGGTTCCCCCTTCTCCATTCCCAAGGCCGCCCTGACCCTTGCCGGCTTCTCGCCCGATCCCTCTCACCCTGTTTCTCTCACCGCTCACCTCAAAGAGTTCGGCTGTGGCATCGAACTGACGTTGCTGTCGGCCATTCCTGCGGGCAGTGGCCTTGGCACGTCCAGCATCCTGGCGGCAACGGTCTTAGGAGCCTTGAACGACTTCTGCAACCTCGGGTGGGACAAGAACGAGATAGGTAACCGCACGCTCATCCTGGAGCAACTGCTGACCACAGGTGGTGGTTGGCAGGATCAGTATGGTGGTGTGCTCGGTGGTGTCAAACTGTTGCAGACGGAACGTGGCTTCCGACAGAATCCTGTGGTGCGCTGGTTGCCCGACGACCTGTATACTCAACCTGAGTATGCCCGATGCCACCTGTTATATTATACGGGCATCACCCGGACGGCCAAGACCATCCTGGCCGAGATCGTTCGACGCATGTTCCTCAACGAGCACGACCAACTGGCCCTGTTGCGCCAGATGAAGGAACACACGCTGCAGATGTATGAAGCCATTCAGCTCCAGGACTTCCGACAGATGGGCCTGCTCGTCCGTAAGACGTGGGAACAGAACCAACTGCTCGACAGCGGCACCAATCCTCCCGAGGTGGCGGCCATCACCGACCTCGTCGACGACCTTTGTTTAGGCTACAAACTGCCGGGTGCTGGTGGCGGTGGTTATCTGTACATGGTGGCTAAGGATCCCGAAGCTGCCATCCGCATCAAAACCATCCTGAATGAGAATCGCCAGAACCCGAACGCTCGTTTCGTCGACATGACACTTTCGAAGAAGGGCTTGCAAATATCGCGCAGCTAATAAATAGTACTTTGTAAATGGTCAAATAGTCAATTGTAGAGGTGGAGTTTAGGACAGTCGTCAACATCCCGGATCCGGGATTCCGGATGGAGCCTTGCGAGGAAATGCTCTTCGTAGGTTCCTGCTTTGCCGACAGCATCGGCCAGCGGTTTGTGGAGGAGCGGTTCCGGGCTACGGTCAATCCCTACGGCACCATGTATAATCCTGCCTCGGTGCTGCATACGGTGGAAAAATACTGCAACGGACTACAACGGACTGACACGGATAGTCCGCTTGCGTCCGTCTCGTCCGATGCTTTTCCCAGGGTGGTGTTCCTGACGCTGGGCACCAACCACGTCTATCGCCTGAAGGAGACGGGCGAGATTGTCGATAACTGCCAGAAACGTCCAGCCGCCCTCTTCCAGGAAGAGGAACTGTCTGTCGATGAATGTGCCGACTATCTGCTCCGTATCGTCCACCTGCTGCGCAGTCATCGTCCCGACGTTCAGGTAGTCTTCACCGTCAGTCCCATCCGCTACCGCAAATATGGCTACCACGAGTCCCAACTCTCCAAAGCCACCCTCCTGTTGGCCGTTGACCACGTCATCTCAACGTTCAATGTTCAATGTTCAACGTTCAATGTTCAATGTTCAACGTTCAATGTTCAATGTTCAACGTTCAATGTTCAATGTTCAACGTTCAACGTAACCTACTTCCCCGCCTACGAAATCGTACTTGACGAACTGCGCGACTACCGCTTCTACAAGGACGACATGCTCCACCCCTCGCCACAGGCCGTAGAGTACATCTGGCAGCAGTTGGTGGAACACTACTTCTCACCAGCCGCCAAGGAGTTCCTGCGTGAGTGGGCACCGCTGAAGGCAGCCCTCAACCACCGCCCTTTTGACCCCGATTCCGAGACCTATCGCGACTTGATGGATAAAACTATGTTAAAAGTGGCTGAGTTGCAGAAAAAATATCCTACCTTTGCACCTTAAAACAAAAAAGACGCTATGATATATACTATTGAAAAAGTAACCACACTGATTGGGGCACGCCGTTATGGCGACCACGATGCCAACGTGAGATGGCTGTTGACCGACAGTCGCTCACTCTGTTTTCCCGAGGAGACCCTGTTCTTTGCCTTGCGCTCGAAGCGCAACGACGGCCACCACTACATTGGCGAGCTCTATCGCCGTGGTGTCCGTTCTTTCGTGGTGGAACAGGTGCCGGAACATCCGCAGCAGGATGCCAACTACCTGAAAGTACCTTCTACGCTGGCTGCCCTGCAGCGTTTGGCCGAACGTCATCGTGACGAGTTCGACATCCCCATCGTGGGTATCACCGGTTCTAACGGCAAGACGATGGTCAAGGAGTGGCTTTATCAGCTCTTGTTGCCTTCGCAGAAGATTGTGCGCTCACCGCGTTCTTACAATTCGCAGATTGGTGTGCCGCTCTCTGTCTGGCTATTGAACGAGCAGACGGAGATAGGCATCTTCGAGGCAGGCATCAGTCAGCCGGGCGAGATGATGGCCTTGCACGACATCATACAGCCCACCGTCGGTGTCCTGACTTGTCTGACCGATGCCCATCAGGAGAACTTCCGCTCCATGGAGGAGAAGTGTCTGGAGAAGTTGGAACTGATGCACGACACGACGGCCATGATCTATCCGACGGACGACAATACCGTGAGCCGTTGCATCCGTCGTTTGCACTATCAGGGCGAGAAGATAGGATGGTCGCACACCGATGCCCAGGCTCCCTTCTTCGTCAAGGAGCAGACACAGACGACTCAGTCGACCCACATTATATATATATATAAAGGTAAGACGGGGGAGTACGAAATCCCCTTCATCGACGAAGCCAGTATCGAGGACAGCATCATCTGTGCGGTCACAGCGCTCCATCTGGGACTGACACCCGGCCAACTGGCAGAGCGGATGCCTCTCTTGGAGCCTATTGCCATGCGCCTTGAGGTGAAACAGGGACAGCACGGCTGTACGCTCATCAACGACTCCTACAATTCCGACATCAATTCACTGGACATAGCCCTCGACTTCATGAACCGTCGCCAGCAACAGACAGCCAAGAGGACGCTGATATTGAGCGACATCTACCAGAGCGGCGAACAGCCTGAGGAACTTTACCGACAGGTGAACGACCTCTGCATGAAGCGTGGCATCGACAAGCTCATCGGCATCGGCGAGGAGCTTTCAGCTCACTCCCACACTTTCCTCGTAGGCGAAAAATTCTTTTTCGCCACTACGCAGGACTTCCTCTCCAGCCCGGTCTTCCAGCAGCTGCACGACGAGGTCATCCTGCTCAAAGGTTCGCGCCGTTTCGGCTTTGAACATATCACGGAGCTGCTGGAGCAGAAGGTACACGAAACCATCTTGGAGGTGAACCTCAACGCCTTGGTCGACAACCTGAACTACTTCCGCTCGTTCCTGAAGCCTGAGACCAAGATGGTGTGCATGGTGAAGGCCGATGCCTATGGTGCCGGTGCTGTCGAGGTGTCCAAGACGTTGCAGGACCATCGTGTCGACTACTTGGCAGTAGCTGTGGCCGACGAAGGGGTGGCACTGCGTAAGGCGGGCATCACGGCCAACATCATGATCATGAATCCCGAGATGACGGCCTTCAAGACCATGTTCGATTATGACCTCGAACCTGAAGTCTACTCTTTCCGCTTGCTGGATGCGCTGATTAGGGCAGCCCGCAAGGAGGGTATCACCGGCTGGCCAGTACATATCAAACTCGATACCGGCATGCACCGATTGGGCTTCGACCCTGAGCACGACATCGACGAACTGATCGACCGCCTGCATCATCAGCAGGCCGTCATCCCGCGTTCGGTGTTCAGCCATTTCGTGGGCTCCGACAGCGATGACTTCGACGACTTCTCGGCCCGCCAGTTTGCCTTGTTCGACAAGGGTAGCCGTAGCCTGCAGGCTGCCTTCAGCCACAAGATTCTGCGCCACATGGACAACTCTGCCGGCATCGAGCACTTCCCCGAGCGGCAGATGGATATGTGCCGCCTCGGCATCGGTCTCTATGGGGTGAACCCCTATTCTCTGTCCTCTTCTCACGTTTCACTGAGTTGCGTCAGCACGCTCAAGACCACCATCCTGCAGTTGCGTCATGTCAAGGCGGGCGACTCGGTAGGCTATAGCCGTCGCACGGTACTCAGCCGCGACAGCGTAATCGGGGCCATCCCCATCGGTTATGCCGACGGTCTGGACCGCCATTTGGGCAACCGTCATGGCTATTGCTTGGTAAACGGACAACGGGCTGAGTATGTGGGCAACATCTGCATGGACGTGGCCATGATTGATGTGACAGACATCGACTGTCGGGAGGGCGACACCGTTGAGATTTTCGGACAGAACCTGCCGGTGACGGTGCTCAGCGATACCATCGACACCATTCCCTATGAGGTGCTGACCGGTGTCAGCCCCCGTGTCAAGAAGGTCTATTATCAGGATTAGGGTTTCTGGATGTACTTCTTTCCGTTGACGATGTAGATACCGCTTGGTAATGTACTATTTAACAATGTACTAGGTGCTATTTTGCGGCCTTGCAGGTCGTAGACGATGTCGGGACGTTGGGCTGTGTTGTCAATGGTCTTGATGCCGTCACTGATGTTCTTGTTGGCTCGGTATCTGAACGACATGGT
>JAEEGI010029093.1_pt1 | contig 10466 bp, 7 predicted proteins | sample 8958751 | NCBI WGS metagenome assembly JAEEGI01 (sample SAMN16246545, study PRJNA631951) | gut metagenome | biome: gut microbiome; feature: rumen; material: KS-attached | host: Bos | place: Iran: Karaj | collected 2018-10 | reverse complement strand
ATACTTAATTATTTTTTATTTTTATAGAATATAACAAAGATAATATGAATGTAAAAGAGAAATAAAATTTTTTATTATTTAATATAATTTATTAAATATCTAAAGGAATTTCTTCTATATTTTTATCATCTTTTATTTCTTTTGGTTTATATATATCATTTAAATTATTTTGTTTATAATTGGGAATATCATGAATTTTGGGTTGATTAATAATCATACCATCAATTTCTTCATTATTAGATTCTTCTTTCGAATTATTGTTTTCTTTTATTTCATTATTATTATTTTGAATTTTATTATTTTCATCATTATTATTATTTTTTAAATTTAATTCAGTTTTTTTTTCTTGTTGAATAGTTTCATTATTATTTATATTATAATAAGAATTATTATTCATTATTTCATTTGTTTTTCTTTTTAAAGTATAAAAACTTTCTTCAGCACTTTGAGCTAAATTTTTAACAATTTCAGAATTTGCAACTTCTTCTCCTTTATTAGCTAAATAACTTGCAGTAGAATTGATTCTTTTATCTATTTCATAATCTTTCATTGTATTTGAGATTTTTTTTCCAACATCACTAAAAAATGAATTTATTGAATTCACAATATTATTCCAATTATTATTTGTGTATCCTTGATTAGCATAATTCACATTTTGATATATATTTTGATTAGGAGAATTAATATTTATATTATTTTGCTGAAATGAATTCTGATTTTGATTATTAAGATATGTATTATTTTGATGAAAAGAATTATTTGAAAAATTGATTTGTTGATTATTTACATTTTGATTATTTTGACCAAAAATATAAGGTTGATTTATTATATTATTATTTGCTTTATCATTATCATTATGAGAGTAATAAATCATATTTTGTGGTATTTCATTAATATTTTCAAAATAATTATTTTCAGGTTTATTAATATTTTCATTTGTTATGTTTTCTTTTTCTTCAATATCAATTTTTTGAATTCCTTCTTTTAAAGAAGGTTTATTTAAATTTATATAATTCCCTTTTATTTCTTCTTTTAAAATTTTTCTATAATAATCTGCTATTTTAGTATAATATTTATATTCTTGATTTTCTTTAATTAATGGAATCTTATATTCTTGAATTAAATTATTAAATCTTTCATTTCCTCCTTTTTGAAGAATCATTAATTCATCTTTATCCCATTCATCTACTTCTAAAGATTTTATTTTTGATATTTTTTCACCAAATTTTCTATGTTTTCTTGTACATTTTGGACATATTAAAACTCCATTATTTATTGAACACCATAAAGGATTTTTTTCATTACAATCTGCACATGTTTCGTTACCTTTCTTTTTTATTATTGATAATAATTCTGAATTTGATAAATTAATATCTTCCATATTATTTATATATTTTTTTTTTTCATTAAAACACTTTAATCAGATATTTTTGGTATAAATTCAATTCCTCTTATATTAATCAAATTATTTATACTTTAATTTAAAAATGTAATATTTATTATCTTTATAAATTTAAGAAAATATTTTATTAATTTTCAGCTTTAATATCAAAGGATAATATTTTTGGATAAATTGAAGTTTAAATCCTTTTTTTCATTCCTTAATAATTTTAATTTTGTAATAATTCAATCTATAACATAATATTTGTAACCACGTTAACGAAAATAATTTTGAAATTTTACTTTAAATTTTATTCAATATATAAACCTTTAATATAGGAATATATATTTTATCAAGTATTTAATAATTGTATCTTTTAATTTAATTGGATTTCCATTATAATCACTTACTACTAAAATTTTTTAAATTTAGGATTTTTGTTATATCATTATTTTTTTGATATTATTTATAATAAGAATCATTAAGTAAATCAATCATTTTCTCAATTATAATACCTAAAAATAATCAAAAAGAAATTAATGAAATAATGATTGTTAATATTATTGAAAATATAATTACTTATATATATCTGAAAGGAAAATAATGTAAAAATAAACGAGTTTTTTTAACTAATTTTTTTTAATTTGAAAAAAAGAAAATAAAAAAAAATAAACAAAACAATAAATAAATGAATATATTCTAGAAAAAAAAAAGTAAAAAAAATGGCAAATCACGTAACAACAGAATGGGAAGATATTCATGTAAAATTAGGAAATTACCTTCCAAGAGAGAAAGAAGAATCAAATGATGAAATAGCAAAAAGAGTAATAGAATCAATTCAAAACTACGATCCTATGGATCATAAAACATTAGATGAATTAAATGAAATAGAAGATGAAGAAAATGATGAAATATTAAAGAAATATAAAGAAAAAAGATTAAAAGAATTAAAAGAATTCGCATCAAAACCACATTTTGGAAAATTATATGAATTAAGAAAACAAGATTATATTCAAGAAGTAACAAACGCACCAAAAGATGTTTATGTAGTATTATTATTATATCAAACATATATAGAAGATTGTCAAGTTTTAAGTAAAATATTAGAGAAATTAGCACAAAGATTTATATTAGTTAAATTTATGAGAATTGTTGCAACAGATTGTATTGAAAAATTTTCTGATAGAGATTGTCCAGGAATCATTATTTATTATAATGGTAAATTATATAGACAATTAATCCCTGCTACTTATTATTTTGGAGGTAGTGGAAGAATTTCTAGTGATAAAGTTGAATGGATTTTAGGAAGCTTAAAAATTATTAAAAGCGAAGTAGATGAAGACCCTTTTGAAGAGGAACATACTTATTCGAGAAAAAATAAAAAAAAATATAAAGGAGATAGTGATAGTGATAGAAGTGATAGTGATGGAGATGATGGATTAAAAAAAGATAGAGAGTATTCTTGGACTTTTATTAGAAAATAATTTTATTATAAGTTTTAAATGTAGTGAATTTTAATTTTGTTTTTTTTTAAATTTTTTCTTATAGTATATCTTTCTTTAAATTAAATTAATAAATGGATGAATTTGTCATGAAATAAATATTTTCAAAAAATCTTTTTAAAAGTATTTTCTATTCTTTAATGTTTTATATTAATTTTCTTTTAATTTATAGTCCAATTCATATAAATAGGGATTTAAAATTAATGATTAATTCATTATTCACATATTAATGAAATATATATAATAAAAATTATAAAAAAACTTTATGAATAGAAATTATCATTCATTTAGGATTAATTCATATAAATAAAATCAGTAAACATAGAATCTTAATGAAGATAAAAACCAAATAAAAATGATAATGAATATTTATCAAATGCAACTTCATTGATAGAAAAAAAAATATTTCATAAAAAATTGAAAAAAAAATATTTATGATTTTGGAGTTATGAATGAAAATGAATTAAGAATTTGATGATTATTTCAAATTAAGAAAAATAAAAAGGAAATTAGGAAAAAAAAAAAGAAAATTTCCAACAATTGAAAAATTTAAAACAAAATATTGATAATGAAAATAATAAAGATAAAGATTTAAAACATTGTTTTAGTGATTTAGTTAAATTTATTCCTTCTTTGGAACAAAAAGAAAAAATAACCAATTTATTTTATTTTACATAAATTAAAAACAATTAATAACAAAAAAGATAATTAAAAATAGGGTCAAATAAAATTAGGAAAAACATTTAGCCAAAAGTAAAATATATTATATAAAGGAAAAAAATGAACAGTTAATAAAGAAATAAACTTTTTTTTATTACATTTATTATATACTGTTTAAAATGTTTAAAAATAATATTTTTACTATTACAAAAGCTTTAATTATTTTTTTAAAAAATTTAATATTTTTTTTAAATATATCTAAAAAAATATTCCAAAAAAATATTTAAACTAAACATTATAAATTTAAAAAATAAAATAAATATCATTATTAAACAAATAAAAAAATATGAATGTACCAAGTTTAATAGAGAATTACCAATCATTTTATTTATCATCAAAAAACACTTTTTCAACTTTATCATCAAATTCATTTGGAGAAATAAGAGGACGTCAACTTTTTTCTTCAAGAATAAATATTTCAAAAAGAGCAAAATTAAATATCAATATAACAAATTCAAAAAATTCAACATGTGAATCAAAGCATATTACTTCAAATGATAATAATATTAATAATAATAATATAAGAATTCATAAAAAAAGTAAAAGAAATAAAATAAATTCAATTTCAAAAATAGATAATTCTGACGATTCTTTAAGTTCAAGTGATATTAGAAAAAAAAACTTTTATGAAGAAGAAATATTTAATTATCCTACTAAGAGTGATGTTGGATTAATTTCAAGTGAAGAAGAATCAATTGGAAATGATCCTCATTTAAAATTTAAATTAGAAAATGAAATTGAAAGTATTTTAATTGAAATTTATAATAAAAATTTTCCAAGTAATGATAAAGTTCCTAAAAAAAAAAACCATTTATTAAAAAGAGATAAATATAAATATTTAAAAAAAAATAATATTGAAGTTAATAAAAACGAATTAAAAATTACTTTCAGTCAATTAAATGAAAAATATAATTTTTTCTTTTTAAAAATTTTATCAAAGAAAATAAAAGAATTAATATGTAAATACAAAGAAAAATTATTTGAAAATGAAGATTTATCTAAAATTTATAAACAATTTAAGAGAAAAACTGAGGAAATAAATAATAAAGTTTTTCAAAAAATTATAATTCAAAATGAATTAAAAAATATAAAAGGAAAAAATAGAATAACAACTTCATCAAATATTTATGATCCAAATATGTTAAAAAAATTAAATCAATTTAATTCAAATAAAAACAATTATTCTACTATTCTTCAACAAATAACAAAAAATATTAAAAATTCAAATTTAGGAAATACTATTTTTAGAGAATTAGATAATATAAAAACAAGTTTAAAATATTCATCAATTGAGATTCAACAAATATTTCAATATCCTTTAAGTTTATTAAAAAATCAATTTTCTATTGAATGCATTCAATTAGAAGCTTTTAATAATATTTTAATTAAGGATGATTTAATTTCAACAATTTTATTTGAAACTAAAGAACAAAAAAAATCTAATTTTGATTGTGAATTAATTAATTCTTTAGAAAATGATAAAAAATATGATAAAGAAGAAATGACTAGATTTGATAAAATACTTTCTCAAAAATTAAAAATTAGAAATAATAAAAAAGATAATTTCATAAATCCTAATAAAGATTATTTTATTGATAAAGATAGTATTGAAAGTGACCCTTTTGATAATATAAATGATAATATTTACTCAAAAAAAAATGTTTTATCATCTTCTTTTTCTTCAATTGATTCTCATATAAATAATAATAATATTAATAATAAAAATAATGATGAAAGTATAAATAATGAAGAAGATAATAGATTAGTTGATTTAGATATTGATGATTTAGTTAAACTTATAGATAGTGGTGATAATAATGGTCAAAAAAAAAAGAAAAAGAAAAAAAATAAAAAAAATAAAAATAAAGGTAATTGTGTTTGTGATAATAATAAAATAAATTGTAATAATGATTTAAATGTTGAAAATAAAAATATAATTAAAAAAAATTCTGAAGAAATTGAGAATAAAGATTTTGAAAGTATTTATAATGAATTTAAATTAAATATTAATAATAGTTCTTTAAATTATGAAAATAGTCAAAAAATAAAACCTAAATTAAGTGCTAATTGGTTAATGAAATTATACACTAATGGAGTATAATGAAATAACTTTTTTAAATTTATAAAAGAAAAAATTTTTTATTCTTTCATTCTTATTATTTATTTATTTATTTATTTTATTCAAGAATTCTAAATCTTTTAATTATCTTTTTCTCAAAAAAAATTTTTAAAAAATGTAAACAATATATATAGTTATTTATAAATAATTAATAAAATATTATTCTCAATAATTAAAAATAACTTTAAAATAACAATGTTGGAAACTCTACATAAAACAAATTATGACTCAAAGATTTATCATCGTCCAATTTTTATAAAAAATTTATCAAATATAATAAAAGCAAAATCAAATATTATTATTTTAAATAAATTAAGTTTCAGCTCTTTATCAACAAATTTCAGTTATGATGAATTAAAAAATTATATTAAATTTGAACAAATTACTGTTCCAAGAAAAGCCTTTTCAGAACCTAATGAAGATAAAGAAATAAATTTTTTTGAATTAAACAAATATGATAATATTATTGCATTAAGTGATGAAGAAAAATTAAAGTTAAGAGGAGAACTTATTTTCAATATTTTAAATCAAAGAAAAAATAATGCTATTAAAATTTCTTCTTTTCTAAAAAGAAAATATAATAGAATTCATTTTAAAAAGAAATATTTAATAAATCAAATTTTAAATAAAAGATTTTTTAAAATATCAAAATTACAAGCTCATATAAAAGGTTATTTAGTTAAAAAATCAATTCAAAAAATATTTAATTGTGAATATGTTTTTTTTTATCGTTTATCTCCTAATTTAAAAAATAAAAATGAAAACAATAAAAATGATGTAAGATGTAAAATAAAATCTTTTAAAAATAAAGAATTTAAATTTAAATATTGTAGAGCATTAAATTGTTTTTATCTTCCTTTATCAAATTTAAGAGTTTTAAAAAGAGAATACAAATTAAATTTTATAATTAATGGTCAACAAATAATAGATTCAAGATATCAAGTTGATACAGATAATAAAGGAAATTTTTATAATATAATAATAAAAAAAATGATATTTAGATTTAAAAAAATTGATAAAGATATTGAAATACAAAATAATTTTAATAATTATAATTCAAATAATAAATATTGGGAAAGTATATTTGAAATTAAAAAGGTTAAAAGACCAAATAGTTATGATAGTTTGTCTATTTCTAATTCAAATATTTCAAATGAACCTAATACTGCTCCTGTTTATGAAAGTGAAATTTCTAATAAAAGTAATATTAAATCTATTTTAAAAAATCCACTTAAAAAAGTTGAAAGTATTGGTGATCATAAAAATGAAAAAAAAAATAGAAATGTTAGCTTCAGTAATAAAATTATGTATTGTTATTAAAAAAAATATTTATTTTAAGTAATCAATCATTTAATTCATTAGTTATTAAAAATATATAAGTGATTATTAAAATTATTTTATTGTAAGAATAATTTTTTATAAAGGATAAAAAAATAAAAAAATGCTTTAGCTATTCCATTAAATAATTATTATATTTTTATTTTGTTGTCATAGATTAAAAATAATTTAATTAAATTGTGATATATATACTTAGATAATTATTTCAAATTTTATTAAATTGTATTTTCCTTTTTTTTGATATGTTTGATGGATAAATCATGAGTATAAAATATTATACTATTATTTATTATTACAATTTTTATAAATATATAACAATAATAATTTAATAACAGAAAATATATATCAATCAATAAAAGAATATAATAATTAATTCTTAATCTTTCCTATATCTTTGAAAAAATGAAAACTGATAAATTAAAATTATAAATTTAAAGTCCGCTTTTAAAGGTTGTAAACTTTTCTTTCTAATTTCTTTATTTGAATCCTTCTTTTTCATATTTAGTTTTTCAATTTTTTTTAAAGAGATTTTAATATTTGTCATTAATTTGCACAATAAAATTTTTTCTTTATAATATCAAATATAAAGTATAAGACATCATTTTTTATTCATTATTTATTAAGAATAAAAATATATCATAAACATTTATAAAAAAAAAAAATCGATGGATGCTCCAATTAATGATGGTATAATTAAATATTAATTTATGAATTTAATGAAATAGATATAGATTTACAACCAATTAATTTAAAATTATTATTATCAGGTGATATTAATGAAGAAATTAATTTAAATAATTATTATTCAAAAAAAGGAAAAATTAAAAAAGAAAATAATACTTCAAAAATCAAAAATGATGAGCCTCCAAATTTGAATATGAAAAATGATACTAAAGAAAATGAAAAAAAGGGTTCCAATTTATCTAATACTGAAATCGAAATAAAAGAACCCAATATAAATGTAGATAAAGGAATTAAAGTAAAAAGTAGATTACCAAATCCAAAATTCAATTTAAATGCTGCAAATTTAGATATTAATTCAGCTCCAACTAATTTAAGATTATTATTATCTGGTAATATTGATGATAATATTAATTTAAATAATAAAGAATATAATTTTAGAAATATTTTAGTTGAAGGGCTTTCAGGAAATGTTGAAGGAAAAAAAAAGAAATAAAATTTCCAATGATAATTTATCAAATAGTAATATATTAATTTAAAAACATTTAGAATAAAATTAATAGTATAAAAAAAACTTTTTAAAAAATAATACTAAATAAATCAAATTATAAAATAATGTTTAGATATTAACAAATAAAACCTAAAAAATTAAATAACTTAATTTACTAAATAAATTGAGTTGATTTGTCCTAATTTTAGATGTAATAATAATTCCCTATAGAATATTTTGAGAAAATAATTAGAATTTAAAAAAAGAATATATTCATTATTTAATAATATTTAAGTATTTTTAAATATAGTTCATATTTATTATTAAATGTATTTTATAAGGAATATGATTGTATAATTATCTGAGTGAAAGATAATATTTTTTTAACTAAAACATTAATAATTGTTATATCAAATTTCATTAATTGATTTATATAAAAAAGAAACTTATAATAATTGCAATAATCAAATAAAATAAAATCATTATTTAAATGAATAAAAGATGTTTCTATTAATTTAAAAAATAATGACTTTAACTTATATTTTTTTATTTTTTAAAACAAATTAATTTTAAAAAAAAATGATAGTTATGACAAATAGTGAAAATACACAAAGTCTAAATAATTCTGAAAAAATTAAAACAAGAGAAGAAATATTAAATATTCATTTTGAAGTTCAAATTCTCTTTGAAAATGAAAATTATAATAATACATCAACAAAACATAACATTTCAACAAAAGGATTAATAATAGGAGATTCTTCAGTAGGAAAATCTTCTATTTTATATTGGATGACTCATAATAAATTTGTAGGAGAAAATGAAAATAATCATTTTTTTGACATTAAAAAAATATCATTTATAATAGAAGAAACAAATATACTTTTATCAATAATTGAAATTCCAGGAAATGATAATTTTGATGATATTTTAAAAAAAAATATAGATAATTGTAAAGTTATAATTTTTGTTTATAGTATTGATAACAAAAATTCTTTTGAAAAAGTAAAAAGTATGATTAATAAATTAACTATTGAGCCAGGAATAATTTGCTGTTTATTAGGAAATAAATTAGATAATGATGGAAATAGAGAAATTTTAAAAGAAGAAGGAGAAGAATATAGTAAAGAAATGGAATTTGATTTTTTTGAAGAAATTAGTGCTAAAAATGGAAATAATATTATTGAAATTTTTAAAAAAATTGGAGAAAAAATATATAAACATGAGAAAGTTTCTAAAATTGAAAATTCACATGCTTCAAGTGAAGTAGATTATGTTAAATCTTTAGAAGATATTAATAAAGAAATAGTTGTTAAACAAAAAGGTTGTTGTTGTAGCTGTTATTGTTTTTAGTAATTTAATTTTATTTATTTAATTATTTAATTTTAAAATTGATTTAAAATTTTAAATGTTTACATATTTAAAAATGTTTTTTTAATCAATTTCCTAATTAAATAATTTTTTTGAATGAATAAAAAAGAAAATATAATATTAAAATATTTATTTAAAAGATATTATAAAAAATTAAGAAAATATTATAAATCATTAATCTTACATTAATCAGATAATTCTTTACAAAAAATTAATTTTAAGTTCAGTTTGATTCAATAAAGAAAAGAATTATTTGATGTAAATGTTAATATATTATAATGAATATATGAGTAAATAATTATCATAAATTTATTTAAAGAAAGAAATGAAAAGAATATATTATTTTTTTATATTGGGTTTGTGAATAATTTTATATTGAAAAATATCAAAGAATGAAAAAAAAATTATAATCCTAGTTCTTAAATTGAAGAGTTTTAAGTAAAATTCTCTTTGATAAATTAAATAAATATGAGTTAATAATTAACAATTAATCTTTTCTTCTATAATAAATTTGAAAAATATTATTTTACATTATATATGCTAATAGTATTTTCTAAAAAAATGAAATTATAAATAAAATAAAAAATTGTTTCAATGTTTGATAATCAATTTCTTTTTTCATGAATTATTGTTTAACACTAGAATTCTATTCAAAACAAACATTGTCTCTAAATGTATGATTCAACATTTCCAAACAAAAATTTACTTTAATATAATTATTCTATTATACTAATTTATTTTAATTTCATTGAAATATTAAGATTAATTCTTTAAATTATATAAATAATTTTAAGAAAATTTAATTGTATTTTTAATAATAAAATTTTCCAAAAAAAATAATAAGGAAAAAAAATGCACAATATGTTG
>JAEEGI010029089.1_pt1 | contig 10467 bp, 7 predicted proteins | sample 8958751 | NCBI WGS metagenome assembly JAEEGI01 (sample SAMN16246545, study PRJNA631951) | gut metagenome | biome: gut microbiome; feature: rumen; material: KS-attached | host: Bos | place: Iran: Karaj | collected 2018-10 | reverse complement strand
ACAAGGACAACAACAGCGGCATCTCGACCTATGTCAAGGAGGTGCAGATCGAGGACCTGTTGGGCCGCGATCCCATCGTGTTGAACAATCCGTTGGTGTTCAAGCACATCAAGGGCTCCTGCGTCCTCATTACGGGAGCTTGCGGCTCCATCGGCAGCGAGATTGTGCGCCAGGTATCTAATTACGGCGCCAGCAAGATTGTGCTGTTTGACCAGGCCGAGACACCCATGCACGACATCTCGCTCGAGATGAAAAAGGACCATCCCGGTGCCCACATTGAACTGTTCATGGGTGACGTGCGCAACCGTGAGCGCGTCGAGGAGGCCTTTGCCAAGTTCAGGCCCCGCTTCGTGTTCCATGCCGCTGCCTACAAGCATGTGCCCATGATGGAGATTAACCCCACCGAGGCCATCTTGGCCAACGTGATGGGCACGCGCAATGTCGCCGACATTGCCTTGAAGTACAACGTGTACAAGTTTGTGATGATTTCCACCGACAAGGCCGTGAATCCGACCAATGTGATGGGCTGCACCAAGCGATTGGCCGAGATCTATTGCCAGTCGCTGTTCTTTGATGCTCAGCAGCAGGGCAAGAAGACGCAGTTCATCACCACACGTTTCGGCAACGTGCTGGGAAGCAACGGTTCGGTGATTCCGCTTTTCCGCAAACAGATTGCTGCCGGTGGCCCTGTCACGGTCACGCACAAGGAGATTATCCGCTACTTTATGACCATCCCCGAGGCTTGCTCGCTGGTGCTTGAGGCAGGCTGCATGGGCAGCGGTGGCGAGATTTACATCTTTGACATGGGCGAGCCGGTGAAAATCTATGACTTGGCACGGCGCATGATCTCGCTGGCCGGCCTCAAGCCTGATGTGGACATCAAGATTGAGGAAATCGGCTTGCGTCCCGGCGAGAAACTCTACGAGGAGCTGCTCAACGACAAGGAGAAGACTACGGCTACCGTCAACAAGAAAATCATGATTGCAAAGGTCAGGAAATATGACTACAAGGATGTGTGCGCCGCAATCGACAACATCATCAGCCTGGCCTCAAAGGGTGACGTCCACGGCATGATTTATGCCATGAAGGAGTTTGTCCCCGAGTACAAGAGTCAACAGAGTGCGTTTGAATCCATCGACAAGGAAATTGAGCAGAATTCTGCCGAAACCGTGGCCCGGAATAACGCCTCTACAGCCCAACCTACTGCTGAATGACGTCCTTCCCCTGGCATCCTGTGGCGGATGTCATGTTGGGGAGGTGTGCGCAATGATGAATTAATGTTACCAGAGCGCGGAGGGATGCCGCGCGGAGTTTTAAAGATTTATTATTAACGAAGAAATGGAAGATTTTGCTTCAACACTGCTCAATGACCTGCACCGGTATCTGGTTGGCCGCGGCAAGGTTGACGAACGCCTGCCCGAGTGCCCCGACGTCGAGGGTAAGTGGCCCGCTATTGCCGAGGCCTATCTGCCCGATGGCGTGCGGGAGTTCTCGAGTTATCCCGTGGCATCGTTGGGATGGATCATGTTCGTCGCCATGGCGGTTGCCCGATTCTGGGACTTGGACTGGGAACGCTATGACAAGGTGGAGAACCTGTACACGATGCTGCGCGACAAGCGCGGTTATGACAACCTCGATGAGTACATCATGGACGAGGTGCTCGATGTGCACGGTGATGAGGCCGAGGCGTTGCAGGAACTGGTGGGGGACTGTGCCGAGCGGGTGAAGCACGCCCTGTTTGTCCTCGATGTCGAGGCTGGTACGGTCGAAGCCTTCAAGGCTTATGTGGCCTGCCTGCAGGTCATGTATCAGATGGGCATGGCCATTCAACTTAATGCCATGGGCTATCACATGACGCGCATCAACGAGTAAAGGGAAGCGGAGTCCTCCAGATTTTCAAGGCTTCTAGTTTATCGAGAATAACTAGACAAACTATGACCAAAAACCAACTGACGAGAGAACTATGAAAAAAGTTTTATTAATTAACGGTTCGCCCCATGAGCGGGGCAACACCTACTTTGCCCTGAACGAGGCCGCGCAGGCCTTGAACGAGCAGGGCTTCAAGACCGAGATTGTGTGGATTGGCACCAAGCCCGTGCGGGGCTGCATTGCCTGTGGAGGGTGTGTGCGTGCCGGTGACGGCCATTGTGTGTTCAACGATGACCTGTGCAACGAGGTGATTGACAAGATGAATGAAGCCGACGGACTGATTGTCGGCTCTCCGGTATATTACGGTACGCCCACGGGCAACATATTGAATCTGCTGCACCGCATGTTCTTTGCGGGAGCACGCGTGGCCGGCAAACCGGCAGCCGCTGTCACAGTGTGCCGCCGTGGTGGCGCAACGGCAGCCTTCCAGACGCTGCAGTTGCCGTTCCAGATGGTCAACATGCCGCTGGCCACATCGCAGTACTGGAATATCGTTTACGGGCGTGAACCTGGTGAGGCACGCCTCGATGCTGAGGGAATGCAGACGATGCGCACCCTGGCCCTGAACATGGGTTGGATGATACGCCAGTTCAACACAGGCACCGCCCAGCCGCCAAAATACGAACCCTGGCAGGGTACACATTTCATCCGTCGATGAAGCAGGAACAGGATCCGATGGGGCTGGCCATTGCCGACTACCACAAGTCGAGCAAGGCTGCACGCCTGCGCGTGTTCTCGCCCATGCTCGAGGATGATGAGATACCGGTAGCAACCCTGTTCCGCTCCCAAGAGGAGATGCCCCCGATAGAGCAGGCGGCCCTTAAGGCCTGCCGTGGCACGACCCTCGATGTGGGGGCTGGGGCAGGATGTCACTCGCTGGCCCTGCAGCAGATGGGGTTACAGGTGACTGCCATCGACATCTCGCCGTTGGCGGTAACGACAATGCGTGAGCGCGGTGTACTGGATGCGCGTGAGCAGGACTTTTTCACGCTCGACGGGCAGTACGATACCATCTTGATGCTGATGAATGGCATCGGCATTGTCGGCACGTTGTCGCGCATGGATGCCTTCTTCATGCAGGTGGACAGGCTGCTGGCCCCCGGAGGGCAGTTGCTGTGCGACTCAAGCGACATCTGCTATCTTTACGAGGACGAGGACGGCTTTATCGACCTCACGGGAGTCGAGGGCTATTATGGTGAGATGACCTATCAGATGCAGTACCGCAACACCAAGGGGGAACCCTTCCCCTGGCTCTTTGTCGATGCCGACACCCTGCGTCAGCAGGCTGCCTTACATGGCTTCGACACCGATATTGTCATCGTGGGTGACCACTACGACTACCTTGCCCGCATCACTAGGCAGAAAGAAGCACAGCCTCAAACCACAAAGTAACTTTTCAACCAGACAAAAGTCACGCTTAGGCGCTAAGGTGTTAAGCTCTATTCAGGCTTAGCATCTTAGCGCCTTTAGCATGCGGCATTATGCGGTTTTCATGGCATAGGATTCAAGGTTCATGTGGTGGCCTGCAGCAGGGCGGCGATGGCATCGGCGGTGTCGGGGTTATCAATCAGGAACTGCTTGGCGGCCTCGCGTCCCTGGCCCAACCGCATGTCCTGCCAGCTGAACCATGCACCGCTCTTCTTGATGATGCCGGCATCGACACCCATGTCGATGAGCTCGCTCGCGCGGCTGATGCCCTGGCCGTAGATGATGTCAAACTCGGCCTTGCGGAAGGGTGGGGCGACCTTGTTCTTCACCACCTTGACGCGCGTCTGCGCTCCCAGCACGCGCTCGCCGTCCTTGATGTGCGCCAAGCGGCGGATGTCCAGGCGCACGCTGCTGTAGAACTTCAATGCATTGCCGCCGGTGGTCGTCTCGGGGTTGCCGAACATCACGCCCAATTTCTCGCGCAGCTGGTTGATGAAGATGCAGCAGGTGCGAGTCTTGGCGATGGTGGCTGTGAGTTTCCTCAGCGCCTGGCTCATCAGGCGGGCCTGCAGGCCCATTTTACTTTCGCCCATCTCGCCCTCGATCTCGGCCTTGGGTGTCAATGCGGCGACACTGTCGATGACGATGACGTCGATAGCGGCCGAACGGATGAGTTGGTCGGCAATCTCAAGGGCCTGTTCGCCGTTGTCGGGCTGTGAAATCCACAGGTTGCGCGTGTTCACGCCTACGGCTTCGGCATAGGTGCGGTCAAAGGCGTGCTCAGCGTCGATATAGGCGGCGATGCCGCCCATCTGCTGTGCTTGGGCGATAGCGTGCAGCGCCAGCGTGGTCTTGCCCGAGGCCTCGGGACCGTAGATCTCGATGATGCGGCCGCGGGGATAGCCACCTACGCCCAGCGCCATGTCCAGACCGATGGAGCCAGTGGGGATGACGTCAACATCCTCGACGCTCTCGTCATTCATGCGCATGATGGCACACGAGCCAAAGGCCTTCTCAATCTTGGCAACGGCATTCTGCATCACTTGCAGCTTCATGGGGTCCACCTCGACGGCGCGCGACGAGTGGGGGGTAGGCTCGGCAACGTGGTTGCTCACAATGTCGGGAGTGGCGATACTCAGCACCTGCTGCCCGTCAATCATTACTTCTTGCTTTAAAATCTGCTCAGTCATAGTCGTTATAAGTTTAGCGTTAATCATCTGTCTGTAACGGGCTAGCGGCTGAATGCCAGCAGCGTTTTGCCCTTTTCACGCTGCAAAATAAAAACGCCGAAGGGCCATAATGTGGCACTATCCAGGCAAAGAAAGTTAAATCTCGCAAAATTCTAAAAAAGAATCAGCCACGGCAGCGGGCAGGCTGTCATGGCTGGTGTAGAGTGGAAGACTTGTCGGAACTTATTTCTTGCTGCTGATGACGGGCTTGAGCATGATGCTCAGGCCGAAGGTGATGACCAGGTAAATCAGTGTCATGGTGTAAAAAGCGCCGCTCTCGTTGGTGCGCGCAATCAAGATATCCCTGACGGAGGGGTGCACCACAAACAGCACACCCGACAAGGCTCCTAGCCAGCCGAAGATGCTGTCTAGCCACCTCACCCGGCCAATGAGTTTGACAATGGTCACGGCTGTTGCCACGACAAAGATGGGCATGAACAGCCAGGAGTAGAAATTGAACTTGCTCAATGTCAATAGGATAAATGCCACGACAAACCACCCGATGCACTTCCACAGCTTGTCAATGGACAGGAAACGGGAATTCAGGTGACGGGCCGCAAGCACGCCCATGCAGAACGGCAAAATTGCCAGGAAGCAGTTGTTGCGCAGGTAGATCAGGAACGAGCCCTCGGGGTCGGGGGCTAAGGCCATCACGACCAGCGACAGGACGGTCAACGCGATGGCGACGCTATCCTTGCGGCGGTAGATAACTAGGCGGTAGATGACATACATCTCCATAATCATCCCGAAGAACCAATAGGGACCGGGCAGTATCTTCTGGAACGGATTGAGATTGCCCACGAGCAATACCTGGAGTGCCATGGTCCAGTCCACAATGCTGTGCTGGAAAAACAGGAAGTAGCACATCAGGTACAGGACCAATCCCTTGAGTTGCAGGATGAATAGCTTCTTGTAGTGATTAGTGACGAACACCCGCGTGCCGGTGCCTTGACCTGAGCCTTTCTCGTACTTCAACGTCAGGCAATAACCACTCAGGAAGATGAAGAGCATCACGCCATAGGGGCAGTAAAACGACAGCAGGTTAAACGGCAGCAATGCGTCAGGATGGGACAGGTTGTTCAAGAATCCTTCCACCGAACCCCACAGGTAGCTGAGCTCTGAATCGAAGTAAACACCATTCAGCACATGAGTGAAGTTGTTGGTGATGATGAGAATGATGGCCAAGCCCCTCATGATGTTACATTCCGAGCGGCTGAGCAGCGACGATTCTTCAGTGTTAGGTAGTTTATCCTTTGCCATGCAATCAATCATGTATTGACAACCTGCGTAATTTAACCTGGCGCCCTAAAGTGGTCATCCACTCCAAAGGCATGAATTGGTCACAAAAATAAAAGGAATTATTGACACACGAAAAGAAAAAGGCCAAAAATAACTAGAGGGAGACACGTTTCGGCATCTCCCTCTAGAAAAATGAATTGAATTGAATTAGAACTCGGCGTTGTTCGGCGTGCGCGGGAACGGGATGACGTCGCGGATGTTGGCCATACCGGTCACGAACAGGATCAGGCGCTCGAAGCCCAGACCGAAACCACTGTGGGGCACGGTGCCGTAACGACGGGTGTCGAGATACCACCACATGTCCTTCATGGGGATGCCGCGGCGCTCGATTTCGCTCATCAGCTTGTCGTAGTCGGCCTCACGCTCGCTACCACCGATGATCTCACCGATCATGGGGAACAGCACGTCCATAGCGCGAACGGTCTTGCCGTCCTCGTTCTGCTTCATGTAGAAGGCCTTGATCTCACGCGGATAGTCGGTGAGGATAACGGGGCGCTTGAAGTGCTCCTCGACGAGGTAGCGCTCATGCTCGCTCTGCAGGTCCACACCCCAGTCCACGGGGAATTCAAATTTCTTCTTGGCAGCCTTCAGAATCTCGATGCCCTCGGTGTAGGTCAGGCGCACGAACGGCTCCTTCAGGACGCTGTGCAGGCGCTCGATGAGCGTGTTGTCGTACATCTTGTTGAGGAACTCGAGGTCGTCCTGGCAGTGCTCCAGTGCATAGTTCACACAGTACTTGATGAACTCCTCGGCCAGGTCCATGTTGTCCGTGATGTCATAGAATGCCATCTCGGGCTCAATCATCCAGAACTCGGCCAGGTGGCGCGGCGTGTTGCTGTTCTCGGCGCGGAAGGTGGGGCCAAAGGTGTAAATCTCACCCAGCGCGGTGGCTCCCAGCTCACCCTCGAGCTGGCCCGATACGGTCAGACTCGTGGATTTGCCGAAGAAGTCCTTCGAGTAGTCGGTCTTGCCGTCCTCGGTCTTGGGCAGGTCACCCAGGTCGAGGGTGGTCACCTGGAACATGTCACCGGCACCCTCGCAGTCACTGGCAGTGATCAGCGGCGTGTGCAGGTAGTAGAAACCCTTGTCGTTGAAGAACTTGTGAATGGCAAAGGCCAGGTGGTGACGGATGCGGAACACGGCACCAAAGGTGTTGGTGCGCATGCGCAGGTGGGCCTTGGTACGCAGGAACTCCAGCGTGTGGCCTTTCTTCTGCATGGGAAAATCATCGGCACAGGTACCGTAGATCTCTATGCTCTGGGCCTGAATCTCAACGGTCTGGCCCTTGCCCTGCGACTGAACGAGCAGACCCTCGACGTGCAGGCTGGCACCGGTAGTGATGGGGCGCAGCTCCTCCTCGCTGAACTTCTCGAGGTCAACGACAATCTGCAGGTTGTTGATGGTCGAGCCGTCGTTCAATGCGATGAACTGTACGAATTTGTTTCCACGGCGGCTGCGAACCCAGCCTTTGACACACACCTGTTGTCCCACCAGAGCGGGATCAAAGATATCAACGATTTTTGTTCGTTTCAAAGCCATTATTATCTCTTTGTTCTTTTTCTTGTTTTGTTATACTGTTTTGCTAATAGCTAAAGCCTAATAGCTAAAAGCTAAAAAATCATTCAAATGAATTTTGTTTCAAGAAGTTGACCTCTTCCTGTGTCAGGTAGCGCCAGCGGCCGCGGGGCAGGTTCTTCTTGGTGAGGCCAGCGAAATAAACGCGGTCGAGCTTCACCACATGATAGCCCAGCGATTCAAAAATGCGGCGCACGATGCGGTTGCGGCCACTGTGGATCTCGATACCGGCCTGCTTGCGGTCGGTGGGTGATACGTAGCTCACTGCATCGGCATGGATGGGACCATCGTCGAGCTCAACGCCGTCGGCGATGTGCTGCATGTCCTCCTCGCTGATGGGCTTGTCGGTCCACACCTGGTAGATTTTCTTCTTGACATATTGCGGATGGGCGAGTTTGGCAGCCAGGTCACCGTCGTTGGTGAGCAGCAGCACACCGGTGGTGTTGCGGTCCAGACGGCCAACGGGATAGATGCGCTCCTCACAGGCTCCCTTCACCAGGTCCATGACGGTCTTGCGGCCGTTGGGGTCGTCACTGGTGGTGACGCAGTCCTTGGGCTTGTTGAGCAGGATGTAGCACTTCTTCTCGGTGGTAACGATTTCGCCGTTGTATTTTACGACGTCCTTGGGGGTGATCTTCATTCCGAGCTCGGTCACTACTTGATCATTGACCATGACGAGGCCTTTCTGGATATACTCGTCAGCCACACGGCGCGAGCAGATGCCAGCATTGGCCAGGAACTTGTTCAGGCGTACCTCCATGTTGGGATCGATAGCCGGCTCCTCGTAAATAACGCGTTGGGGCTTGGGTGTGAAACGCATCTGGGGCTTGGGACCTTGGCGCTTGGGGCGCTGTTGGAAACCACCCTGCTGGCGCTGCTGGTAGCCGCCCTGCTGGCGCTGCTGGTAGCCACCCTGCTGACGCTGCTGGTAGCCGCCCTGACGCTGCTGATAGCCACCCTGGCGCTGCTGGTAGCCGCCCTGACGCTGCTGGTAACCGCCCTGACGGGGCTGGTAACCACCCTGACGGGGCTGATAACCCTGACGGGGCTGGTAGCCGCCTTGCTGCTGTTCGGGATTGATGGGGTTGCCTTCGGCATTAGTAGCCTGTTCGGTAGTGCCTTGGGTCTGCTGATAGCGCTGCTGGTAACCCTGACGGGGCTGATAACCGCCCTGACGCTGCTGGTAACCACCCTGACGCTGCTGGTAACCGCCCTGGCGCTGCTGGTAACCACCCTGACGGGGCTGGTAACCCTGGCGCTGCTGATAACCACCCTGACGGGGCTGATAACCCTGGCGCTGGTAACCTTGACGGGGCTGATAACCCTCCTGCTGATAACCCTCGGCTTGGGGATTGCTTTCTTCGCCTTGATGAGGCTCATGGGCGGTGTATTCTACCTTTTCATAGCGACCGCCTTCGATGTTTTCTTCCAAAGTGCCATTCGTTTCGCCGATTCTTGGTCTTTTCGGCTTTTTCTGATTCTCGTCCATAATTGATTCTAGGTTAGTTGATTGTTTCGAGTTTGTCCTTATAATATATCTATAGTCCTCGGCCTCTCGGCCGAGTGCGGTGAATTATACCATTGTTTTTATTTGTTTTTTACACTCTAATAACGAGCGTAGTGGGTATTTTAGGGTAGTCCCTGACGTGATTTTAATGTTTTTTAGTAAGTCCATGACCTTTTGCCGCTATGGCAATAACACATGTTCACTTTTTAGTACCTCAAGCTATTTAAATTATGCTCCACTTCAACGTTCAAGCCCTGGTACGGTTTTCCCGATTCCTGAAACCTGAATTCCCATGATCTTAATGGTGGGCAGTGAGGGATTCGAACCCCCGACCCTCTGCTTGTAAGGCAGATGCTCTGAACCAACTGCGCTAACTGCCCGTTTACGTTCGTAAATTCTAGTGCAAAAGTACTCATATATTTTTAATCGGCCAAATTTTGAACGATTTTTTCTATGAATACCATGCTTATTGGCGTGAAAGTCACGTAGTTCTCTTGAACTTGAGCAAGTTGGGATTGTTCAATATTTTATGATGAACCCAGCTCAAAAGGATAACTACGGCCGAATATGCGATTGTCAACACGAGGACATATTCGGGTTTGAAGCATAAACTGTAGAACAGCATTCTGATGAGCGGATGCAGGGCAAAAATGCTGGGTGAGATGATGCCGATGAAGCATGCCCATTTCCAGGTGGCCATCCTCGACAGAGTAACGAAAAACACGATTGTGGCCACCTCGGTTAATGGAGCAAGCCATCTGATGACCAGACAAGCGCATAATATCAAGAATGAGGCTGCGCAAAGGACTGTATTCCACGGCTTTGAAATGTCGAGTTGGCTTCTTGCTGCAATCATGCCCAACAGGAAGGGAACACCCCATCCTACAAAATTGTGCCGCATCCAGTTGGCCATGTCATAACTCACACAATAGACGATGCAATATTGCACGACGAGGAAAACTGCACACAATACCCACAACCAGCGTGTGCTCAGCTTTCTCAAGAGCAGGAACAGGAGATAGAATTGAAGGATTGCACCAAAGAACCAATATACACCCGGATCAATAATGAAACCGTTTTTGCCATAGCTGTAGCTTAATAAATTGATTGTGAAAGATATTTGGGCTAGTGCTGATTGTATGTTAGTTCTATATAAACAAAAGTATATCAAGTAAATGGGTAACATCAGTTTCCACAGCTTTACCACATGATCCTTGATATAAGTGCCTGTCTTTATGGTATTTGTAGCATTGTATTTCTTCGTTAGCCCATATCCGCTGATGAAAATGAAGATAGAAACGCCAATCCATCCGGCAAAAGAGAAAATATACCAGGCAAAATCAGCAGTAAACACATGGGCAAGAAATTTGTCTATAGCCTTTTGGAAGTGGGCCATCTCGTTGCTGGATATGCCTAACAAGATGTCCACAAAATTGTGGACCATAATCAGCAGGATGCCTAGTCCCTTAATGAAACTGCTTTGTTCTTTGCTCATGTCGC
>JAEEGI010029087.1_pt1 | contig 10467 bp, 11 predicted proteins | sample 8958751 | NCBI WGS metagenome assembly JAEEGI01 (sample SAMN16246545, study PRJNA631951) | gut metagenome | biome: gut microbiome; feature: rumen; material: KS-attached | host: Bos | place: Iran: Karaj | collected 2018-10 | reverse complement strand
CAGATAGAGGGCGGCGAGTATGCCTACGGCTATCTGAAGTCGGAGAACGGTGTGCACCGTCTGGTGCGTGTCAGTCCGTTCAATGCCCAGGGCAAGCGCATGACGAGCTTCGCCTCGGTGTTCGTGTCGCCGCTGGTGGATGATACCATCGAGGTGTATGTCGATCCCGCCAAACTGTCGTGGGATACGTTCCGCTCGAGTGGCGCCGGTGGACAGAACGTGAACAAGGTGGAGTCGGGTGTCCGTCTGCGCTATTGGTACACAGATCCTGATACGGGCGAGGAAGAGGAGATCCTCATCGAGAATACGGAAACGCGCGACCAGCCGAAGAATAAGGAACGTGCGATGACGCTGCTGAAGTCGCAGCTCTACGACCGTGCGATGAAGAAGCGTCTGGAGGCGCAGGCAAAGATCGAGGCGGGAAAGAAGAAGATCGAGTGGGGCAGTCAGATCCGTTCGTATGTCTTTGATGACAAGCGTGTCAAAGACCATCGTACCAATTTCGAAACCCGTGATGTCGACAGTGTCATGAATGGCAAGATCGACGGCTTCATCAAAGCCTATCTGATGGAATTCCCCGTCAACGACGATGATAATTAAAGAATTATAAGATTATAAAATTAAAAAATTAGTTATGGCACAAATTGCAAAACCATCGAAGGCGACACAGAAGAAGGTTGCCTATCAGAAGAAACAGGAAGACAGTGGAAAGAAAGTGCTGGAGTGGATCTTCGGCGTGTTGGTTGTACTGGCCATCATCTTCGTGATCTATTCCATCTTCATCGTCAGCTGATGAGCGGACTGGAGATAGAACGTAAGTTTCTGGTCAAGAACGATGACTACAAGCGGCAGGCGTATAGTAGCAGCCGCATCTGTCAAGGGTATATCTGCAGTGGTCACGGGCGTACCGTCAGGGTGCGCATTCGTGGCGACCGCGGATATTTAACCATCAAAGGGCCATCGAATGTCGATGGCATCAGCCGTTATGAGTTTGAGAAGGAGATCACCCTCGAAGAGGCTGAGGAACTGATGAAACTCTGCGAACCGGGCCTGATCGACAAGACCCGCTATCTCGTGAAGAGCGGGAACCACACCTTTGAGGTGGACGAGTTCTATGGCGATAACGAAGGGCTGGTGATGGCTGAGGTAGAGCTCCAGTCAGAGGACGAACCCTTCGAGAAACCCGATTTCATCGGACAGGAAGTGACGGGTGACCGTCGCTATTATAACGGTCATCTGGCGAGGAAACCTTTCAAGCTTTGGGGGATTGCTCATTCCTGAATTTTAATACGATCAGCCCAAACACGGCTCCGAACGTGACACCGATGGCATTGGCTGTCAGGTCAATCCAGTCGCCATTGCGCGTCTCGGTACAGTATTCTTGTAACAGTTCGATGACGCCGCTCATCAAGATAGGTGCCACCCAGGCCCAGAAAAACAGCTTCTTATAATCGGGACGCTCGTGCTGACGGAGGTATTCTATGCACAGCACGCCACAGGTGCCGCCATACATAACGAGGTGAACCCATTTGTCGATGAGCAGGACATTATCGAGAGGTGTTTCGGGGGCTTTGAAGAAAAGTGAAAGGTACCAGATGACTGCGAAAAGGACGCATGAAATGGGGTAATTCCTTACAAAATGCGATGCTAATTTCATTATTTCGACTAATTTTGCTGCAAAATTACAAAATAATCTGTGTAATCTGCGTAATCTGCGGTTATTTTTAGTACTTTTGCAACAGAATAATAAAAAAAGTGAATATGGCAAAACTTGAAAGGGCCGGTTTCGGAAGTAAGGTCGGCATCATCCTGGCTACAGCGGGATCGGCCGTGGGCTTGGGAAATATCTGGCGATTCCCTTATATGGCAGGACAGAACGGCGGTGCCGTGTTTATCATGATTTATGTCTTCTGCGTCCTGTTGTTAGGCATCCCCTGTATGATCAGTGAGTTCATTATCGGCCGTCACGGCAAGGCTAATACAGCACGAGCCTACAGTAAGCTGGCTGGGGGGTCGATGTGGTCGTTAATCGGCTATATGGGTGTGCTGACAGGTTTCCTGATCTCCAGCTATTATGCCGTGGTGTCTGGCTGGTGCTTGGAATATATGTGGGCCTCACTGCTCGGCAAGCTTCAAGGGGATTCTGCCTATATCAGTACCTACTTCTCGACGTTCTCCCAGGATCCGGTGAAACCGGTGTTCTGGACCTTTATCATCCTTTTGGCTACGTTCCTGATCATTGAGAACGGCGTTCGCGACGGCATAGAGCGGGCTTCGAAACTGATGATGCCTACACTGTTTATCCTGTTGCTCATCATCGTGGGAGCTTCATGTATGCTACCCAATGCCCAGAAGGGTATCGAGTTCTTGTTCAAGCCCGACTTTACGAAGATTACGGGCGATGTGTTCTTAGGTGCCCTGGGGCAGTCGTTCTATTCGATGAGCATCGCCATGGGCTGCATCTGTACTTATGCCAGTTATTTCTCTAAACATACAAAACTGCCAAACTCTGCTGTGCAGATAGGCTTGATAGATTTTTTGGTGGCGTTGTTGGCCGGACTGGTGATCTTCCCTGCTGCCTTCTCCGTGGGCGTTAGTCCTGACAGCGGTCCGTCGCTGATTTTCATTACCCTGCCGAATGTGTTCCAGCAGGCGTTCGGTAGTATCCCATTCCTAGGCTATGGCATATCCGTGCTGTTCTATGCCCTCTTGTCGATGGCAGCCCTGACCTCACTGATGTCATTGCATGAGGTATCGACGGCCTTTCTGCATGAGGAGATGCGAATCAGCCGTAAACAGGCAGCACTCATCGTGTCGGTGATGTGTATGATACTCGGTGCCGTCTGTTCCCTGTCGTTGGGACCGTGGCACGATAAACTGTTCTTCGGCAAGACGGTTTTCGACCTCTTCGATTTCACCACAGGTCAGTTGTTCCTGCCGATCGTAGGTTTCCTGACATGTATCTTTATCGGTTGGTTTGTACCGCATAAGGTGGTGCGTGAGGAATTCACAAACTGGGGGACACTCCGTAACGTGGGACTCTTCCACTTCTATCTGTTCCTGGTGAAGTATGTATGTCCGATTTGTATTTTATTCATCTTCCTGCATCAGTTCGGACTGTTGTAAAGGTGAAAAAGTGAAAAGGTGATAATATGGAAAGTAGAGGAAACTTTGGTAGTAGGCTAGGCGTTATCTTGGCAACGGCAGGCTCCGCGATAGGGTTAGGTAATATCTGGCGATTCCCGTTTACGACAGGTCAGAATGGCGGTGCCGCCTTTATTCTGGTCTATTTCGTCTGTGTGGTGTTGCTGGGTATTCCCGGTATGGTGAGTGAGTTTATCGTAGGCCGGCGGGCACAGACGAATGCCGCCCGGGCTTATGGCAGCTTAGGACGGAAGGAATGGCGTTTTGTGGGTTATCTGGGTATCCTGACTTCCACGATTATCCTCGGCTTCTATGCTGTGGTGGCAGGCTGGTGCCTGGAGTATCTCTATGCTGCCATCGTCGGACAGTTGAAAGGTGATGCCGCCTATGTGTTGAACTATTTTCAGACGTTCTCAAGCGATCCTGTCAAACCATGTCTCTGGGCAGTGGCCTTTGTGCTGATCACCCATCTGGTGGTCGCCCTTGGTGTGAACAAGGGTATCGAACGTGTATCGAAGTTGCTGATGCCGCTGCTTTTGCTGCTGTTAGTGCTGCTGGTCTTCGCCTCTTGTCTGCTGCCGGGTGCTATGGCTGGTATTGACTTCCTGTTGAAACCGGACTTCTCGAAGATGACAGGAAACGTGTTCCTGGAGGCTTTGGGGCAGGCTTTCTTCTCCCTGAGCTTAGGTACGGCCTGCCTCTGTACATACGCCTCCTATTTTAAAAGTGATACGAATTTGCTGGGCTCTTCTATACAGATAGCCCTGCTTGACTCGGGCATCGCCATCCTCGCTGGTCTGATGATCTTCCCGGCTGCCTTCTCCGTCGGCGTACAGCCAGACAGCGGCCCTTCGTTAATCTTCATCACCCTTCCGAACGTGTTCCAGCAGGCTTTCGCCTCATTCCCGTGGAATGGCTATATCATCTCTTGCCTGTTCTATGCCCTGCTGGTCTTCGCAGCTTTGACATCGACCATCTCCATGCACGAGATTGGAACGGCCTTCTTCCATGAGGAGCTCCATCTGCCGCGTAACAGGGCCACTTGGATCCTCACGGTGGTGTGTTCGCTGATTGCCGTGTTCTGCTCCCTTTCTGTAGGGGCCTATACAGACCTTCAGGTGTTTGGCATGTCGCTGATGGACTTCTGTGATTTCCTCACAGCTAAGCTGATGCTGCCTACAGGCGCCTTCCTGACGAGCATTGTCATGGGGTGGCTGGTGGACCGACAGATGGTCAAGGAAGAGTTTACAAATCACGGCACCATCCAAGGGTCATTCTTCACAGCTTATATGTTCTCCATCCGATACATCGTGCCACTCTGTATTCTGTTGGTCTTCTTGCATCAGTTCGGAGTATTGTAATTAATTAGGAATTAGGAATTAGAAATTAGGAATTATGATTACCTGATGCCGTGAAGTTAATAAGAGAGTTGTTGTATCTGCAGAAGTCAGACCGGAAGGTGATTCTCACACTTTTGGCTGTCATTGTCGTGGCGTTAGGCATCATCTTTCTGACAGGAGGGGAGAACGAAACGACGAATGGACTCGTTTCTACCGATTCAACGAATCTAGGGGACAGATTGCGTGATTCGGGCAAAGTCCGCCATCATAAAGATGTCCCCCAGATTCGTGAACGGACGGTGTATGTCCGTACGAAGGTCATCTATCGGGATACAGCCTATCAGCGAGGGAGAAGACTGACGCAGACGGAATATGACTCCATCAAGGCGCACTACCAACCAAAGATTCATCAGGGCGAACATGTTGTTCTGAATACGGCCGATACGACACAATTAAAGACGGTTCCTGGCATCGGTCCTTATTTCGCCCGGAAGATTGTTCAGTATGGACAGCGGTTGGGAGGCTTCGTCAGTGTGGACCAACTCGATGAAATCGAGGATTTTCCTCTTGATGCCAAGGAATACTTCACCATAGAAAAGTCGTCGCCCGTCAAGCTTGACATCAACCATCTTTCGCTTAACGAACTGAAAAAACATCCATACATTAGTTTCTATCAGGCCCGTGCTATTACGGAATACCGCCGTCTGCACGGTCCTATCCGTTCATTGGAGGAGTTGAGGCTCTCAAAAGACTTCCCTCCTGAGGCTATTGAGCGGCTGTTGCCTTATGTTGCGTACTAATTTTGTTAATTATTCTAACAGAATGTTGGCATTACAAAATATTTTCGTAACTTTGCGGAATGAACTTAAAACATAAAGGATATGTTTGAATCAATAGTACTGTTTGGACTTGGCATGCAAGAGATACTCGTTATCGCACTGATTGTCCTGCTGCTCTTCGGCGGCAAGAAGATTCCTGAACTGATGAAAGGCCTCGGCAAGGGGGTGAAGAGCTTCAAGGAAGGAATGAATGAGGTGACGGATATGACGAAGGAGTCAGGAGTCAGGAGTCAGGAGACAGGAGACAGGAGTCAGGAGTCAGGAGACAAGAAGGATGAGTGATGGGGGCATGACCTTCTGGGATCACCTCGACGAACTGCGAGGGGTGATTATCAGGTCGCTCCTGGTGACGGCGGTGGCCGCAGCAGTGGCGTTCTGCCTGAAGGAGGAACTGTTTGCCATCGTGCTGGCCCCAGCAAAGAATGACTTCCTCACTTACAAACTGCTGGGCATCGCAGCCTTTCCCCCCTCTTTGGGAGGGGCTGGGGGAGGCCTCCACTTGATGAACACGGGACTGACGGAGCAGTTCATGGTCCATCTGAAGACAGCCTGCTATGCGGGTTTGTTGGTGGCCTCACCTTATATTATATATGTGCTCTTCGGTTTTGTGTCGCCAGCGCTCTATGACAAGGAAAGAAAATATGCCACGCTGCTCTGCGGAAGCGGCTACCTGATGTTTATGTTGGGAACGGCCATCAACTATCTGTTGATTTTCCCGCTGACAGTCAGGTTCTTGGGGACGTATCAGGTGAGTCCCGATGTGGCGAACATGCTGACGTTGCAGTCGTATATGGATACGCTGCTGACCATGAGCCTCGTGATGGGGATCGTATTCGAACTGCCGGTGGTGAGTTGGGTCTTGGGAAAGATGGGACTCATCAATGCACAGATGATGCGGGCGATGCGTCGCCATGCGGTCGTAGCGATACTCATTGTTGCGGCCATTATAACTCCGACGACCGATGCCTTTACGCTTTTCGTGGTGGCCCTGCCGATATGGCTGCTCTATGAACTGAGCATATTGATTGTAAGAAACAACTAAACAAAACTTTATAAGACATGTTACGTAAAATCAGAACCATCCTTGCAGCGGTGCTCTTTACATTGATCACCCTGCTGTTCCTCGACTTCACGGGAACGCTGCATCATTGGCTCTCGTGGTTGGCCAAGATTCAATTCTTGCCGGCTGTGATGGCTCTTAATGTGGTGGTTGTCGTGGCGCTTATCGCATTGACTCTCGTCTTTGGACGTATCTACTGTTCTGTCATCTGTCCGCTGGGCGTGTTTCAGGATGTCTTAGCCCGATTCCGTCGGAAGAAACATAAGTACAGTTATTCGAAGGAGGTTCGCTGGCTACGCTATCCGGTGCTGGTGGCGTTCGTTATTGCCGCAGTGGCTGGCATCGGCTCGTTGTTCCAACTGTTGGCGCCATACAGTGCCTATGGCCGTATTGCCACGATGATCTTCCAACCTATCTGGAAGGCCGGCAACAACCTCTTGGCGATGGCAGCGGAGCACTATGAGAGCTATGCCTTCTATACGGTTGACACGTGGATGCGGTCATTGCCCGTACTGATCATCGCTGCCGTGACATTGGTGGTGCTCTTCGTATTGGCTTGGCGAGGTGGTCGTACCTATTGTAATACGGTCTGTCCCGTTGGTACGATCCTTTCGTTCTTCGCCCGCTTCTCATGGTTCAAGGTGCAGTTCGATGCCGATAAGTGTAAGAATTGCTCACTCTGTTCCAAGAACTGCAAGAGTTCTTGCATCGACTATAAGACGCACACCGTCGATTACAGTCGTTGCGTGGTCTGTGGCAATTGCATCGACAACTGCAAGTTCGGCGCACTGTCTTATTCTAAGGAATCTGGGAATCAAGGAAAGATCGACACAAGTGTCGATAAAGAAAATCCTAAATTCCAAGATTCCTTAGACAAAAAGAACTCCATAGATACGAGCAAGCGTTCGTTCCTTCTGGCTTCGGCACTGGTGACGACAGCGGCGATGGCGCAGAAGAAGGAGAAGTTGATGGACGGTGGACTGGCGGAGATTGAGGATAAGGTGGCCCCTGAACGTCAGACGCCGTTGACGCCTCCTGGTTCTCTCTCTTTCGACCATTTTGCCCAGCACTGCACGGGGTGTCAGCTTTGTGTGTCAGAGTGTCCCAATCAGGTGCTCCGTCCCAGTAGTGACTTGATGCATCTGATGCTGCCAGTTATGTCTTATGAGCGTGGCCATTGCCGTCCGGAGTGTACACGTTGCTCTGAGGTATGTCCTGCAGGAGCCATTAAACTGATCGACAAGGTTGAGAAATCCTCTATTCAGATCGGTCATGCCGTGTGGATCAAGAAAAACTGTGTGCCCATTACCGATGAGGTGTCTTGTGGCAACTGTGCCCGTCACTGTCCGGCAGGCGCCATCGAGATGGTGCCGCTCGACGAGAATGACGAGAAGTCACCGATGGTGCCGGCTATCAACGAGGCTGCATGTATCGGCTGTGGTGCCTGTGAGTACGTTTGTCCGTCACGGCCCTTCTCGGCCATTTATGTCGAAGGTCACGAAGTGCATAAGAAACTTTAAACTTTGAACTTAAACTTTGAACTTTATGAATACTTCTAAAGATAAGAATATATCAAGACGGAGCTTCCTGAAGATGTTTGGAGCAGGTTCTGTAGCCACTGCCGCTACTTTGGTAGGCTGCAAGGGAGGCGATAAGGCAGGTAGTCAGGCCGCTGAGGAATATAAGAACCAGGTGGAGCCGCCCGTAGGTAAGATGACCTACCGTGAGAACCCCAAGACGAAGGAGAAAGTGTCGCTCTTAGGCTATGGTATGATGCGTCTGCCGACGAAGGTGGACAACGAGAATGAGTTCGACCAGGAGATGATCAACAAACAGATTGACTACGCCATCGAGCATGGTCTGAATTATATCGACACGTCACCTGTCTACTGTCAGGGGCAGTCGGAGCGCTGTACGGGTATCGCTCTTAAGCGTCATCCACGTGACAAATATTTCGTGGCCACCAAACTCTCCAACTTCAACCGCGATTATTGGCAGCGGGAGAAAGCCATCGAGATGTATCAGAATTCGCTGAAGGAACTGCAGGTGGACTATCTCGACTATTACCTGTTGCACGCTATTGGCGGTGGTATGGACGAGTTCAACGGTCGTTACGTCGATAATGGCATCATGGACTATCTGATGAAAGAGCGCGAGGCGGGTCGTATCCGTAACCTCGGTTTCTCATTCCACGGCAAGAAGACGGTGTTCGACGAGGTAATCGCGCTACATGACAAATACCACTGGGACTTCGTGCAGATAGAGTTGAACTATCTCGACTGGGACTATGCCGATGAGATCAGTAAGAACAATGTCGATGCCAGCTATCTCTATGCCGAGTTGCAGAAGCGAGGCATCCCTGCTGTGATTATGGAACCTCTGCTCGGAGGTCGTCTGGCTAATCTTCCACAGTATCTGATGACGGAATTGAAGAGTCATGCGCCAGAGAAGTCCGTAGCCTCTTGGGCCTTCCGTTATGCAGGAACACCAGAAGGCGTGCTTACCGTACTGAGTGGTATGACCTATATGGAGCATTTGAAGGACAACCTCTTGTCGTATTGTCCGCTGGAACCCCTGTCTGAAGATGAGATGCGGTATCTGGATGATGAGATAGCCCACAAGATCGTGAGACTCGAGAATATCCCATGCAACGACTGTAAGTATTGTATGCCCTGTCCCTATGGCATCGACATTCCGGCCATCTTCGTACATTATAATAAATGTAAGAACGAGGGCTCGCTACCGACGGGAACAGGCGACGAGGAGTATCGCAAGCATCGCCGGCAGTATCTCATCTCGTTAGACCGTGTCGTACCCCGTGAACGTCAGCCGGATCATTGCATCGGCTGTCGCCAGTGTGAGCCCCATTGCCCACAGAATATACACATCACTCGCGAGTTGCAGAAGATCAGTGAGATGATTGAGGATCTGAAGCGTGACCCCGTGGGATTAGGCGATCAGGCTTAATCCCGATGGTTCACTGGGTGAACAGCATCGTCAGCAAGGGGATGGTAATCATGGAGAGGAGCGTGGTGATGAGCGTGACCTCCGTGATGAGTGTGGTGTCGCGGTTGTGCTTCAGACAGAGGATGGTACCGTAGGTGGCTACGGGCATCGCTATGACAACGGTATTGATGTTCACCACATAGGCGTCAAACCCCAAGGCTTTGCAGAGATAGTAGAATCCGAGGGGGATGAGTATGAGGCGGAAGAGTGTCGTGACGTAGACCGTCTGGTTGCCGAGCATTGTTTTTAAGGAGAGTTGCGACATCGAAGAACCGATGATGAGCAGAGCGGCAGGAACGGTGATGTTGCCAATCATCGTGAGCGGCTGGCTGATGATGCCGGGGATGTTGTCAATGCCAAGCGCCACAATGAGCATCGCCAGATAGGCCGAGAGCATCGGGGTGCTGTAGAGAACTTTCTTTTGGAATCGTTTCCCATCGCCCAAGTCGCCTACGATAAGAATAGTGCCGATGGTAAAGACAGCAAAGGTATTGACGACATTCAGCACAGCAGCATAGAACACGGCCTGATGGCCGAAGATGGATGCTACGACGGGGTAGCCCATAAAGCCGACATTGCCAAACATCAGCGCAAAACCTACGACGCCCTCATCTTCTTTCTTCCTTGTGAGATAGCGTGGCAGCAGGATGCCCACGCCAGAGAGAATCACGTAAGTCAGTAGGCTGATGCCTAAGAGGGGTAGGATGAGTCCTCTGTCTGGCAGCTCGCCAGTCATCGCAGAGGAGAGGATCAGGGCCGGACAGGTGATATTGATGACCAGGCTCGACAGCTTCTTGTCGAACTCACCACCCATATAGCCCAGTCTGCCTGCTGCGTATCCGACTATTACGATGGCAAAGAGTGTCATCATCACTTCAAACATACCTCTTCTGCTCTTAAAATGACAAATGGCTGACGAATCAGCCATTTGTGCTTACGACTTGGAGTGTGTTGTCGGGATGAGGCGCTAACTCCTGCTTATACCCGATTTTATCAGTTTTGACGAGAATGACTGCATTTCTCTGAAAATGAGATAGATAGCGATTTTCGAAAATCAAAGGCGGTAAACCCAAATCAC
>JAEEGI010029083.1_pt1 | contig 10469 bp, 12 predicted proteins | sample 8958751 | NCBI WGS metagenome assembly JAEEGI01 (sample SAMN16246545, study PRJNA631951) | gut metagenome | biome: gut microbiome; feature: rumen; material: KS-attached | host: Bos | place: Iran: Karaj | collected 2018-10 | reverse complement strand
AGCCGCAATGAAAATCACGAGTAAACTGAATACTATTAATGCACCTGTAAACATAGACACCTACTTCTTTATTATTTCACGCTGCAAATATAGTAGCACCCTGTCCCAAAACGCAGGACACCCCCTAAAACATTAACCCCAATTAAGAATTCTGACGGCGAATTAACAGATTTTTGGAAAATATCACAATTTCAAGGCATTTGTTTGGAAGATAACAATAAAAACACTATCTTTGCAAAAAATAATGAAAGGAAGAGCTTATGGATAGTTTTAAAAGATGTACCTGTACTAAAAAAGATGCTGCAGAAATCATGGCTGCTGCAAAAATAATGTATAAAAAGAAGTATAATAAACTTCCCTCAAAAAACACCTGCACTAAAGAACATGCTGAGATTATCTTGGATGCTGCAACGATGATGTACCAAAAGAAATATAATAAGTACAGTAAAAGTGATGTGTACAAATTGAAAGAAGAGATCGATGACGACTTTGAAGACTTCTATGACGATCTTCTCGATCAAATCTATAACGTCAATGATGACAAGACCTTAACAGATAAGAATTACGAAAATGAAGTGCTAGAATGGATGGACTATTATGAGAACACCCTAAGATTTACCTAATCCAATAATAGTATTGAAACAGAGGGTTGGGTCTTACTTTATTGTGTGTTTACATAGTTTTTTACGGGGCCTGCAGCGATTACATGCCTCGCTTTTTAATCCCACCCCTCTTCATTATTTCGCTATATAACTACTATTTCATTTGAGTCTATCCTCCCATCCCTGATGAACTTTCTTCCACCATTTGCTATGAAATCCGAGACCACCTATTTGACGTGGATGGGCTAATGGCAACACCTTCAATTTTGTACAACCAATATTCGCCTCAGTAGGATTGCCATATCCATAAATATCTTGGAATTCCTGTAAAGAGTTATATTTCACACTTGCAACTTTATTGAGGAACTGCTGAATAGGTATGTCGCCTAACAAAATTAATAGTTCTGCCTTCGACTCTTCTATTTCAGCTAAAATCTCCTTGCACCGCTCATCATCACAAAATACAGATGGACGCTTGGGGATGGTTACTTCATTCAGACCATACTCCTTGCGATATTTTTCATAAATACCATCAATGACCTTCTGCTGATTATCATTCAAGCGCGTCTCTGGTAAAAGGTCACAGAGCCAAGCATCCTTGCGGGTAAAACCTAAAGGAGCCAATATATGCTCATCAAGCACCTTTGCCGATGGACCATTCAGATGCTTCCCTGCAGGCTTCAATGTGCCAAGTTCTTTGGGAATCTTGATTCTGCCTATGATCTCTGCTGCCTCCTCATGATTACCATCCCAGAAGATTCGAGGCTCGCTGGCCACAGCCAGAGCAGCACACTTCACATCTGAACCCACACTCCAGCGTGCATGCACAGCACTGGCATACACTCCCAATACAAACACCTTCTTAGGAGTTCTATCCTCCTGCACCAACCTCTTTACAGTTTCACCAAATGGATAATAGTACGGCATATTAATAATTATATCAATCTACTTTCTGAAGTGGAGTTCCAAAGAAAGGATCGTCATCCCATTTAGAACGTTTACGCGATTTCTTTTTCTTCTTTGGTGTCGGCTTTTCATCGCTCATCAGAGCAACTGCTCCGATGACTACGATTGCTATTATGATGGTTCCAATGAAAAACATACCCAACTCCTTTCTTCTTTTCTTATCTGCAAATATAGGAAATTATTCTGAATCATGCAAGGGAAAATCCCTATTTATAATTAAATCTGCTCTTCTGCAGCCATAAGTCCAAACTCTTCCTCCTCCAACTTCGGATAAGGCTCACCAATGATAGCATGCTCTTCAAGCCAAATCTTATTGAGGGTAAAAGCCAGCGACTTCAGCGTCTGTTCCCGCTTCGATGGTTTCAGTTCACATTCCCAAATAGTAATGCAATGCCACCCCATCTCAGCCAACTGCTTCTGCGTCTCAATATCCCTTTCCTGGTTCTTCTTGATCTTCGCTACCCAAAACTTCTGATTTGAATTTGGTATTTTACAGCATTCAGAACTTTTCACTCCTCCCTTTTCACTTCTCACTTCTACATTGTGCCCATGCCAAAAACACCCATTCACAAAGATACAAGTACGATATTTCTTCAGCACCAAATCAGGATGCCCAGGTAATCTTGGAGAATTAAGTCTATATCGGAATCCCCTGTTCCATAGCCCTTTCCGCACAATCATCTCTGGCTTCGTATCCTTAGAATGGATAGCAGCCATGTTCTTGTGTCTTTGATCTGCAGAGAGCTTATCCATAGAATAACTTGAGATGTAATCAGAAGAAATAGTGTGATTGCAAAAATAGGAATATTTCCTCAATGATGCAAATAATTCCGAAAAAATTTGGAACTTTCATGATTAGTTTGTATCTTTGCAGCGTCAGAACAATATTCTGACTACGCCGCTGAGTGCGGGGAGTAAGACCTTATCGCCCCTGCTCCATTTTAAAAGTCACCTTCGGGTGGCTTTTATTTTTCGTAGAGTTTTCTGAAAAGCCTGTTAAATGCTGAATTTTGAACCAATCCTCGCTTGATGGAAATCGTTTTGTTTCCTTTAAAAACGAGCACTTCTATTGCATCCCTGCTTTTTTCGAAGAAGCTCTTTATATCAGAAGCAAGTAAACGTGCATTGTAATCTGTTGTCATATTCAACAACACACGGTTTGTTTGCCCAATAGATTCGTTAAGCCTATTACTTACAGACGCTTTACCTTGTATCGTTTTCAAATCATATAATCCAATTACGCCTTTGCGTTCAAAGATGAAATCAGCCGTGCGTATACCCTTGGGATTAGGAAGAATGAACACCCTGTATCCTTGCGCCACAGCTTTTCGTGCCGCATTCAGCAAATTCGGGTAATCCTTATCACGTTCACCACCAGTGAAGAAAATATTGTTTTCATTTTCAACTGGTCTGAACTCTCCATAGGATATTATCTCTTTCAACAATTCCACGAAAAAGGCACCCTTTGCGTGATGCAGGTCAGCCAGTAAAACATCCAAATCCCGAGAAGGAGTATCCGCAACCATCATAAAGGGCACCTCGTGCTCATTAAATGTCAGCCCCCCTGTGAGTATTATTGTTTTAATTTGTTCTATGATAGTTCTATCAGCAGGCAGCCAATCAACACTATTAAGTTGTTCCTTATTAAGCCACTTTGCTGCCTCGTGCTCCTTCAGGGTCAAGCCTCCACTCTCAACACTGCACCAGAAACAATGCATGGTCAAGTGGAACTTCGGATAATCCCACTCTACTGTTTGAACTAAGCGTTCAACGACGATACGAGTTTCGAGTTCCTCTAAGATCTCACGAACAAGGGCATCTTCAGGAGATTCGCCTGGTTCCATCTTACCACCCGGAAACTCCCAACCATCTTTGAAATCACCATACCCTCGCTGGGTAGCGAAGATATGCCCCTCATCATCATGTATGATTGCTGCTACGACTTCTATTTGCTTCATTAAATCTCTTCTATGCCTATTGATTTCAGATATTCATACGTCCCATCATAAAACTCTGGCAGACGTGTAGGATCTTCTGGAAAGCCTTCTTGTGTGAGACGGCTGTTACCTTTGGGAATACAAATGATGATTCCTTGACGGGCACGGGTCAACAGAACGCGATAGGCATTAAGCATATACTTCCGATTCTCCTTGTTATTCTCTGGATTCCACTTGTTCTTGCCATTAAACTTATAGAAGTTCCATGCACCATCTTCGCATCGCATATCAGCATCCCAAAGCACACAGGCATAATCAAGTTCAAGACCTTGCACTTGTATTTCTGTGGCAGCATCCTCCAGATAGTTGGAAGAACGGATATCAGTCTTATCTTCAAGGAACCAATGCACAGCGTTATCCTCATCCTGCGCCAGAATATGCACAGCCAGCGGTTTGAAGCGTGCTGCAACCTTCGTAACAAGAATACCTGTCTGCTGAGTTCCACGCGCCTGTTTCCTCAGCCAAGCCCTTGCTGCGTCCATATTTCGAGTCAACACGATCGGATAGTTTCTGCTTGCCACCTCTTTATAAAGATTGGCTGCATCCGAACGGAACGCAAGCAATGATTGCACAAATGCAGAAAGCGACTCAGCACGGAAAGAACGCAGGCTGACAGCTAGATGCAAATTCTCTGCATAAGTAACTCTTTTGTTGTCTTGAAGCAGTTCATTCACACGTCCTTCTGCATATTCCGCATCCGTCAGTTTATCGGAAATATAGACATCCCAATGCTTGAACATCGTATTCAAAGCCTTAATCCATTCCGTTATACCGGCCTCACCCGTATTGATTTCCTGACCACCTCCTACGAGACAAACGATGACTGCCCAGTCTTCACGCTGGTCGAGCGACCAAATAAGAAACTCAGCTTCCGACATGGGGAAATTGGGTACTTTTAGTTTATTGCCATACGTACCACCTCGTTTCAGGTAGTCAGCAATACGTTTGTGCGTCCAACTACGCTGCGCCTCATCGAAAATAGCCACATGCTCCACCTCGCCATAACCCGTGTGCTCCAAATGGATAGCTTTCTCTGGATCTATCTCCAAGATACCATTCTCCACTGGGTTCTTTATTTTAGCGAGCATATTGTCGCGATAACGGTGGATAATCTGGATGAATTCGCTCACTTCGCGCCTTGAATCGGACAAGTTTTTTCGCTCACCCCTTGCTACGCATTTCTTCTGATTATCACGTGCAAGAGCTTCAGTAAGTACAGCTACCAACGGCCCATTACCCGACAAATAAACTGCACCGTTCTCCTTGTCCAATTCGCCATTCTTGTAGGTCTGTTTGATAGCCACATCAAGCCCCACTAGTGTCTTACCTGCACCAGGCACACCCGTCACAAAACAAATACTCTTCTTCTTTTGTGCCTTACTGCGTTCGATAACCTGAAGGATATAGTTGATGGTTCTGTCCGTAGAAACTTTATCAGCTTCGTGGCGAGTGATGTCCTCTACAGAATGGTTTTCATAGAGAGCTCGTGCAGCCTCAATAATAGTTGGTGTAGGTGTATAGGGACTTATAATCCAGTTGTCAATTGTGCCAGAATTCGTAGCCTGAGCATGAAGCAACACCTTTGTTATCAAATCTTGAAGGTGCTCTGCACCAGATATCAGCGGATTATAAATCTTATCGTCATAGACAGAGGGCTGAAACTCCGTTGTCGAAGTACTTCGGTTCGTAGGGATCAGAATAGGAACAATAACCTTGTCATGACTGAAACGATGAAAATTCTTCAAGTCAAGCGCATAGTCCATTACCTGTTCCACATCAGCTTGTAGCGCATCCTTTTGGCCAACTTTGAATTCCAAGCAAAATATGATTCCGCGTAATAGCAATACAACATCAATGCGCTTACCCATACGAGGAATCTCGTACTCGAAAACAATCTGTGCATCCTCCTCTGCCCAAAGTGTTAGCACCTGTTGCAAGATGTCTATTTCCCCCATCCAAGCTTCATCGGTAGTAGTCAACGCCTCACCATGATAGTTGTTATGGAGAGCGCCTAAAACAGCTAGACGCTCCTTTTTAATAAACTCTTTAATAGTCGCTATGTATAGACATCTATTTGCCATAAAATATTACTTCTATGCTATATGCTGCAAAATTACAAAATCTTTGGGAGAATATTATTATTTCATTTGATTTTTTCACGATATTAATAAAAGAATTGCCAAATGGTCGATCTAAACTATCCAAATTCGATCTAAACAGATCAGAAAAGTTGGGTTGTATAAACGAGTTCTTACTTTTGCAACTAAAAATGAGTAACTCTGCATTTATGTCTGTCTGCATCGTTGACGACAGACGACAGATGAGGTCGCTTTTCCGTAATCATACCACCAATAGACCGCATCGTAGAGGGCGAGGACACGCTCTTTTATGAAGTCAGGATACTTAAGAGTGACTTCTTCTGCATTAAAGCCTGCGATAACGCAGAGGAAGGACAAATCGTCCTCGATATATTCGCACCATTTGTTCTGACCCAGGCAGAAGCCAAGGATCTGATCAAACTCTGCCTCCGACTTGGGTAATTGCACGTGAGCCACTACATGGGGCTTGGATTGCTGGAAGAGTAACCAGAAATCACCCCTACCCTCAACATGACGTAACTCAGCCTTGAACGCATCGCGCTCTACATGCTTTGGTTTCAGACCTGGATGCTGCAAACGAGGGAGCATCACGTAATCACAATTCTCAATCTTCTTGATTTCCATAATCGTTTATTTTTAGTGGATTAAACATTCACTCGCATCGTTTTACCACCGCTGCCAACGATTCTATTTCTTTGAAATGGTTCTTCGCAAAGCGAAGCGCCTTAGGCCGGTTGGTGGGCTAATGTAGCCACTCTTGATGCATTATCATCTGCAAAAGTACGAAATAAATTGGAAATAAAGAAAGAAAAGGGCGTAAAGTTTGAAAATAACTTTTATTTCAACCTAATGATATCACTCCATCTAGTCTTAGATTTGAAGCCGTCTTGGGTTTGCCGTTCTCTGAGTATTTCACCTCTACGCCACTCTGCAGATAGTCCATCAACTGCTCGTTGCGCTGCTCCAGCGTACCCTCGTTCACGTTGGTGATCAGGCGATAGGCATCTTCCAGCACATCCTCACGCAGCATCGGGTTCATGCGCCGCAGACCTTTTCGCAGGCCAAATTCTCTATCACAACCATTTTCTATTCCACAATCCCTGAAGGAATTGTGTTACTGGCCAAACCTCAATCCCATTAAGCATTCTTGGCCTTTCCTCCATTGACAACAAAATCAGTTTTGCGTCAGGATGCTCCTCGCTGAAGGCTTTCAGGCCCTTTGTATCACTCGAGACAACATGGTCAGCCGATTTTACCTCGATTGCAACTTCCACTTGATGAGTCAGCGCATCGCAAATCAAAACATCAACCTCATATTTGTTATCAAGTGTACGCCAATAGCTCATGATCTTATCCTCACCAAAAGTATATGAAACAAAAGCTCTCAACTCCTGTACAACAAAATGCTCCAAAGCATGACCATATATATCAGTGCCAGGCTGTAGTATCTTGCGATGCAAAAGATGGTTGGGGATGGCCACATCAAAATAATAGAATTTAGGTGATTGTATCAGTTTTCGCTTAATCACCTTAGCATATGCTGGTAAATAGAATCCAAGCATCGTCTCTTCCAATATAGCAAAATACTCTTTCACCGTCTTTGCAGAAACGCCACAATCCTGTGCTATATTGGTATAATTTACAATCTCAGTATTACTCAATGCTGCCACCTGCAGAAAACGGGTAAAGGCATCCAACTGACGCACGATAGCCTCTTCTACAATTTCCTGCTGCAGATAGTCACCAATATATGCCTGAATACGCTTCGATGGGTCTGCCACCAAATAATGACGAGGCAACATACCATTGTTTAATGCACGATGAAGGTCAAAGTCTGGAATCTCAGCACTTACAAATGGGAACAACGTAAATCTTAATGCTCTCCCACCCAATAGATTGGCACCACTACGGCGAAGTTTACGGGCACTGGAACCACTAAGTATAAACCGCAAACCACGATTCTCCATTAACCAATGTACTTCGTCAAGTAGTGCAGGAACCTTCTGAACCTCGTCTATGATGACTAATTCACCCTCATCCAGCAATTCACACTCTTCACGAAGTAATGCAGGACGGAGCTGAAATGACATACGAACATCCGTCTTCAGGAGATCATATAGACGAGCTTTGGGGAATAGTGCCTTCAGCAAGGTACTCTTTCCCGTCTGACGACTCCCCCATAGAAACAGGCTGTCATCCTCTATTTCTTGCAGTTTTAATAATCTATCTAGCATATATAAACTTATTGATGCCGCAAAGATAATAAAAAGTACTCAATCATGCAAGAAAAATGCAGAAAATCCGAAGTACAACTCCTAAAATTCTCTAAAAATCAGAAGTAAGACTATCGTTTTTCTGATAATTACATGTCATTTACATGCAGTTCCCCAGACATTAAACGAGGCAGAAGCGTATCGCGTATTATTTTGTTTGCTGCAAAGATAGTGGAAATATGGCATTCCGCCAAAATTCTAGGTAATTAGTTTCTCACTTTCTCAGTTTCTCACTTAGGACAAGAACGTTTTCCGAATGGGAAAGGACGACGTTTTCTAAAGGGATAGTGTTGAAGAAGCTAGGATTATAAGATAAATGGAAATTGTATTTTATAATTTATATATTATATTATATATTATAATATATAATATAATATATAAATTCATTAATTGAGTATTTTAATTAGTAAAAATACTCCTGTCCTAAGTGAGAAACTGAGAAAGTGAGAATGTTTAATCTTCGCAGATTGGAACTCGGGGACAGTCCCCAGCATATAAAAAATCGAAAAAAGTTTGATAAAAATTTGGTGTTTTCAAAAAATATTCGTACCTTTGCAACATAGTTGCAAGGCTATAAAATTTGCGGCTAAGCCAAAGAGAAAATTTTTGTAGGCCTACCAGAAAAAATCTCTCAGCCAAACCGCAAAAACACGAATCAAGGAAAAGGTTTTAAGGAAAAGGAAAATCATTTACAAACCCTTTTAATTAAAACAAAATTATGGCACTTAAAGTGAAGGCAGTAGAAAGACTGCTCAAGTTTGACAAGGAGAAAGAAGGCAAGTATCGTTATGTGTTGAAACCCGACCTCTACACCAGCCTCACGCAGGCTAAGGTCATCAAGGAGGCTGCCCTCCGTAGCGGTGTAAGCCGTGGTGTGATGCAGGCCTGCTGGGATGCTGCGGGTGAGGTGATCAAAGCCTGGGCTACGGAAGGTCACTCTGTGGCTCTGCCAGGACTCGGCACCATGCGCTTCGGTCTGCGCTCCAAGGCTGTGGAGAAGGTGGAGGACGTGAAGACTGGCCTCATCGAGAGCCGCCGAATCATCTTCACCCCCGATGTGGATCTGAAGGACGAGTTGAAGAACACAGCCATCCAGATCACCTGTATCGACCGCAACGGTAAGGAGGTGAAGCGTGTGACCTCAACCGACCCGGGCACTATCGAGGACAATGAGAATGGCTCAGGAACCGAGAACGGAGGCAACGGCTCAGGAACCGAGAATGGCTCAGGCTCAGGGACCGTACACAATGGCAGCGGTATCATCCCTACCCCAACGGATCCTGAAGACGATCAGCCCAGCGATTGATTTCAACTTGGGGGCAGTTCGGCCTAAGGGCTGCCCCCAGTTCTAAATTAAACAGTAAACACTAAAATCTGAATTGTTATGAGTAAGAAAGAGACTACTAAGTTTATTGTGCAGTTGATTGCATCGATCGCATCGGCGATACTGACTGCACTCGGCGCCACGTCCTGTATGGGCTTTTAACCAAGAAATCCTCGGCTTAGGTCGAGGATTTCTTTATTTCTGTCAAGTAAAGCAAACAAGAAAGCCTATTTGCAGACTTTCTTTTCGAGACGGGTGGCGGTGGCTTCGGACTTGGGGGAGAGTTTGCCTTTGAGGTAGGATTCGATGATCAGGCCTGCCATGGGGGCTGCGAGATCGGCGCCGAAGCCGCCATGCTCGACATAGACACAGATGGCGATCTTGGGATCGTTGATCGGCGCAAAGGCGATGAAGGCGGAGTGATCCTCTCCCGGGTTCTCGATGGTGCCCGTCTTACCGCAGATGGGGTAACTGGCCTTGATGCAGGTGGCGGTGCCATGTTCGACGGCGAGGCGCATGCCTTCGACGACGGGGGCATAGGCCTCGGGGGCAACCTTCGTCTGACGCTTCGTGAGATAACGCTGGTTTTGCGTGTCCTTATGGATATGGGGCACGAAGTACCAGCCACGGTTGGCGATGGTGACGGCGAGGTTGCAGAGTTGCAAGGGCGTGCAGGTGACATCGCCCTGTCCCATACCAGCCCACCAGATCGTCTTTCCATCCCACCCTTCCTTATAGCGACGGTTCAGGTAGTCGGCTCCTGCCAGGAGTCCGCCCTGTTCGCCTGGGATATCGATGTGCATGGGTCCGCCCAAGCCCATCGACTGCATATAGGAGCGCCAGGTGGTGATGGCCTCATCGCGCGAGGCATACATGAAGTCGTCGTTGATCATCGAGGCGAAGGTCATGAGGAACCACGTGTTGCACGACTGTGCCAAGGCTTCTTTGAGTGCGAGGGGCGAACGGTGCTGATGACAGCCCACCTTGATATTGCCGTCGGTGATGCCATTGTGGCACTCGACGGTGGTGGCGGGGGTGACGATGCCCTCGGAGAGCAGGGTGAGTGCCTGTGCCGTCTTGAAGGTGGAGCCAGGGGCATTGGGTTTGCCGATGGCCTGACGCACATCGCTGCCCTGAGGCGTGTTGGTGGCCAGACAGAGGATCTCGCCATTGGCGGGATTGATGGCCACGATGCTGCCCGTCTTGTG
>JAEEGI010029082.1_pt1 | contig 10470 bp, 2 predicted proteins | sample 8958751 | NCBI WGS metagenome assembly JAEEGI01 (sample SAMN16246545, study PRJNA631951) | gut metagenome | biome: gut microbiome; feature: rumen; material: KS-attached | host: Bos | place: Iran: Karaj | collected 2018-10 | reverse complement strand
TGCCGACGGTTGCTCCGGTCAACTCGGGGTTGATAACGTTGTAGCCGACGACAGAGGAGGTATAGCCTGCGACCTCGTCTTCGGTGATGGTGTAAGCGATCTCGACGTATTCGCCGTCGACGATCTTATACACGGGCAGGTTCGAGAACGACCAGCTCCAGTTGGTATCTTCGGTCGCAACGAAATACTTACCGGTGTCTTCGCCGTCCGCCAGCAGGTGGATGGTGATGCTTTCGGGTCTGTTTTCGCCTTCGCCGTCGAGCCAGGTCTTTTCACCTTCGATATTGGTGATGAGCGTGTTGGTGATCACGAATCCGTTAGTCATACTGCCGGAGACGACGCCTACGTAGCCGCCGACCGCGTTTTCGGTCACGGTGTATTCGACTTCTTCGGTAGTGCTGCCGGTACGGTATTTGGGAAGGTGTTCGAACAAGTAGCTCCAGTTGCCGGTCTCGAGGTCTGCGTAAACGCTTACGGATTCCTTGAGCACTTCGTCCGCATAGAGGTTGAGCACTATGCTGCCCGGACGGGTGTTGCCGGAGTTGTTGTTATCCTGCCAGAGTTTCTGGACCGGGATATCGATGTATTCGCGGATATAGGTGTTTCTGACGTTGTAGCCGATATATTCGGTCTCGTAGCCGGGAACGACGTCTTCTTCGACAGAATAGTCGATCACGTTGCCGCTGTTATCGTACTTGTCAAGGCCGGTGAAGCTCCAGCTCCAGTATCCGTGCTCATCGGGATAAACGGTGAGCGAATCGATCTGAGCGGTACCCGCCATAAGGTAGATATCGATATGATCGGGACGGACGATCTCGGCGATATCATCGTCGCCGACCCACTCTTTGTGCCCTTCGATATCGACGAGCGCGGGAGTGTTGGTGAATGTGATCTCCGCGACTTCGCCGTCTTCAACGTTTTCTTCAGCGGTGCTGAGCGCGATATACGGCAAGGTGTTGTTGCCGGAAGCGGAAGCGACGGACTTGTTCGACTCCACTGTATAGGAAGCGATGAAGCCGCTGCTCTCTTCCGAAACGACATAACCGGAATTTTCGGGCAGGCCGGTGAAGGTGGCGATCTGGCCGTGGATGAGCGTGAACTCTTCGTACCATCCGCCGGTGGCAAGCGAAGTAAAGGTGTGTTCGGTCCCGTCTATCGTATAAGTGTAGTCGGTATTGGGCGTGAGATCGTAGAACACCACGTTGAAGTGGAATTCGGTCGTGTCGCCCTCTTGAGCGCCGTCGAGCACCTTGGTCACTTTGAATCCGCCGGTGGGAGGAGTGAACTTGGTGTTGGTGATGACCGCGGAAACGGGAGTTTCGGCGGGTTTGCCGGTCTGGCCGGTGTAGGTGACCCGGAAGCCTTCAACGTAAGCTTCTTCCACCTTGTACCAGAGTTCAAGTTCCGCGCCGGTCTCATCGACCGTGGGAAGTCCGGTGACGTGTGCGGTCTGGTCATGCAAAAGCATCAGCGAGCCGACGCCGTCGTTGAAGTAAACGTCGCCGTAAAGTCCGTCGATCTCTGTCGCGACGGTCTCGAACGTGCTGTCGGTGTAAAGCGTGATAGTGACAGAGAACGCACGTTTGAGATCCTCGTCGGTGAGTTCAGCGGTGTCGTCGTGAGTGACGACCTTGGTAACGTCGAGTCCGACCGTGGGGGGTTCATCCTTATGGTTTTCTATAGTCACATAGACCTTGGCGCCGGCTTCGGTAAGTGTACCGGTCGCGTTGGTGATGGTGACTTCGTATTCGTCTTCGTCTTCGAGCACTTCGGTGACAGTATAAATAACACCTGCCGGAAGGTTGGAGACAGAGGCGACGCCGTTATGCTTGAGCGTTATATCGACAGCGCCGTTTATAAGAGACACGTCGCCGTAAAGATCATCGGGAACGGGATTCCCTTCGAGGTCGGTCACTTCCAGATGGATGGTGAACTCGGTATCTTCATCTACGACGCCGGTCACGACCTTGTTGATTATAATGCTTACATAATCGGGGGTTGTCTTTGTGTTGGTGATCTTAACACCGTATTTGCCGTCCTCGTATTCTACGAGTCTGTCTGCGGGGACGGTCGTGATGGTGCCGCCCGCGGTGTAGTTGATCTGTATGGGGTTATCGATGGTGCAGTCGGATTCATAACCCGGCAGCGCGCTTTCCCAGAGATAATACGTGCCGTCGACGTCGTAAACGTCGAAGGTGTAGCTCCAGGTATCGCCGTCGATATGGACCCATTTGTTGGTTTCGCTGGTGTAGCTGATATTCTGCTGCGTACCGGCTTTGGGTTCTTCGCCGTCATAAAGCCTGACGGCGCCGACTGCCGCGTTAGCTCCCATATAAACGGGCGCGGAAACAGTGCTGAGGAACGTGGGAACCGGGGGAGCAGCTTTGTAAGTGAAGTTGCCGGGCAGATCGGTGTTCGTCGTGAACGTGCAGTAGTTCGTGGACGTATCGTAACCGTCGTTGTGAAGGAGCGTGCAGCCCGAGAACATCAGATAGCACGAGGGCGAGCCGCCGCCGTTGGTCGCACCGCTGAAAGCGTTTACGTCGCTCCATTCGGAACTTGCATAGATCGTTGCCAGGGCTTTGCAGTTTCTGAACATCCCGTTCACCTGCGCCTGATGTTCCGCCGTCGGTGCAAAGAACCCGGAAATATCGATCTCCTGCAGTTTTTCGCAGCCGCAGAACATCTGATACCACCCGGCACCGCCGAATTCGGTATCAGGTCCACCGAGAATGAAGCCCTCCATATTGCAGATCGTCATGTTCTTGCAGTTGTAGAACATCTCTTGCGCATACAAAACATTAGGCGCGTAAGAACCTGAGAAATCTACAGTCTGCAGGCTGGTGCAGCCCGAAAACATTCCGTGGAAACCGCTGTCGTAACCGCCCCAGCCTTCTATTACGCCGGAGAGGTTTCTGCCTGAAAGATCGAACGAAGTCAGGCTTGTGCAGCCTCCGCACATGAGCTCGAATGTCTTGACCTTTGACAGCATATTCGCGCCTTCAGGCATTTTAATCGTCGTCAGACTGGTGCATTGGCTGAAGGTGCGCTTAAAGTTCACCATATTCGGCATATAGCACTGGGACATATCGACGGATTTGAGTGCCGAGCATCCTTCGAATGAATTCTCGAGGGTAACACATCTGTCAAGACGAGTGGGCATCACTACCGTTTCCAAAGCAGTAAGCCATCCTAACCAGCCTGTAAGCTGATTGGTAATGCTGCTCATATTGTCCGGAAGGATCAGCGTTTTCAGCGAAGTACAATTGACAACAAACTGGAATACGTTCGTCACGCTGCTGGCGTCCGCGCCGTTGAAGTCGATTCTTTCAATTTTTCGGCTGCCTGTGAACATTTCAGACATCGTCGTGACGTTTGCCAGGTTCTTCGGGAACTTGATGCTTGTCAGCAGAAGGTCGTTCGCTCCGTTGTAGAACATGCAGGACATATTGGTAACATTACCGAAATCAAGCATACTCATGTCAAGAGTTCCTTGAAGTCTGCTGGTCCTGAACATGCTTGCAAGAGTCGTCACGCTTGAGGTGTTCCAGTGAGTGATATCGACGGAAGTCAGATTGCTGAGAGCAAACATCCAGCTCATATCGGTGACTTTAGACGTGTCGAACGTGACGATGTCGGGAAGCGAAGTTGCTGATGCGTTTCTGAACATTCTGCTCATGTTCGTGACGTTGCTGGTATCGAAGTCCATACGGATATTCGAGCAGTGCGCGCTTTCGAACATCTGGGACATATCGGTCGTGTGCGAGGATTTGATCCCGCGCAGATCGAGCGTTCCGATCATCAGTCCCAGACCGGCGAACATTTTGTTCGTGCTTTGCGGGAAGTAGACGTTCGGAGCGTCGGACCACCATACGGCTCTGTATCTGTCAATGTACATGGTACTGGCCATAGCATGCTCTATTAATTCCAGTTTGATAAAGATCCTGTAATTGGTGGTGCCGTCGTCGATCCTTCTCCACTGCTCGAGCGCGCTGACGGTCTCGTCGGTAAAGATACACGCGGCGTTGGAGGACGTCGTTGCAGCCGTTGCGTCGGCAAGATCAGCCCATGATTGTTCAATGGACTGGTTCATCTGCTCCGCGGTGGGGATGTCGCGGTTGTCGTATTTTTTGAACTCGACAACGTCGATCCTGACCTTTGTCTCGTTGTGGTCGACCGTTCTTCTGATCCTGAAGTTTTCCTGAAGCAGACCGTGTTTAGCGGACATGTTACCGAGATCGGCAATGGTGATTCCGTTGACGTATCTGATCCACGCGTCGTAGTCGATCGTTGCTTCGGGAATGTTCGGATCGGGTTTAGTGGTGTCGAGATGGAGCACCGGGGTGACGTCCGGAGTCTCGCCTTCCGCAAGACCGACCCATTCTTTTATGATTGTGATGGTGCCTTTCTTGGGCGTGTTGGGGAACGGGAAATAATCGATGTCGTCGCCGGGATCGGTGCTGCCGGTGAGGTATTCGTCAATGAATTGCTGCTGTGTTTTGCCGTCGATGGTAACATTGCCGTCTTCATCGACTATTACCGCGTGAGACTCTTTGTCGAGTTCGAACCCTGCGGGAGCCACGGTCTCTTTAAGGACGTAAGTACCGGGAACGAGGTAATCGAACAGGATGATACCGTCGGAGCCGGAAGTCCGCTCGGCGTAATAATCCTCGCCGGTCAGCCTGAACGTGGCGCCGGGCACTATGGCGTTGTTGGCTTTGTTGTACTTCCAGAGCTTGAATTCGTAATACGGTTTGTTGACGATGGTAAAATTGCCGGTATCGGGGTCGAGCGGATAGACGGTATTGCCGTTTTCGTCGACGTAGCTTATGGTAATTATACCGTTGGCGTCACATATGACCGTGAACACGGTATCAAGCGGGAAATAACTTGCATCGGTCGAAGTTTCGACCATCGAATACTTGCCCTGTTCGAGGTTCCTTATATGGACCACGCCGTCGCCGCCGGACGATACGGCCATATTGATCTCTTGTGAGTAATAAGACGTACCGTAAATGAGGAACGACACGTTGTGAAGCGGCGTCGTGTATTGTTCGCCTACGACTCGGCCGACTTTGTCAAAATCGAGATCGCCGTGGACGCGCTCTTTGTTGCTGAGCAGCCAGGCTTCTTCGTCTTCGTTATAACCGATGACGATATCGCCGTAAGGTTCATAGGTATAAGTGCCGTCGCCGACGGGATCGCCTATATAGACGTTGCCGTTATGGTCGACAGTGACCGTCATTTCGGTATGGTCTTCCACAAAGTCGTCTATACCGTCCTGTTCCTGCAGCGTGTAGGTGCCGCGCGGCAGGTCGCGGAACGTGATTATGCCCTGACTGTTGGTGGTATAGGTATAATCGATGAAATCACCGTAGAAAGAATCGCCGAACAGGCGGAACGTGATTCCGGGGATGGGAACGAGCTCACCGGTGGTGCTGTATATGTCGTAGTCGACTTTGAGCACTTTGAGGTCGGAGATCTGACGGAAGGTGATGCGGGTGTAATCCTGATGGTTGAGCGAAGCGTCGGCAAATTCGGAATCGTGACCGAATTTGACGGAGTTGAACAGATAAATGTTGTTGTACGCCGTGGGGTCGGTAGCTTCGCTGTCGAGGGTGTCGGGAGCTTTCATATACACGATCGCGGTGATCGCGCGCGAAGGATCCATAACGAACGGCTGACCGCTTTTCAGCTTGCGTATATCGATAGCAAACGCGGTGGCTTCGGCAAAGCCGGGATCGTTGGGGCCGGTGGCTGCGATCCAGATATCGTCATGCTGCGAAAAGTCATAGTCCTCGGTAGCGTTCAGGCCGGGAATGGAGAGATTTTCGACCTTTGAATAATACAGTACCGGAGCGATATCGTTGGCTTCCAGTACGGTGAGGTCGAAGCCCTGGAGTATGCCGTGCCAGTCGGAAGTGGTAATGCCGTCGTTGAGCACGAAATTTTCGAGCGAGTCGAAAATGATCATATCCTTGACCCAGGTCGCCGCGTCGGTGGCGAAGTGGATCTTGTAGGAGTACGAACCGCCGTCCACGGTGGTGGTGGCGTATTCGTAGTCGGCGTCGCCTTCGGCCATGACTTTCTTGTAAAGGCCGAGGTTGCCGGCGGTGAGCGCGACTATGTCGTGCGAGCACTGAGCGTAGATGAACTTCTTGGCGTTGGTGTCGGGGTCAAGATCGGTCATCAGCACGCGGTCGATAAGGCTGCCGCCGTTATCGGGAAGTCCGTCGCCGATATCGTCGTTGCCGGTCTCGTACGCCACGCTGTTGAGCACGTGGTTGCCGAATTCGGCTATGGAGTCCCAGGAATGGCTGGTCTGATAGTTGAAGCTGTACGTCCTCTTTGCGGGCTCGGTTATGCGGACGATGAGCAGCGTCCTGCCGGAACCGTTGTAGTTGGTTACGGTCTCGTAAGAATACTGGTTGGGATTGAGTCGGTAACCGTCCGCGGAAACGACAAGGGACGATTTATCGAAGTTGCCGCCGTAAGGAAGCAGATCGTAAAACACGCCGGACTGTTGTTCAACGTAAATACGTTCGCCGTTCTGGATCTGAGAAGTCTCGTTCATAGTGATCGTCCAGGTAAGCAGGCAGCGCTTCTTGAGAGGATCGTTCTTGAAACGTACGGTTTTCTTTATTTCGCTCGAGCGGGTGACGCCTATGACGTAATCCACGCCGGACGCCGAAGCCGTCTTTTTGACCACACCGTTATTGTCGTACACCGCGGTGCGCGCGGTGTTGACGATGGCGAATTCGTTCTGAGCGACCGCGTAAGCCTGGTTCACTACATTCGTGACCTTTTCGCAGCGGAGCAGAGTGGCGTACGGTTTCGCACCGAGGGTGGTGCGGTAATGCTTGTTGGTGGCGACCAGACGGTAGCCCGTGCAGGTGCCGTCGCCGAAGGTTATCGTTTTGCCGCTGGCGGTGACGCTGTGCGCCGTGCCTTCGGAAGTAGGAGTGAAGGTCGCGTTGGCGCAGGCGAAAGAACCCACTTCGACCCACTCGTCTGTTCCGAACTGAGCGAATATCTTAATAGCTTCGTTGGGCTCGTAGGTGACCGCCTTGGTCTTGAAGCTCTGGGACGCAGCGTCGAAGTAAGCGTCGAGCATCGTGTACGATATCACGACCTTATCAAAGCGGTATTCGCCGGGCAAGAGCTCGACAGCATCGTTATTACTCTGACCGATCATTCTTACCTTAATGGTATTATCGGTGAGTTCGACGGTCGCGGGGATCTGGAAATAGCTGTTGGGGTCGTTTCTGTCCGCTCCCTCGGGAACGGTCAGCGCGTAAGTGGTGGCGGCGGTAGAAGTGTACCACGCCAGGTTCGGGATAGTATCGGAAGTCTCGTTATGATAATCGTCGAGCGTGAAGCTGCGTACGTCTTCGGAATCGTAAACGCGCTGATCCTTGAAGTCGTAGCCGTATTTATCAAACGAAAGGCCTACGCCGTTGCCGGGATGGAACACGGGGTGTTCGTAAGCCCAGCGCTTGGTGGCGTATGCGTCGGTGGGACTGTCTACTTCGTCCAGCGGGTCGACGTGTCCGTCAGCCCTGTTGGTGAAGGAATAGGTCGTCTGCGGGTCGTAAGTCGCTTTGAGATGTCTGGTGATGACGTTGTCGTAACGGCCGCTGGGATAGCTGGTCGTCTGATTGGTGAGCTTGCCGCAGTTTTCATCCGAAACGGGGACGTAACTGCTCTGCCCCTGCATCTTGATGGCGACGACTTCGCCGTCCGTCACGTTGAAGGTGTCGGTGAGCGTGAAATCGTAGCGCTGAGTCGCGGTGATATAGCTGCGGACCTGCCAGATCAGATAATAATACTGGCCGTTGTCGTCGGCGGGCGCCTGTCCCCAGGAAGACTGCCAGGAAGAATACTGCTTCTGAGGAGCGTATTTTTCCATCTTGGTGATCTTGGCAGTCGTGTTGATATAGACGTGCGCGGGGTCGCTCGTCTCGGAATGTTCTTCGTTGTTGCGGGAAATTACAAGCGTCGCCTGGAATTCGGCGCTGGGGTTACGGTCTTCGGGAGTCGCTCCGTCGGGGTCGTAATCCATATAATCGTATGTACGCTTGTTGGTGCTGTACCCTATATCGAAATAGCCGTGCTGAGCCGCGGGACACGGCAGGCGGTTATATACAACTATTTCTTTTTCGCCGTTTTCAAGCGTTTCGATCCTGTAAACGAACACGTTGTCGTTCGTCAGGTTCGGGTCGTTTTCGAACGGAAGAGAGATATCGAAATAATCCGCCGGCTCGCCATCGTGATCCTTGAGGATGGTATAGGGGATATGTATCGCTATCTGTTCCTTTTCGAAATAATCGAATTCGCCTGAAACCGAGTAGGTAACGGTAAATTTGAACATATGGTCCGGATTTGTGTTTTCCGGAGTCCATACGTAATCGCCGTTAGACTGTTCTTCGGCGCCCAGTACGAGAGTCGAAAAGATACCGCCTATCTCGATGGTATCGCCGCCGCTCGTTTCGCCGGATACGTCACGGAGTCCGCCTCCTTCCCCGGCGGGAGCCGCATTTTCGGTGGATGTCTGTTCGTTTCCGTCGTCGGCTGCAAAAACCTGCACGGTAGTCGTGACCATACTGGTCAGCAGCATGACCGCGGCGAGAACGAACGCCAAAATCTTTTTCATTCTTGAGACCTCTTTCCTTGGTGAATGTATGTATAAAAAATTTATTTTCGGGTCGCGAAAAACCGCGTTTTTTGCGGTCCGGACGCGGAAACCGGCGTGCGCTTCTTGTCATAATTCGTCACATAAAAAATTATGTAAACACAAGCGTTTTCGGGCTTTTTTGGAAAAATCCGGACCGCGTTTTCGGGCGAAAAACTAAAATTCCGCATTATGCTCCTTATTATACACATCCTGTCACAGAATGTCAATAGGAATTTTTTGTCGGAACCGCACTTTTTTTGTTTTTATAAGCGTTTTTTTATCGCAAAAGCATCGCATCTTCCCTGCCGGAAACATAAAAAAAAGCACGCTTGAACGCGTGCTTTCGAGCCCGGGAAAAGGATCAGTACATATTCAGTTCGACGGAATCCATATACTGGCACATCGAAAGGTTGAACTTCTTGTAATCGGCTTCGGAAAACTCTTCGTTGACCGAAAGGACCGACACTCTAACCAGATCCGTCTGGTTGTAAAAAGTCATCTTGACCGGAGCGTGCACCATCTGAGAAGTGCCGCATACAGTCATCCAGCCCGACTCCTCGATATCAAGTATCTCGGCAGGATCATTGACAGTGACTTCCCTACTTCCGCTCGCGTCGCCGATTTCGATCCACGCGTCATCCGTGTATTCGTAAACCAGCCGCGCCGCGCTGCATATATGGCCCCAGCCGACTCTGTATGTCAGCCGCCATTCGGAATATAGATAAGGTCTTTCATCTTCGATTTTCTCAACGCCAAGCAGTTTCATAAAGTCGATTCCTTTCTTTCATTGTTTTTTTATATATGTCTTTCGTATCATTATTTTTCACTTTGGGTCTTTTTTTTGCTGTTAACGGGTTTCTTTATTCGGCTGTTTGCTTTATCCAGAAACCGGCTTAGCATACCGTTCGACATCAGCTGGTCATGCAGCCGTTCCGGAAAGTTGCTTGCGAACTGCTCCAATGAACAGTCGACGTAAAAATCTTTCGGCAGCTCTTTCGCATATTCACCGCCGCCGTAACTGCCGGCTGTACTTCCGGGCGTAAAGCAGTTATAATGTATGTCAGCGCGGCCCCTGTCGTGAAAACGGAGCGTGATAAAGTCGCGCTCGTGCGCAATTTCTATGTCGTCGACCGCGAGCGGGATGTCGCAGTGAAGGAATCCGAGCCCTTTTTCGTGCGCGAACTCTTCGGCGAATGTGTTGTATTCGCCGCGTATGAGGACTTTGTTTTTGCGCATCCGTTTGTCGAGCTCCGGCGACGTTGCGACCGACTCGACCGTCCTGCTCAAAATAAGGCAGCCGATCTTTGGGAAAGCTTCCAGATACCCTTCCCCGAGCCCCGTTATGCCCTCTTTTACGCTGAGAACGTCATATTCGCTTTGCCATTTTCTGCCCATGGCGGGCCAGGCCTCGGCGTCTTCTTTGCAGAGAACGCCTTCGCCTTCCACCTCGAGCAGCCCGCTGTAATGGTTTATATAAACGATTTTTTCATTGTGCTTCGAAAAATACATTGCCGGTTCCTCCGCAAATCTCTATCTGTAGTGACTGATTTTTCTTCGACAAACCGGAATTTATCGTACAAATGACATGTCACTGATTCGCTTTATTATTCTTTTCCCATCATCATGCACAATCATCTGGGATACCCCGCCGGCAAAGCCAAACATTTCACATGCGTTCAGTGACTCGACTTCAAGGCCAAGGAACATCGAATTGAAAACGCTCAGCAGATCGCCATGGGAAACGATAATGATGTTTGCGGAATCTTCTGCCATCACCTGATCGAAAAAGGGCTTCA
>JAEEGI010029081.1_pt1 | contig 10470 bp, 7 predicted proteins | sample 8958751 | NCBI WGS metagenome assembly JAEEGI01 (sample SAMN16246545, study PRJNA631951) | gut metagenome | biome: gut microbiome; feature: rumen; material: KS-attached | host: Bos | place: Iran: Karaj | collected 2018-10 | reverse complement strand
ATTCATTCAGTCCTCGTCATTCCTTTCCGCTTTCAGCCATCCGCCATCATACATCTTCCTTCATAAAGTTTGTTGGTACCAGGACATTAGACATCTATCTGATTCACTACTTCTTCCTGCCAAGATTCCTGATAGCCTACAGCCCTTGGTTTCATGCCCACAGTAGCATAGTCCAATTCCTGACCATCATGTCGATAGCACTGATAGTACTGTTCCTCAGCCTATTGGTCAGCTACATCCTCCGCCTCAGTCCCTTCCTCGGTCATTATCTTTTCGGGGTCAAGTATGAGCGTTCAAAGGAATATTAAGCTGAATTGAGATTATCTGGGATGGACTATATACTCTGCCAGTATGGACAACCACATCAGTCTACTACATTAATAGGTATAATCATACGGAAAAGCTGATGATTCAGATTCCTTCTAATGCCCTAAAGAAATCTTCTGCATATCTAAGATGATTATAATATTTCGAGTTAACTATTGATGCTTTTGCCATTTCTTCACGTTTTACAGGATGCTCGTAAAGATCTTTAATAGCGGCCGTAAGATTATTAACAAAATACTTGTCAGTATCCAATAGAATAGCATTCTTTTCTGTAACTTCTTCTGGAATGCCACCACGACGGGTTGTGATAATAGGTAATCCCATTGCTTGAGCTTCAAGTACTGTAGTAGGGAAGGGGTCATTCCAGATTGAAGGAATGACTGCGATATCTGCCAATTGTAAATAATCTGGCATTTGGTGATAAGGTATGAAACCAGTAAAGATGATGCGATTCTGAATAGGTTGAGCCTTTTCTTTCAAATAAAGTACAAAATCGTCTTCATTGGCTGCATTGCCAAAGAAAGTACTACCTATAACTAACAGCTTAATTTGAGGTAAATCCTTTAGTATGAGCATGGCGTCTATTAACTCAGCAACCCCTTTGTCCTTATTGATACGCCCGCTGAAAACCATCACTAAATCTTCCTGAAGAAGTCCTATATCTTCTCTGTTGATAGTGGAGCTCTTTCTTCTTGAAAAGCGATGAAGGTCGATACCATTATATACCGTTAGTGTTTTCTCGTCATTACTAATGATGGTCTGAATACGCGATTTTATAAAGTCTGAAACCGTGATGATGCCTGTAGCTGCGTCGTATATCTCTTGATAATGAGGTACCTCTACGGAAAGTTTCTCATTGTGAAGATGATATACCAATTTCGCATTTGTGCTATCTTTCAGCTTTAGCGCATAATCTGGACGGTTCTCCATCAAAATAAGGTCATATTGTTGATGACGAATATGTTGGATGGCTTCATGCAGAAAGTACTCAATGGTATAATGGTAGTATTCTCCCTGGCGATGGAGATAATGAAAGATACGTTTTCGGATTTTTGCGGCTATACTGTTGACCTCAATATAGTGGTAATGGTTAACAGTGGATTGCAAAGCAGGATGCCCGATAGTCCATTTGTCTGCTACGCTATATATGGTAATATCGTGCAGATGGTGTTGCTCATTGTAAGCAAGATAGAAATCAATAAGATTCTCTACAGCCCCTCCCTTGACGGCAGGTACTGGCAAAATACCTGATGTTAGAATTGCAATTTTCATACTACCAATCTAATATTTCTTTTCCATTTTCAAAATGGAAATAATCGACAATCTTAGAGAAACTGTCTTCGCTAAATTGTTGTTCTTTCGTTTCAAGGTAACAGAGAGGCACTTCGCCAATGAAGGATGCCCATCGGCTATAGCTACTAAAAGGCCCGATGATGCGGTTGCAAAGGCTAAGCGTATAGAGATCGAGGATGGCGCCAGACGGCTCATTCTCAAAACGACGACAATGACAACCTTCAAAAAGGTCAAGTGAGAAATCCTCGTTGCTACTGATGAAGAACGAAACGCGTTGGTCTTTGTACTGCTCTTGAATACGGAGCATAAAGGTATGATATTCTTCCAAAGAATAAAAGAAACGTCCGTCGTTCCATGTAGCATAGTCACCACGGCGTATATGTACGCCAATCACTATTTCGGACGTCTTTTTCAGCTCAGCAATGATGCTTTCTGCTTTATACATAATCTCCTCTCTGGGACGGAAGATACGCTTCAACTCAAGCATGGCTTGTTGCAGATAGCGAGTATCTGTACGAGTGCTCCATCCTTTTCTAAATCCTAAAAACTTGAAAATTTTATCCCACCTTTTGTTATGGGTAACTTTCCATGTCAGTCCTTTGTAGTTATTCCATCCATTTCCTCGTTCTAAGTACCATTTGTGATAAAGGGGAAAAAAAATGAAAGGACAATGAAGTAGGTTCGGAAAGTCTTCAATAGTCCAATCGAAAAAGATGATGGTCATCTTTTTCTTCTCAACTATACAACGTGCTACTGAACTTACATAAGTCCATAGCCTATTACATGTTTGGCCTGGTGCATCGCAGATAATTCGCATATTTTATTTATTTGGCTTACAAAGATATTAAAAAAAGTTGAATTTACCAAATTATTGGTTTTTTTTATTACTTTTGCAAAAAGTTAAATGTATGAATTCTGTTAATAAGCAAGTAGAGAACCGAATTATATGGCTTGATTGGATGAAGGTCTTGGCTATATTGGCAATTATATGGGGGCATTTTTTCTCTGATGGACATGTGTATCTGTATGTGTTTAGTGTGCAAGTATTTTGTGTAATATCTGGGTTCCTCTATAAAAAGTCGCCCAATTGGTGTATATGTATACAGAAGTGTTTTTGGCAACTTTTCGTTCCGACCATTATTATGAGTATTATTATGCAATTGGATGCTTATTTGAGATGTTTGTTCATGGGTACAGAATATCCTATTTCATGGCCATGGTTCTTCCAATGGTTGTTGTTGGGGCATCGCTGGTGTATGGGACCATGTTGGTATTTCTATTCCCTAATAGTTATGAGACTTATCATGCAAATACTGCCAGAGAAGAAGTGGGCTTATGGTATTCTCTTTATGTTTGTATCTGCTGGCGTGATTTTATGGCATCAGAACGGAGTTGAAGTTAGTAATGCCAATTTGAACGTGCTTGTTTGTATGCCTTTCTTCTTAATAGGTGTATTTTTGAAACCATTGAAGGATATTTGTAGCCAACTACATAATTGTTTTGTTGAATCTACCCTGCTGATTATATCAATTGTAGGCATTGTATTATGTGCTCATTATAATGGATGTGTTTGGATGTATCTTTGTGAGTATGGAAATAATTATGCACTATTTCTCATAGGTGGAATGGAAGGTTCTCTTATGTTGTATATTGTATCGTTATGGCTAAGCAGACTCCCTTACCGAAATATGATGATGACACTTTCAAGGGGCTCTATTGTTATAATTGGCCTGCATATTATTATAGTCCGTAGGCTAACGGAACTACCGAATAGGATGTGTGGAGAGGATTTTGTATTTTCGCTACTTATTCTTTTATTATTTGTACCATTAATACGATTAATGGAGTTATTTGCACCGATTCTTCTTGGGCGTTGTAAATGAGGTACACCACGTTTGTTTTAAGTTATAATGTAAATATCTCTTCAAAATTGTCTAGAATGTGATTCTTCATATCTCACATCTCTGCTATTTATTTTTGGATACTTGTGAATTGGTTTCCATAATTATGTCATAATCTGCAATGTCATTTATAATCCTTTTGTGCGGCTTATATTCCGGTCTGAGAATATCGTTATCTTCTCTATAGTAATTACAGAATATTCCTCCCAAAGTAATTAGCAAATGTCCAAGATCACCATTATAGAAAGGTTTATTAGTTGATTCTTCTATTGATTGTACTATATCTGGATGTTTTTTCTTGTATGAAGGTGAAAGCCATATCCAAAATGGTACTTCAAACTCGTTCTTTGCAATGGCAGGAATAATATCTGTTGTATGTAAACGGCCAAAAGTTTTAATGTCATCGTAACATTCCTCACCATGGTCTGCAATAAAAAGTATAACGGATTCTTCATCATTAAAACGATAAATAATCTGATTTAGGACGTAATCATTATAGGCCGTAGCGTTGTCATAATCGCATATAATGCCTTGTTCCTTTGATGATAGATCTTTGGTGGTGAACATCATTGTTTGTATCTTTCTAAATGATTGGGGGAATCTTTCATGATAGCTGATATGCTGACCTATAAGATGAAATATTATAAAGTTATACTTGTCATGGTTGTCAAGAGAGTCAAAGCATGCTATTAACTCGGAATCGTAAGAGTGTGTATGATTGTTACGGTAGTCAAACTGAGATTTACTTAAACTCTTGTTATTAATAAATGCCCCAGCAGAAGAATCGTTCGAGTCGTTTATAATAAATTGGTTAGAGACAAAGTATGTTTTGTATCCAGCTTTTCTGAAAATTTGTGTAACTAAAGGTTTCTCAGACCAGTCTTCATTTTTTGACAAATCATTTAGTGATAGCATATTTTTAAATGCTTGACTTGTTAAATTATAGTTTGTAACTGCGTCATTATATAAATACAAACGTTTTTCATTCATTTCCTTAATTTGATAAGGCGTTGTTGGAAAAGGGTATCCGTATAGTTGAGAATGATGTTTGTTATAGCTTTCTCCAATAACAAGTATGATGTTGGGAGAAGTATAATGGCAACTGTCGATAATAATACGTTTGGATATTTCTAATTGTTTAAAAACTTGATTGTTATTAATATTGTTAGCATGAAGAGCATATATTATTCTGTATGCGGGTAGATAAAATGCTCTGGTTGCTATCATATCATGGGACTCTATTCTGGATAATTCTGGTGACGAATCTGCGTTTAGTATGGAAAATACTCTTTTTTTATTATCTTTTGCGCAAATCATTCCTATAATAAGTAGAATCATAACCCCCCCCCTGATAAAATTCTGATGTCGAGTTGAACTGCAATGCTGATTTGTTTTCTTGTACAATATGATGATGGTGACGATTATTATTAATAGCAATGAAATGGCATATGTAGATAAGAAAAAATCATAGTTGAAGTATGCATAAAAGAATTCAGAAGCCTCTTTGTAATTGGTTTCAAAGCATAGTTGTATCATCTGAGGCGTGATATGTGCTCCTAGTCTAACATAGCAAAAAATATCGATAATGGTTGTTGTGAAGATGAAAAGAAATATTCCACTGCGTATGATCGTTTTGAAAGGATTAGGCAACAAATATATAATTGTACAAATCATATAAGTGTCACATAATAGCTCTCCAAATAGTTTTATGTTGTAGGGTAAATATGAATACCAATTTGTAATAATACCAAAAGCGCCCCAAAGGTATGCAATAAGGAAGAATCTGCCTTCATTTGTTAAAGGTAGTATGATATAGCGTAATAATTTGATATCATTGTTCATTGCTTCGAATTCTAGGTTTGAATATTCTTGTAAATAACTATTTGTTTAATGGTCTTGCTTTAAAATAATTTCCTATGACAATTTGTTCTGATATAGTCCATATATCAGGTTTTATTGAATCATAATAATCATTGGTAATGAGTGTATGCCCTAAACCTTTCCATGGTGCTTTTGTTCCCAATATATCAAGGATTGTCGTGTAAATATCTAATTGATTACATTTTCCTGACCATCCTGTCGTCTTATTGATGTTTCCATGCATGATATATATGGGGATATCTGAGGATAAATCATCTTCCTTCATGTCGAATAAACTGGCATGAGCATGATGGTCTGCCGCAATTACTATGATACTATTCTCATATAGGCCATTCTTTTTTAGCTTTTCAAGATACCACTTGATTTGCCTATCAGTGTAATGGCACGTACTGAGATAGTTCCGATATTTACTGGTCAGTGATTGATCCTTGACAATAAAACTGGGGTCCATAGATTCTATGTAAGGTTGATGCATGGTCATGGTAAGTATAACGGATAAAAATGGTTGCCTTGCAAATTTGTTTTTCTCCAAGGCATATTCAAAGATTTGCTGATCAGACAAATACCAGAAATCTCCGTTTTGGTAGTCTGCACTAGAATATAGTTTGTCGAAGCCATATCTTTCACACATACTTTCTTGTTCCCACATAGATGGTAGTGTAGGAATAATCATCTGTGCCTCTTTTATGAGCCCCTCTTGTTTAAGAATCTTTGGCAGTCCTGGTAATTCTGAGTATTTTGCTTTAGTAACTGTGACTTGAGAACGTAAGGGGAGCATACCTGTCATATAGAGAAACTGGCCGTCAGAAGACTCTCCAATGGTAATGTTTGGTGTCATTTGTCCATTATAATAAACTGTACTGTCATGCTTTAAGGAATTCAGAAAGGGAGTCACTTCTTTCCCGTCAACGAGCAGGTCAGATGTTGCTGAGAGATAGGACTCGACAATAATCAATATCAGGTTCTTGTCTTTAACTTTCTCTGTGTAGTCGGATACCCTTTCTTGATAATCAGTATACTCTGTTTTAATAATTGTTCGTTGTTCCTCTGTCAGTTCTGTTTTGGATAGCATCTGATATGTCGCGGGAATAAGAATCTGCCTGATAGTTCCACGGTGAAAGGATGCCCAGTTTGGTTCTGCAGAACTATGAAGTATTTCAAAGTGCCGAACATGCAATCTATGCCTTAAATAAGAGAAAGATCTGAAACTTGGTGTTATCATACATAACGCAATATGGAATATAATATCTACGATCAATATACAAATAGGCCATTTCAACAATATCAGACATGGTTTGAATGGCTTTGTTTTTTGTGGAGAGCTAAAGTATAACCATATTATCAGTATAAGGATGATTAAGAAAAGACTGTCCGTCCATTGAAGCCCTTCCATTACATTACGAAGCATGAAACTGTCTGTCAAATTATTAACTTGCCCGATTGCAGACAATGAGATGTAATGGTGGAAGAACCTTGAGTATATGGTGTTAGAGAAAGACCATAATAGTGTAATAATGGCTGTCAGGAGTAGGCTTAATCGCTGTTTACCATATGTAATGAGCATAACTAATGAGAGTATGATTGTAATATCACAAGTGACTCCCAAAAGATTGTCAATCCATAACAGGGAATCAATACCTTCTTCTACTCTACAGGTCAGAAGAATGTAGTAGTGCATCAGTATGAGATTGGTTATTGATATAACATACAGCCACCAGCATTTCTGTTTTATCATTGTGAGACACTTCATGTTTCTTTTATTTAATGATTTTTGTTATGAGTTTTATACAAAAAGTTAGTATGCGGCGTTTTTTGCTATTATCACAGATTTCAAATAAACGATATACTGATGTTTTGTCGAGTTTGGTAATCGTGCTATAATCATCAAAGACGCCATAGGGGAGCATATGATGAAGGTAGTCTTTGATTTCCTTCCTGTTATTTTCGCGTAGCTGTTCTGATAACCCTCCTTCTTCGCGGCGACAGATAACGTCTGGGATAAACTGCACATGCTTCTGCTCTTTGACAATCTTCTCTGTAAAGAAAATCCAATCAGATACGAGCCTATAATTCTCATCATAAAGGGAGTTGTCAAACAATTCTCTTTTAATAAACGTACTTTGATGATCTAAAGTCGCAATGAAAAAGTGAATCATCGTTGTTCGAGGAGGTTGGATAGAAGCATGTCCTTTCTGGATCTTTTCATTATAGTGATAGTCACGGCCCACAATGAAATCTGCACATGACTGGTGCAGAGAAACTTTTTCTAATATATTGTTTGCATAGAAACAATCACCAGAATTCATGAAATTTAGGTATTCGCCTTTGGCTTGAGCTATGCCTTTATTCATGGCGTTATATATGCCGTTATCTTTTTCTGATACCCAATAAGTGATTTGTTTATCATATTCCCTTATGATATCAGCACTTCCGTCAGTTGAGCCACCATCAATGACAATATATTCAAAGTCACGATAGGTTTGGTGGATAACGCTTTCAATTGTCTTGCGCAATCCTTCCTTATTATTGTAGTTAACTGTAATTATGGAGTATTTCATCGTTAAATAATTTATCAGTTCTTCAATCTTTTAATTCTTCTTAAACTGTCTTTGGCACCTTTTGCAAATAATAAAGTTGCCGATAGCTCGATAGTTAGAAAAATAATCATGCCTATAGCACAATAAGTAATCCAGTCCAATATGGAGTGATAGGGGCTAATGGGGATAAAATGAAGTAAATAGAGTGACACCCCGATGGCAAAGGCTGATATGAAATAGTTGCGTACCACGTTTTGCCAATAATAGTATACCGACACTTTAAAGCCAGAAGAAAACAGATAATAGGGTTTCCAAATGACTACAATAGGAATGAGACTGGTAAGTTTGCCTATCAGTATTCCCATAATGCCCCATTGTAGTCCACATATGATAGTAACACTTACATTGATGATGAGTTCAGCCCAGGCCGACCAGACATCTGCGTAGAGACCATGGGCAAAATTGAACGCATCTACGGAATTTCGTGAGTTCGTAATATAAATGTAAATAACTAATAGAATGAGGATGCGGTTATCCATGACATACTCACTTCCCAACCAATGTGATATAAAAGGTTCCAGAAAGGCATACAATGAGAAAGTTAACGTAGCAGCAATAGTATGTTGGATGGTGGTGTATTCCCAAAATACTTTTAACATACGTTCCTTGTTTCCCTCGGCAACAAGATTGCCTACACTGGCTCCTACACTGCCTGTGATAGCTGAAAATAGCGAGATGAGTTTGGAAATGATAATCATATAGTTGCCGTAATATGCAACCATTTTGAGTGACACGAATAAAAAGATAAACAATTCGTCACTTTTGACTAATACGAAGTCTTTAATCTTATGGATAAAGACCTGCTTGGTTTTGGTTATAACCTCTGGATATTGTTTCAACAATGCTTTTCCTCGTTTCTTGTTGACTTGCAGCCAAGGATATTCTTTGTTGATTTTCCAATTAAGAATTACGCATCCAATGATACCGAATAAGAACTCTACTGCCACCCATACATATAAATTCTTATAATAGTAGGCTAAATAAATCTGCAGACCTAATTTTACTAATCTTGCAGATTGGTAATAGATGGCAACCAAATAGTTTTTTTGGTCTGCACTTAGCAGTATCTGTCGATAATTGATAAAGTAGCCTATGAGCGATGATCCTAAGAAGGAATAAAAAGCAAAATAGATAATACTAAGACTAAGTTCGGCATTTGAAAAGATAATGGGAAAGAACAGACTGATGATGAATGCCCCAACAAAGATAATACTGCCAATCCAATTATATAAGTAGCCCAAGAGTGACAGTATGTCTTGTATCTCTTTCCTATTGTTAGTTTGAAGTGGTTTAAACAGAAAATAGCCAATACTGGCTGATATACCTAACTCTGATAGGTTGAGATAGCCTAAGATGTTGTTAAGGGTGCCTGTTAGGCCAATGAACTCAGCACCTAAGTTGTCGAGAAATATCTTGCGGGAAAAGAAAGTTAGAATGAGAGAAAGGAAGTAAAACAATAGGTTTACTTCCGCATTCAGAATGCTTTTATGTACTCTCTCTCCCATTATTTGTCGTGACTTGTGTGAATAAAGTCCGTATTTTTCCGGTCAATCTTCAAGATGTTCATGACCATCTTCCAAACCAATTTGGGCAGAGAAAGAATTTTGCCAAAGACAGAATGGCTGCGCAGCTGCTTAGGAGTGGCAATATAAAGGGTAATGCAGATGGTTAGGAATAGGCACCACCACTTAATATACCAGGACAATGAAAAAAGAATCGAGAATGCTGTCATGACGAAAGACATACCAAAAGCACCCACCACCAACATTGAACGAGGAATAAGGGCTTGCTGTATTGTTTTGTCAATGAAATCAATATTGCCAGTTTTGATTGCTTGGGGAATATATGGGAGCATGCGGAATAAGCTTTGGATTTGTGCTGTCATCCAACGAAGACGCTGTTTTTGGAAATTATCTTTATTCGATACCTTTTCGTCGAAAACATGGATATTTGGCTCGTAATGGATATAGATCTTTTGTTGAAGTAGCAGGGCTTCCAATTCGCGATCTTCACCTGCAGTTGTGAGTTTATAGACGTTTTCTTTGAACAGTTTGAAATCAAAGCACATACCAGAACCTATAAGGGCTGACGACAAGCCAATACGATTGTGGGCCTTGCGGAAAATGGTGTTGTTAATTTCTTCACTGACACCATCAAGTACGGCGATGTCGTTGTCCTTGTTTTTGGCGCAGCGGTGGCATTGAATGGCTTTGTAACCATGAGCACAGGACTCGTTAAGTTTCTGAAGGAAATCGGAGTTGACGACATTATCTGCATCCATGATAATGATGTAATCATAGTCTTCCTTAATCTGGTCTATGGCATACTGCATAGCTTTGGCCTTGCTACTTTTCTCGAAAACAGGTTGAAGTAGGGTGATGGGAAGTTCGCTCAAAGCCTGGTTGGTTTCGGGTTGCATGTGGTCGGAAATGACAGCTACGTGGAAGGCATGGTATGGAGAATATTGTCCT
>JAEEGI010029078.1_pt1 | contig 10471 bp, 6 predicted proteins | sample 8958751 | NCBI WGS metagenome assembly JAEEGI01 (sample SAMN16246545, study PRJNA631951) | gut metagenome | biome: gut microbiome; feature: rumen; material: KS-attached | host: Bos | place: Iran: Karaj | collected 2018-10 | reverse complement strand
CTCCATGATTTCCTTTTCCTTGTTGGTTAGTCGTTTCATATTATTCACTGTTCACTTTTACTTTTACTTTTTACGCGTCAGCATCTGTATCCGACCGCAAAGTAACTAAAACTTTTAGTTCCTACCAACTAAAGGCTTTAGTTTTTAATGATTATTAAGTAGAAAGCCCCTCTTTTCTTAGTTATTCACACAAAAAACGGGACTACGCCGCTACATTTAGCTGGCGTAGTCCCTGCTATAGATGAATGTACGTTTCTTACTTGGCGAAGAGCTTGCGGGTGGTGCCACCCTGGCGCAGGATGTAGAAACCGTGGGTCGGGGCTTGCTGCAGGCGGAGGCCCGAGAGGTTGTAGAATTGCAACGGTGCGTTGGCGTCGCTGACGTTTAGCGTCTCGATGCCCGTCTGAACGCCGTAGCCGTAGAGCACCACCTTGTCGGCACGGAACTCCTGCTCGCCTGCTCCGTCGGCCAGGTTGACCTGGAAGCCGAGGTAGACGTCGGCGGGCTCGTCGAGTGTGAAGTAGATGCCGTTGAACTTGCTGTCGTCACCGCCGCTTGCAAACGAGCGCCAGGCCAAGGACTCCTGCTCGATGGCGTTAGTGGCCAGCAGCTGGGTAGTAGCAAAGAGGTAAGCCTGCGTGAGGTTGTAGCGCGTGTTGAAGGTGTTGCCGAAGTAGTAGCGGCCAGCGTCGAGGTGTACCTTCTGGTAGAGGCGGGCGTCGCTGAGGTCACCCTCTTCGTTGTTGCTGCGGTCGCCCCAGATGCCGAGCATCAGGCAGTCGTAGCCCGGATACTTGTCGAGGCCCTGCTTCGTGCCGTCGCCGCCGTTGGGGATGCTGAAGTTCTCCACCGTCCAGTACTTGGGCTTGGCAAAGCGGGTGGTGACGCTCTCGTCATCGCGGGTGAAAGCTGAAGCCTGGTGCAGCTTCTCGACGGTCAGGTCGGTGGCATCCAGCTTCTCAGGCTCGCCGCCGGGGTTCTTGCCGTTCTGCAGGAAGTCGGCCAGTGCCTCGCTCAGTGCGTTGTAGGCTTCGCTCACGGTGTCGTAGTCGGCATTGGCATCGACACTCTTGGCGGTGGCGATGACGGCGGCCAGCTTGTCGTATGCCTGCTGCGAGTAGTAGCCCGTGTTCTCATTGATTTTCACGCTGGCTGTCTGTTCCTCGACCGAGGCGACCAGCGACTGCAGTTTGCTGTAGGTGATTTCGCCGTAGTAGAGCAGCTTGACGGCTTTTACACGTATGTTGTTAGTGTTGGAATTGCTGAAGTCGGCCTGAAAGCCCAAGTAAACGGTTTTCGGCTCTTCGAGGGTGAAGTAGATGCCGCGGAACGAGCCGTCACGCGGTGCCACGCTGACCTGCTCGTAGGCAATGGCATCGTAGGGTATGTCTTTGGTGTTGAGGATGCTCTCGGAGGCGAAGATGTAGCTCACGTCGTTAGGCTCATAGGCAGGGTAGGCGGCACCCAGGTAGTAGCGTCCGGCAGGCAGGTCGGCCTTCTGGTAGAGGCGGGCGTTGCTGATGTCGTAGCCGTGGTCAGCAAAGGCGCTGTTGTTCCACCACACCTCGAGGTGCAGGCAGTCGTAGCCAGGGTTGTTGTCGATACCGGCCTGGTTGTCGAAGCCGAAGTTCTCCACCGTCCAGTATTTGGCAGCGCCGAAGCGTCCGGCACTCTGTGTGTCGTCGGTACGGGCAAAGTCCTGCGACTCGTGCAGGGTCTTGACGGTGATGTCCTCGTAGCTGGAGCCGATGGGGGCACCACCTACGTTCTTGCCGTTCTTCAGGAAGTCCTCAAGGGCCTGCAGCAGCTTGTCGTAGGCCTGGTCGACGACGTCGGCATCCTCGCTGTCCACAGCCTCCTCGGCCTCCTCTAACTTGGCTTGAAGGGCCGTCACGGCGTCGCGGCGGTAGAAGCCCGTGTTGCCGTTCACCTTCACCTGATCGATGGTCATCCAGGCACGCTCAATAAGGTTGAAGAGGGCGTCGCTGTTCACCGTACCGTAGCCGAGCAGCTTCACTTCCTTCACGCGGAACTCCTGTTCGGTGGCACCGCTGGTGAGGTCGGCCTGCCAGCCGAGCACCACGTCCTGCTCCTCGTCGATGTAGAAGTTCAGTCCGAACCATTTGCCCTCGCTGGCCTGACTGGTGTGGGCAAAGGCGATGGCCTCGTCCTCCACCTCCTGCGTGGCCAACGTGCGGGTGGCAACGAAGAGATAGCTGGCATCGGGCACGTTGTAGCTCGTCTCCAAGAACTGTCCGAAGTAGTAGGTGCCGGGGGTGAGGTGTACGGTGCGGCAGATGCGGGCGTTGGCAATGTCGCTCTCAATGGGCTGTACCTCCTCGCTGGCCCAGCGGCCCAGCATGATGGTGTTGTGGCCGGGATAGCTGTCAATACCATTCTTCGTGTCGCCGTTGGTCATGCCGATGGCATAGTTCTCCACCGTCCAGTATTCGGGTGTGCCGAAGCGGCTGCCCATTTTGGAGGCCGTGAAGTTGTTGGCATCCATCAGCGTCTCGGTGGTGGGGTCGGCCTCGTAGCCGTCGCGGGGTTCGCCGGGCAGGTTACGGCCCGTGGTGAGCAGGGTGTTGTAGGCCTCGTTCAGGCGGGCAATGACCACCTCCTGGTTAGCCTCGCTGTCGCCGAGGTGCTGACGGGCATCCTCCAAGGCTGCGGCGAAGGTGTCCAGACCTTTCTTGCTGAAGCGTCCGGTGTTGTTGCTGGCCGACATGCCGGTCATCTTGGCCTCGTAGCCCTCGATGACCTCCTGCAGCGTGGCAGGTGTGTCGGTGCCGGGAACGAAGGTAATCTCAAACACGGGAGCGATGTCGTTGGGATGCGTTTCGGGCAGCTGTACGGTCAGTCCGTCGATGGCTTCCGTATAGCTGACGTCGCCGTGACCAAGCAGCCGGATGCTCTTCACCTTGCCGCTATAATACTCGGAGCTCTTGCCGAGGCACTTGAAGGTAAAGGTCTTGCCGGCAGGCCAGCGCATGATGGTGGCATAGAGGGTCTCGTCCTTCTGCACATAGCGCACGTCCTTGGCGCTGTAGTTGTTGCCCTCGTTGAAACCCTGGGCACTCAGGGGATTGGCGGCATCGGCCAAGGGGCCCTCGCCAAACGTCTTCCAGGTACGGGTGCCGTAGATGGATGCGCCGTTGATGTCGAGCCAGGCCTTGATGCCGGCGAGGATGGCCTCCTCCTTGTCGTCGATGGTGCCGTCGCTGCGCACGGGGACCGAGAGCAGCAGGTTTCCGTTCTTCGAGACGATGTCGACGAGCATGTCGATGACCTGCTGGGCACCCTTGTAGCCATTGTTCTTGTAGACGTTCACGTCGTAGTGCCACGAGCCGATGCAGGTGCAGGTCTGCCAGTACTCCTCCTGGATGCGGTCGGGGATGCCGCGCTCCACGTCCCAGAGCATGTACTGCTTCTGGTTGTCGGTCAGCTGCTTGCCCGTGACCACCACCTGCGGCGTACCGTCAGCGGCTGCTGCCTTATTATAATAATGTGTCAGGATGTTCTTGCCTATCTGGTCGTCACAGCCGTAGAAGGGCATGGCGGTGTCGTCGAAATAGAGCATGTCGGGGGCGTAGTCGTTGACCAGCTCCAAGACGCGGTTCTGGAACTTCTGCTTGTAGGCTGCCGAGGGCTGGCTGGCGCCGTTGCCCCACTCCCACTGGCTGTGGATGGTGCCGCTGTCCATCCAGCCCGTGCTGTGCTCGTGGTTTTGGGCGTAGAGTTCCTGCGGGTCGAGTCCTTCCCACCACTGGCCTGCGCCGTCGGCCTTGGTCAGATTGCCGTCGTAATCCTGCGAAGGCTCTAACCACGTCCAGGCATGCGAGGCGTGGATGCTGACGCCGAAGGGCAGTCCGGCCTCCTTGCAGGCATCGCTCCAACCCTTGATGAGGTCCTTCTTCGGGCCTACGTTCACCGAGTTCCACTCCTGGTAAGGCGAGTTCCACAGGTCGAAGTTGTCGTGGTGGTTACCCAAGGCCATGAAGTAGCGGGCACCCACGCTCTTGTAGAGGTTCACCAACTGCTGGGGGTTCCAGTTCTGGGCCTTCCAGTCGTTGCAGAGGTCTTTCAGTCCGAAGGTCTTTGGATTGCCGAAGTGGCTGACGTGCCAGTCATACTGGCCGCTGCCCTCGTAGTACATGAAGCGGGCGTACCAGTCGCCGTCCTCGGCGTGGCACTGCGGGCCCCAGTGTGCCCAGATGCCGAACTTGGCATCCTTGAACCATTCAGGGCACTGCCAGCCGGAGAGCGAGCTCCAGTCGGGAGTGAACTGTCCGGCCTCTACTTCTACGTTGTTTGTTTGTGCGCTGGCGGCAAGTCCTGCTGCCAGAAACAAGGATAGTAATAGTCTTTTCATCATTGCTGCGTTATTATTATAGTTTTGACGGTGCAAAAGTACAACAATAAATCGAGGGCGCATTTCATTATTTTGCCCATTAGTAGGACATTATTGACATTTTTCCTTGGCCGTATAAAAAAGAATGACTATCTTTGCAGCAAAAACCAACCGTATGATACGTTTCCCGATAGAGAGTCTGAACCTCCAGATGCTGAACGTGGGGCTGGCCCGTCACAACGGCGACTGGAACTGGCAGCAGGTCAACTCGCCCTTCACCCGCATCTATCTCGTCACCGAGGGTGAGGCGCGGCTGCACCTTCCGTCGGCGACAGTCGAACTGCGCCCCCGCCACCTGTACATCGTGCCCGCCTATACCGTCCACAGCTATGAGTGCCGGGGTGTCTTCGTACATTACTATCTGCATATATATGAGGGATATAAGAACGAGACCAACGTGTTTGATATGTTCGACTTCCCTGTCGAGGTGGATGCCAACGACACGGACTACCAGCTCTTCGACGAGATGTACCGTTCCTACCCCGAAGCCAGCCTCCCCGAGAGCAATCCGCAGGCCTACGACAACACCACCAGCTTCACCGACTATGCCAAGCGCTACAACGCCCTGACCCTGGGGCAGAAGATGCGGCTGCGCGGAACGATGCTCATGCTCTTCTCCAAATTCATGCAGAGAGCCACGCCGAGGGTATGGACCAGCGACGAACGGATGACGAAGGTGCTGGCCTACATCCAGAACCATTTGTATGACAATATTGACGTGGAGGTCTTGGCGGGCATCGCCTGTGTCAACAAGTGCTACTTCATACGTCTCTTCAAGCGCGAACTTGGGCAGTCGCCCCTGCGCTACATCAACCAGAAAAAGACTGAAAAGGCGCAGCTATTGCTGCTCACCGCCGACATGCCGGTGAAGGAGGTAGCTTACGAACTGGGCTTCTTCGACCTTTCCTATTTCATTCGCCTGTTCAAGAAGAAGGTTGGCATGACGCCCCAGGAATACAGGGCCAGCATGCGGTAAAAAACATCATTCTGATGTTGTCCTTGTCTGATTAAAAGTCCTGATACGTTCTAACATAGCGGCAGCCCATGCGGCATTGCCGTGCAGTTGGTAACGGCAATTGCCGGTGGCAGAGGGGGTGAAGATGGTTTCGGCGTTGTCGGTCAGATGCACCGTGCCGCGCTCGGAGAGCGAGAACAGACCGTCTCCCTCGACGGCTTGTATGGCGGTCATCGGGTCCCACATGCGTTGGCCCGTGTTGCAGTTGCACTGTAAATAGACCTGCTTGATGGGATGCGCGTCAGTCCATGAGAGGTCGGCGATAACCTGCTCGGGCGTGTATTCAACATCCTGCCCCACCTCCATAGGCGAGAATACCATATCGACTTCCTGCGGCCAAAGGCGGAAGAAGGTCTTGGAGAACTCGATGCCCTGGGCGAAGTTGAAATCGGGTTCCTCAGAGTCGCCGAACACACCGCCCATCACATAAAGGCACTTCACCTTGCGTCGCACAAGCTCTACGCCGCTCAGTGGCGAGTATTCGTCGGCCTCCGATGTCAGCAGCTGCGCCAGACAGGTGACGAAGCCTATGGAAACGATGCTCACCGAGTGGTCGGGCTGTGCGGCCAGCAGGCGGCGGTACAGCTGCCATCCGTCGGGCAACTGCGAGTAGTCACTGACGCTGCGAGCGAACATCGGCTGTCCTCCGCTGCCCTCCGTGTCGGCCACGTGGGCGTAGTCAATCCACACCACAGGTGCATTGATGCCGTTGCGGACAAGCCCTATCGGCACGTCGCCATGACCGAAGTAGGTGTCCATCACATCGGTAAAGCGGGCATTTGCTTCGCCCTCGCGGTCCACCACTATGCCCAGCAGGCGGCACCTTCCTTGCTCCTCGTAGCGGTAGAGCATCTCGAGGGTAAAGAGGTCGTCGGTCGACGAGCCGATGTCGGTATCCAGGATGACAAGCGGCACATCTGTGTGCTGCACGTTTGTGCTGTTGTCTTTGTTGCACGATATCACCAGCATAAAGCCGCAGGTGACGGCGGCGGCGAGCATCCATTGCATTATTTTTTTAGCTGCTAACATACTTCCTCCCAGGCTACAAAGAATAGAACACGTCTTTTCATATACATTTCAGATTTTAGTTTTTTGCTTATCTATAATGTCCCGACACAAGGTCTTAGGTTTCTCCGCTACAAAGGTACAAAAAATTTTTGAAACCAAAGCAAAAAAACCGATTATTTTTTTTCTGTTGTATTAAAAGACAGCTTCTCCACGTCCAGTTCTATGTGTTGTCAACTTCCGTCACGAAACAGGCCACCATTCCGTAGGTGATGGTGGGGCGAATCCAGATTTCGGTCAGCAAATAGTTGGTGTACTCGTCTATAGGCTCTAAGTAGATGGCCCAGTTGTAGAGCGCGGCTATGAGTATGTCGATGATGAAGATGACCCACAGGTTGCTTTTGGTGTAGCTCTTCCAGTTCTTGCGTGCATAGAAATAGGTAAGTGTACAGAGCAGCAACACCGAGAGCGTGAGGCACGCCAAGTGGAGCGCATAAAAGGCCAGTGGCGGCGCAAATAGTATGTCGCGCAGCAGCACGGTCATGCCCACGGAGACGGAGCACCAGTAGTTGAACTGGGGAGTGGTGATGCGGTATGAAAAGAAATACATCCAAATCATAACCAGACAGGCCACATAGAACAGGTTGAGCACCAACTCGGGCCATGCCTCGGCTAAGCCGAAATGAAACACGCCATAGAGCATGATGCCCACTGAGAGCATTCCTGCCACGGCAGTAATGCCAACGTCGAAAAACTTCACGCCTTTTTTGAATCTTGTCTGCATAAGCTTTACAAATGTTTTATGACACGAGTGCTTCGATGTACTCGTAGAGTTTACGATAGAAGGGGTGGCGGGTCATGGTCTGGACGTCGCCGATGATGATGAGCTTCATGCGGGCACGAGTGATGGCGACGTTCATGCGTCGCAGGTCGCGGAGGAAACCAATCTGGCCCTCGTCGTTGGAGCGGACGAGGGAGATAACGATGATGTCGCGCTCCTGTCCCTGGAAGCCGTCGACGGTATTGACGGTGATGAGGTGGCGGAAGGGCTTGAACCATTCCTTTTTCTTGAGTTGCGACCGCAGGTACTGCACCTGGGCACGGTAGGGCGAGATGACACCCACGTCGAGCCGTTCGTTCAGGATGCGCGTCTTGCCGATGCGCTCGAAGTATTCCTGGAGGGTCTGTAGGGTCAGTTCGGCCTCGGGTTTGTTGAGGAGGGAGCTCCCCAGAAACCTACCCCCGACCTGAGACCCACCCCCGGCCCCTCCCGTGCGGGAGGGGAGGTTATATGCTTCTTCTCTGTAATTTTCTCCAGAAGAGTATCCAGACTCCCCTCCCGCACGGGAGGGGGTGGGGGTGGGTACCCACTCCATCGGCACGTCGAGGTCGAGTATCGAGCGGAATTTTACTTCAGGGGCACTCTCCACCAGGTTGCCGTAGAACCAGTCGCTGGAGAAGCGCATGATTTCCTCGTTCATGCGGTACTGCATGCGCAGCAGCGTCACCACCTCGGGCTTGTTGTCGACAATGCGCTCCATCAGCGTCTTGCCCAATCCGGCTTTCAGGGCGGCGATGCTCTTCACCGTTGGCGGCAGCTGGCAGTGGTCGCCAGCCAGCACCACACGGCTGACGCGACGGATGGGAATCCAGCAGGCAGCCTCCAAGGCCTGTGCCGCCTCGTCGATAAAGACGGTGCCGAACTTCTGGCCGTCCAACAGGCGGTTGGCACTTCCCACGAGGGTGCAGGCAATGACGCGGGCCTCGCCGAAGAGCTGGGCATTGATACGTATCTCCAGTTCGTTGGCGCGGTCTTTCAGGCGATCCATCTTCTGGTGGTAAGCCTCCCCCCGTCCCTTCCGAGGGGTGCTCCGCAGCTGACGGATGGCTTTGCGGATGGCCCACAGCAGTTCGTAGTCGGGGTGGGCCTCGAAGCGGCGCTCGTAGGTGAACGACAGCATCTTGTCGTTCACGCGCGTGGGATTACCTATTCTTAATACAGGGACGCCGCGGTCTACCAGTTTTTCGGAAATCCAGTCGACGGCCATGTTCGACTGCGCACACACCAGCACCTGGTTCTCGCGGCGCAGCGTCTCGTAGATGGCCTCGACCAGCGTTGTCGTCTTGCCCGTGCCGGGAGGGCCGTGTACGACGGCCACGTCCTTGGCCCACAGCACCCGATTGACGGCTTCCTCCTGCGTCTTGTTCAGATAGGGGAAGTGCATCGGGGCAAAGGTGAACGTCTCTGCCCGCTGCTGCGAATAAAAGAGGTCGCGCAGATAGCCTAACCGCCCTTTTGCCCGTATCACACGCTCCAGCGCGTCGAACATCGTCTTGTACGACGTCTCGTCGAACGACAGCTGTACGCCCACCTGCTCGGCCGCCTGCAAATCCACAAGCGGTATGTTATCGGGCACGCTGACCACCATGCGGTCGCCATCGACATAGCTCACGGTGCCGGTAAAGTTGAAGTACTTGATGGGAGTCGTCTGAGTCCTGAAGAACACCACCGGCTTGCCGAACTCGAAGTTATGCTCAATATCCTGGTCGCCGGTGCGGAACACCTCCACGCAGAACTGGTTCAGCGAGTTGTAGTAGCTGCGTCCTATGCGCACCGGCCACCACGCATCGCCGCGCTTCACATTCCGCTGCATCCCTATTTCCTCGGTCTGCTTGCGGAAAGCCTCTTTCTCCGTCTGATACTCCAACTGGAGCAGCAACCGCTGCTGAGTAAGTGCCTGAATAGCGTTCATCGCTGCAAAATTACAAAATAATTCATAATTCATAACCCTTATTTCATTTTTTTTAGTATCTTTGCATCCGAGATGAAGAAAATACTGCTGATTAACGATGTTGTGGGCTACAGCCACGTGGGTATGGTGGCGATGATGCCCATCCTGACCTACTTGGGGCACCCTACTTACAACCTGCCTACATCGCTGGTGTCGAACACGCTGGACTATGGCAGCTTCAACGTGCTCGACACGACGGACTATATGCGGGGGGTGCTGCCGGTGTGGAAGAAGCTGGGCTTCTCGTTCGACGCCATCTGCACGGGCCTGATGTTCAGCGAGGAACAGGCCCTGCTGGTGTCGGCCTACTGCGAAGAGCAAAGCCGCCAGGGCACGACCATCTTCGTGGACCCCATCATGGGCGACGGGGGACGGCTCTACAACGGCATCACCCAGCGCTCGGTAGAGCTGATGCTGCGGATGGTGAGCGTGGCCGACCTGACATTCCCCAACTACACGGAGGCCTGCTACCTGACGAACACTCCCTATCTGCCCGAGGGCATGACGTGGCAGGAGGCCCGCGAGATGCTTTCATGCCTTCGCGACCTCGGGTGCCGCTCAGCCTTGGTGACCAGTGCCAAGGTGGAGGGGCAGAGCTGCGTCATAGGCTACAACCACTACAACGGCGAGTTCTTCCGTTTGGACTACGACGAGATACCCGTGCTCATCCACGGCACAGGCGACATCTTTTCAGCAGTACTCATCGGTCACCTGCTGCGTGGCGAGATGCTCAAGCTGAGCACCCGCACGGCGATGGATGTGGTGAGCCGTCTCATTGACCGCAACCGCGACCTGGACGACAAGAAGCGGGGCATCCCGATAGAGAAGTGCCTCGACCTGTTGTAACACGAACAGTAACCTCTTTAAATATTACTATGATAAGAAAAATGATAATCGGCTGCCTGCTACTCTCCTTGAGTGCAGCAGCACAAGAAAAAGAAACTATAGACAGCGTCAGTACACAGGAAAGTAAGCCGAACTTGATGACACGGCTTCATCAGGTGCAGCAATTCTTAGACACCAGAGCCAAGAAGAGCGTGGACCCGCGCTACATCGAGGTGCCCGAGAAGCCCTGGAGGGTGATACTCCGCTATAAGGAGAACGCGGTAGATGTGGACTACAGCCAGAGTATCGACTTTCCTGGAACTAACGACCATGCTGACTGGAATCTGTGCTTTGAGCCTCCCGTGGCTTCTTCTATCGGCTTCTGGGTGGGCTATCGTGGTACTGGCTTCTCCTATTCCAAGT
>JAEEGI010029073.1_pt1 | contig 10472 bp, 11 predicted proteins | sample 8958751 | NCBI WGS metagenome assembly JAEEGI01 (sample SAMN16246545, study PRJNA631951) | gut metagenome | biome: gut microbiome; feature: rumen; material: KS-attached | host: Bos | place: Iran: Karaj | collected 2018-10 | reverse complement strand
GGCCTATATATGATGTGTATAAAGTCAGTATGGGCTATAAATCTCTATTTTGTAGAAAGGTTAAAAGAGTTGTTGTCATGGTGAGGGTATTCACATCTCAATATGCATTGAGGCAGACAGATTATTACAACAATAAAACTATTCAGGAGACAGAGCTGGGAACTTATTAAGTTACACTCAAGAAAATTAAGGAAGTGGTGACAATGAGATGTAAGCTGTCAATTTTGACGTCTTGTACATGAAAGTTGAAAATGATACCTTTGCACTCGTTCAAAGAATGAGAGCAATGGTTTATAGTAGTAAAGATTACGAAAACATGTTGCCGATGACCATCGGTATTAAAAAATAATAAAGTTTAATATAGTTTAGACACGCCAGGTGACAAACGCTCGACCTCTGGTCGCTTTGCTTTGCAAAGAACTACCTAAAAAGGTGGTATTCAATCCTGAACGTCAAAATTGACAGTTTACAATATGAGTGAAATTTCAGATGCCATACAGCAAAAATGCCTCGCTTTCAGCGACCGCATTATAAAGCTCAATGACTACTTGTTGAAAGAGGCTGCGAATAAGAAGCCTGCTTTCAAGATGGTCAAAGGTAAGCGAGTATATGAGAAAGCAGTGCCGGTTTACATGCAGTCCGTTTCAAACCTCTGCAATCAACTTCTAAGAAGTGGCACCAGCGTCGGAGCTAATAATGCCGAAGCATGTAACGCTATAAGCAAAGCCGATTTCAAATCCAAAAGTTTCATTGCTCTGAAAGAAGCAAGAGAAAGTTTATACTGGATAGATTTATTACGTAGAAATAGTTATTTAGACGATAAACAATATCAGAGCATCTATAACGATGCCGAAGAACTAGTAAAGATATTAGTAGCAAGGTGTAAGACACTAAATGACGACAAAGAAGCAAAGAATACGTAAGATTGTGAAGGCGGCAGCGAAAACTCTTCCATCTTCCTTCTTACATCTTCCATCGAAGTACTCTTCCATCTTCCTTCTTCCATCTAACATCTTTACGACATTCATCAGACATCCGGGAAATTAAGCCTTTCCAGCTCATTTCTATACAAAGGTAGCCATTTTTACACAAACACGCAATAGCTTTAAGAAAGTTTTATACGAGAGTGTAAACAAGTGTTAAGAAAGAGGCGGTTCAGACAGGCGGTTCTGAGGACTGTGAAGAGTGGTTCGGAGCGGAAATCGGAAAAATCAAGTCGGAAGGTGTCAAGATAAAATTTGAGGCGAGGCGAAAGACGTTGGAATTTTGCCGAAAACAAAAATAAACATTCGAAAATACTATTTAACTAAAATGACAATATAATGACAGGAGCTTGGCTCTTGGCAAATAACTCAAACCAAATATCTGATTGCACAGGTGGTCGCAAAGGTGATGCAGTTCGATACTGCCAGTCAGAACGATTTTTTTTACAGGTAAATGCAATATGGGAACTTTTGGATACACAGCTGTAGTTACAATGTCGTATGACCTTGATACTACGCATGACAATAATATTAATACTGAGGTAAAAGATTTGCTTACTAATTATGGTTGGCATTTTGATTGCCCAGAAACTACAATAAAAGAAAATGGAGTTGATAGAGTAGAACGTAACACTGATCTACCGAGTACAACTGCATGGAAAGTTGATACAACACCAGAAGATGCTATAGATGATTTTCAAAAAGCATTGATAGCATATAATACAAATCATATCGGTGATGTACCTGCAAAAATGGCGAGAGGTCATGCTTTTGCTATCACAAATAATCATTATGATTGTATTTGGGTAAAATAGGTAAATAGTAAATCAATATTTTGCTATGCCCCATAATCTCTATTATATAGATAGCATATATCAGCAAGAAGAAAATGACCTTTCTGAGGGGTATATCACTCTTATCAGTACGGATGCAGATGAAAATGGTAGGTATATTCCTGCTACAATTCCTTTCACAAGAATACCGCACGTAATAGATGATGAAGGTAATAGTATGGTTGCGACAGAAAATACTTATGTCTATCTAAGGAATTATGAACAGGGTGGTGAAATCAGGTTGGAAAATGGGAATAACAGTCAATATGCTTTACTTCAATTTCAACAGATGGCTGATTTACGACAGCGACTGCATGCTAAATATGGGGATATGACAGATTCTCTGACCAAAGATGAATATTTTATATTGGCCCATCCTACAGAGATATATTCTTACCATGTTAATGTTGGTCATGGTAATTGTACTTTTATTATAATCATATCTGGTAATCGTCATCTGGTTTGGATGGTTGATAGTTCGGTACTAGAAGCGCGATGGATGACGAAGAACTTTATTGATCATAAGTCAGACCTTGATTGTTGTATTAGAGATATTGCTTCAATATTGAAGATTCGAATTAGAGACTTACATATAAATAGGTTCTTTCTAACCCATCCTCATTATGATCATTATAATGGTATTTTCTACCTGCGTAATAAAGGACTAATGGACGATGAAACTGTTTATTATATAAATTATTATTTCGATTGCTCCAATGAATGGCTTCATGACTTTCTTGAAGAGCTATATCAAACGAATGCCCGTATAGTTGAGCCTATCTCATCGAAAGGAATTTGGCCTTTTATTCTCATCCTCCATCCAGAATGCAGGATTTACAAAAAAGGGGATGTCGCATCATCCGTTGATGTTTCGCCTAAACGAGAAGTTAGCAATGTTAATAATTCTTCGGTATTATATGATTTCTTTATCGGTTGCAGAACAATGGTGTTCCCTGGTGATTTGCAACTTTATGGGTTTAATAAAATGAGTAAGGTCAGCGGATGTTGTAATATGCCTCAGAACCCTGATTATTATGCCATCTCTCATCATGGCAGTGGGAATGGTCATCCATTTCAAAAATGCCAGTCAAATAAATATGGCTATCCAATTGTATGTATGGCATATAATGCAAAGAAAGCTATTCTGATGGGAAAAAATGGTGTGTATAGTGGTATTTTTCATAAAGATGTTATCCGCTTCTTTAACCATCACAGCAAATTAGAAACTACTGATATGGTAAGTGGCTCTACGATATTAAAATATTTGCGTCTGAATTGGCTAACAGGGCAAGTCATATATGAATTTTAGTTGATGAATGCAGATTTCTGATTGCACAGGTGGTCATAAGGTGATGCAGTTCGATACTGCCAGTCAGAACCAAATATATCAAGTCAAGCCGATGAGAAGACTGTTTTCGAATAAACCAGGAGCGACGTTCAACGAGAACATGCCTACCACAACCATCAACGTCCGCAAGGATTGTGTTGAGTTAATCAGTAAGGTAGACAGTGGTGTGTACGCTATAACAAACCTGAAATCTGCTGGCAATGGCCAGATGCGGATTATTGCTAATTGGGGACGCTTCTTCGACCTGATCCAAAATCCTGAGGTGCAAATACCTCGCTGTAAAACCTCATGTCCTACGTTATATAGACTATTGACAAATTCTTTTGAGAATATCATGCTTGCCAAGAAAAATGGTGATAGCGATTACTCCGTCTGTCGGTTGGTACCAATGACTGGGGTCATACCTCTGCTTTCCATAACTAAGGAGGTTCTTGATATCAACAAGGATTTTGTTAATATGATGATAGATATTTGCAACGAATTGTCTCACAATCCTCCCTTTCCAGCATGGAAGGATAAGTTGGAAGAGTTGTGGAACTGATGAAATATTCTAACGCATACAAATTATGCCACTTATTACACCACCAATTAAGAATATCAAGGAAGTGACGGAGCCATTGAAGGAGGAGATCCTGAAGGGTAATGTTCATACGATAGAGGAGATGAAGGCATGGCTGCAGTCTTTTGGATATAGTGATGCTATCAATGATGCTGCAATCAATTTTATCCAGCGTGAGTTCGTGATGAGCAAGGTGTCTTGTGATGAAATGAGCAATATGGATATGATAGTAGAACTTCTTCGTCCGCAACTGGAGGTCACGAAGGAGGATATTGAACCAGTCATTATCATGGGATTGTACCATCATCGTGACCTTATTGGTTCACCAAGTTCATTTATAAAGTCAATTTGAATATATTAAAATATGAAAACAGCACTTATTACTGGTATTACAGGTCAAGATGGAAGCTATTTGGCCGAATTTTTGTTGGAAAAAGGTTATGATGTTCATGGAACGATTCGTAGAAGTTCTGTGGACTTCCGTGAGCGTATAGCACATTTGGAGGGGACTCCTCATTTCCATCTGCACTATGCAGATTTGGGCGACTCGATGAGTGTGCTGGGCGTGATTGGAAAGGTTAAGCCCGATGAAATATATAACTTGGCTGCACAGAGCCATGTTCAGGTGAGCTTTGACTCACCTGAGTTTACGGCTGACGTGGATGCCGTAGGCGTGCTCCGTATTTTGGAGGCTGTTCGTCAGCTGGGCATGACAGAGACCTGCCGTATCTATCAGGCTTCAACTTCTGAGCTGTATGGTAAGGTGGAAGAGGTTCCTCAGAACGAGAATACACCGTTCCATCCTTATTCACCATACGCAGTGGCAAAACAGTATGGCTTCTGGATTGTGAAGGAATATCGTGAGGCTTACAACATGTATTGCTGCTCGGGTATTCTGTTTAACCATGAGTCAGAACGCAGAGGCGAGACTTTCGTAACCCGCAAGATTACGCTGGCCGCAGCACGCATATCACAGGGCCTGCAGGATTGCTTGTATCTTGGTAATATGGACTCTCTGCGTGACTGGGGATATGCCAAGGACTATGTAGAATGTATGTGGCTGATTCTGCAGCAGGAGAAGCCTGAGGACTTTGTGATTGCAACTGGTGTGCAGCACAGTGTACGTGAATTCACAGAATTGACATTTAAACATGCTGGTATTGAACTGAAGTTTGAGGGCGAAGGTATCAACGAGAAGGGCATCGTGGTAAGTGGTCCTGAGAACTTGATTGGTAAGACTGTTGTTGCTGTTTCTGAGGACTTCTATCGTCCAACGGATGTTGTAAACCTATGGGGTGACCCAACTAAGGCCAAGGCCAAGTTGAAGTGGAATCCGAATAAGACTAGCTTCGAAGAGCTCGTTCGCATCATGGTTGAGTCCGACATCGCCAAGGTTGCTGCCGAAGGAGCAGCTGCTAAGGTAAGAACAAACCTTGCTGAGTACTTGGAAAAGGGAATTGTGAAGTAATAGCGTGCTAACGGTATTACGTGTTAATGGAATTACGAAACTATGTTGAGTAAAGACGCAAAGATATATGTAGCAGGCCACCATGGTTTGGTGGGCTCTGCCATTTGGAATAACCTCTTGCAGAGAGGATATACAAACTTGGTGGGCCGACCCCACCAAGAACTCGACCTCACTGACCAGGTGGCAGTGAAAAAGTTCTTTGATGAAGAACAGCCGGAGGCGGTGGTTCTTGCCGCAGCCTTTGTCGGCGGCATCATGGCCAATATGCTCTATCGTGCTGACTTCATCATGATGAACATGAAGATTCAGTGCAACGTGATCAGCGAGGCATACGCCCATGGCGTGAAGAAGCTCCTCTTCCTGGGCTCCACCTGCATCTATCCAAAGAATGCGCCGCAGCCGATGACAGAAGACTGTCTTCTGACATCACCCCTAGAGTACACCAACGAGGAGTATGCCATTGCCAAGATTGCCGGCCTGAAGATGTGCGAATCGTACAACCTGCAGTATGGCACCAACTATATCGCTGTAATGCCTACGAATCTTTATGGCCCCAATGATAACTTCCACTTGGAGAATAGTCATGTGATGCCAGCTATGATGCGCAAGGTGTATCTGGCCAAGTTGATACACGACGGAGAGTGGGAGAAGATTGCCATTGATTTGGATAAGAGACCTGTAGAGGGCGTTAATGGGTCGGCATCACATGCCGACATACTCAACGTTCTTGGCAAGTATGGTATATATGATAATAAGGTGGTGCTGTGGGGTACAGGAAAACCGTTGAGAGAGTTCCTGTGGAGCGAAGATATGGCTGATGCATCTGTGCATGTGCTGCTGAACGTGAACTTCAGCGACATTATTGGCATCGAGAAATACAGCTCTGTCCATTTCGGTGCTAGCACCGATGGCGCAGTAGATAGAAACCACAGCGCTGGTCGCGGTGGATATATACCTTCACTCGGAGAAATCCGCAACTGCCACATCAATGTAGGCACCGGCAAGGAGCTCACCATCCGTGAGCTCTCCGAGCTCGTTGTCAAGGCCGTAGGCTTCGAGGGTACCGTCGAGTTTGATGCCTCCAAGCCCGATGGCACCATGCGCAAGCTCATTGACGTGAGCAAGCTGCACAGCCTTGGCTGGACGCACAAGGTGGAGATAGAGGATGGCGTAGCCAAACTCTTCCAGTGGTATAAGGAAAGTTTGGAGGATTAACATTTAACAAGTTAACAAATTAACAAAATAACATATTAGCATATACGGTTTCTGCTCTTACGCAGGTTGATATGCTTCATGGGTATCTTGGCGTATCCATCATGTCTTATTTAGAAGAGTTTATTTTAATCACACAATGTCAACGGCTTCCAGAGTTATAAAGAATACAGTTTTTTTATATATCAAGATGGGTATAACGGTTTTTATATCGTTATACTCTACCCGTCTTATATTAGCTGCATTAGGTGTTTCCGATTTTGGTATATATAATGTTGTGGGTGGAGCGATTGCTATGTTGGGATTCCTTAATTCGACTATGGCTAACGCCACACAACGTTTTATGTCTTATTCACTTGGAGAGGGCGATGTCGAAAAATGCAAGCAGATATTTAATATTAGTATGGTATTGCATTTTGTAATAGCTATTATTACGGCAGTTTTATTATTAATAGCAATGTGGCCATTGTTCGGGGGGGTACTAAACATACCCGTTGACAGAATACCTGCTGCAAAGATAGTTTATTTATGCCTTGTGTTCAGTACTATTCTAACCATTATAAATGTACCATATGATGCACAGATAAACTCACATGAAAACATGCTTTACTATGCAGTAGTAGGTATTTTGGAGTCTGTTTTGAAATTGGCTGTTGCTTTACTCTGTGTGTATACCACATCGGACAAACTTGTTTTATATGGTATTTTGATGGCAATTATTCCTTTTATTACCCTAATTATTATGAGGGTGTATTGTCACAAGAATTATAAGGAATGTGTATTATCCCCATGGAAGTATTGGAGGGGAGATAAAGCAAAGGAGATTCTTTCTTTCTCAGGCTGGAATTTCTTGACTGCTATATCTTACCTTTTCACATCGAGTGGTATTGGGATCGTCCTAAATCACTTCTTTGGAACGATACTTAATTCTGCGCATGGAATTGCTCAACAGTTAAATGGTTATATGCAAGCTGTATCCCTTCAACTTGTAAAAGCAGTGAATCCTGTAATAGTTAAAAAAGCTGGTGCAGGCACTATTGACTCAATGAACATAGTAACGATAGCAAGTTGCAAATTTACAACATTTTTGGTCTTACTCTTTTCTATACCATTTATTATTGAAATGCCTTTTGTTTTAAAAGTTTGGCTTGAAGATGTCCCAGAGTGGTCAGTATTATTTTGTATACTCCAATTAGTTCTAACAATAGTACTTCAGACAGCGGCTAGTTTCTCCACGGCTATATATGCTCAGGGCAACATCAAATGGTATGCTATTTACAAGAGTATAATGAATATATTGCCTGTTTTTCTTGTATATGTCGCATTTAAATTTGGTGGTGCCCCAGCGTGGTTATATATCCCGATGATTGCCGTATTTGGACTTGGTGGTAACATAGTTATCATTTTCTTCGCTAATAAAACGTGTGGGCTGTCCGTAAAGGGGTATATTGTTGATGTTATTATTCCTGTATGCGGGGTTACTATTATAATGCTCTTACTTGGATACATACCGTCATTGTTTATTGAGCAAGGGTTTATAAAGTTCATTTTGTGTGGCATACTCACAACTATGGGTTTAGGGTTGGGAGTTTACTTAGTTGGACTAAAATCGTATGAGAAGGAATTACTTCTTGCCTCGATATTAAAGAAGATAAAATATCACAATAAATAAATCTGTATGGAGAATAAAGAAAAATGGCTTGAAGTGTTCACTCCTGAGCAGTTGAAAAGGCTCCAACAGTTGGAGCTTGTCGAATTGAAGGTTATCAAAGGAGTATGTGAAAAATTAAACATTAGCTTCTTCCTCTATGGCGGTACTCTTCTTGGAGCTTTAAAATACAAAGGGTTTATTCCATGGGATGATGATGTGGATATAGCAATGGAGCGTGATAGCTACGAGAAATTTATTGCTGAAGGTCCGAAACTGCTGCCAAAGGATTTCGTTTTACAAAATCTATATATAGACCCCAAATCACCTTATAGTTATACTAAATTACGACTAAAGGGAACTCGTTGTATAGAGGAGTATAATGATGAACTTAACATTGAACAAGGTGTATACATTGATATTTATCCCGTAGATAACATACCTGATGATAATGAGCTATATCATGCTCAGTTTTCTAAGATTCAAAAAGTACTATCACAAATCTATATACGCCAAAATTCTCATAGAAGTTTGTTAAATGGGGGCTTAAAAAGCAGATTGTATTATTATGCTCTAAAATTAGTACCAGTTAGTTGTTGGGCAAAGAAACTAAAAAAAGAAATGACCCGATACAACAAGGTAGAATGTAAGCGTAAATCTTGTTGGTATTATCCCAATAATAAGAATTATTATGAGCCCCTGTTCCCTTTAATAAATGTAAAATTTGAAGGAGAGGATTTTTTTGCTCCTAATGATATGGAACAACACCTTAGAAGACGCTATGGTAATATCGATGAGTTGCCTCCTATAAATAAAAGAATAGGCCATTTCATTCATGTTTTAAACTTTGGCAAATTTGAAATTGAAGATCCACAATGCTGATAATAAACCAACAACAGATGGACGAAATTAATGCCGTCCAATATGATATTTTTAAAGCATTTCATTCCGTGTGTGAAAAATTGAGCCTCAAATATTATTTGGTTCATGGTTCCTTGCTAGGAGCTCTACGTTATCAAGGATTTGCACCCATGGACGATGATATTGATGTGGCTATGCCTAGGAAAGATTATGATATATTAATGGAACAAGGCCAAAAGTATTTTGATGATCGCTTCTTTGTACAATCACACCTATCTGAACGTGAATATCCATTACTTTTCGGGAAAATTAGAGCTAATAATACGGCTTTTATACAGCCAGTATTAAAGAATTGTAATGTACATAAAGGCATTTACATAGATATTTTTCCAATAGATAATTATCCTGCTAATAATTATACTCTCAAAAAGTTGAAATTTATCGAGGGTATACTTGCTCGACGTGTGAATAGACGTCTGAATAATAGTATTTCTCCGTCATTTAGACTTAAACTTACTAACACCCTTTGGCGAATTGTATTACCATCTTGGGATTGGTCGCGTGACAAACTATGTGCTTTATATCGGGATGTAAAGCCATCGGGTATGGTTATTGTTAGAGGGGGTAAGGCAAAGGAAGTAGGTATCCCTTTTTCTTTGTTTGGTGAACCAGTAAAAATTAAATTTAATGAAATAGATTCTTACGCCCCGAACAATACTGATGCTTACCTTACATTGATTTATGGTGATTACATGAATTATGAACCTATGGGGCGTGATATGGTTTCTTCATCAGAGGTCAAAATAAGTGCTGATATTGTAGACGTACAAAAGTCATATAGGAGTTACGAATAAACACAGATAATATGACATTAACTTTTGTAACAAATTTAGTACATCATCATCAACTGCCAGTAGCTGATGAGTTTTATAGGTTATTAGGTGATAATTATCATTATATAGCTACAGATCCTCTACCTGATTGGCTTATCAAGGGAGGCTACGACCCTACTCTTGATAGACCATATATCATACGTACATATCAGTCAGAAGAGGCAATGTCAGAAGCACGTAAATTGATTGATGAAAGTGATGTTGTGATTCATGGCCATGCTCCAATGGAGTGGGCAAAAAAGCGTAAAAGTAAGGGAATGGTAACATTTCATGCAATGGAACGACCGTATCGTGAAGAATTGTCTAGATATAAACATTTTAAATCAATTTTGGCTAATTATAAAAACTATGGGCGCTTTAAACGTACTTATATGTTGTGTGCTAGTGCATTTACGGCAACAGATTTTGCTAGCACTTATTGTTTAAAAAATAAGTGCTTCAAATGGGGGTACATGACGGCAGTGGATTGTAGTTTTGATTTTAAATCGTCAAATATTGATGTTTCAAGTTCATTAGGTACACCGCTTATGTGGTGCGCGAGGTTTCTGGACTGGAAGCATCCGGAGCTCCCTGTACAACTTGCGGCAAGGTTAAAGGAGAAAGGATATAAGTTTCATATCGATATGTTTGGGAGCGGAGAAGAATTTGAAAAAATAAAGGCTCTGAT
>JAEEGI010029071.1_pt1 | contig 10473 bp, 7 predicted proteins | sample 8958751 | NCBI WGS metagenome assembly JAEEGI01 (sample SAMN16246545, study PRJNA631951) | gut metagenome | biome: gut microbiome; feature: rumen; material: KS-attached | host: Bos | place: Iran: Karaj | collected 2018-10 | reverse complement strand
CTTTGTGTTGGTTTTGAATTTAGGTCTTACCTTGCCGAAAAATCAGTCAAACAGATACCGGCCGCATTTGATGCAGTGCTTTTTGCGGTCGCCGAAAGCGCAGCTGTCGCAGAGGACGGCCGCCGCGCCGCGGCCGAAGGTGTAGTGGCCGCATTTGACGCAGTTTTTGGCGCGGTCGCCGAAGCCGCAGCTGTCGCACAGCCGTGCCGGCACGCCGCGGTCGAACGTGTAGTGGCCGCACTTGATGCAGTACTTTTTGCGGTCGCCGAACGAACAGCTGTCGCACAGCTGGGCCATGTACGACCTCGCCTGGACGGCCGAGGCCGCAAGGAGCAGCAGGGCGAAAACGAGGAACAGTCTTCTGCGCATGGGGCCGGACGCCTCCCCGGAGATGACGCGCGCTTACAGCCCCAGCGCGGCGCTGACTTCGGCGCGGCGCTCGTCGAGCTTGGCCTGCGCGCCGGCGCGGTCGGTGGACTTGATCGAGTAGTAGATCTTGATCTTCGGCTCCGTGCCCGAGGGACGCACGGCGAACCACGAGCCGTCGGCGCAGAGGAACTTCATCACGTTCTCCTTCGGCAGCCCGTCGATGCCCTTGGAGTAGTCGAGCGTCTGCGACACGCCCTTGAGGCCCGAACCGTGCTCGCGCAGCCAGGTCATCATGCCCTTGATCCGCTCGGCGCCGTCCTTGCCCTTGAGCGTGTGCGAGTCCTGCGCGTCGAGGTAGTAGCCCAGCTCCTTGTAGAGCGCTTCCAGCTCGTCGAGGATCGTCAGCCCGCGCGACTTGGCGTCGGCCGCCATCTCGCAGATCAGCATCGCCGCGGTGACGGCGTCCTTGTCGCGGGCGTGCGTGCCGACGAGGTAGCCGTAGCTTTCCTCGTAGCCCATGACGAACTCGCGCTCGCCCGTGCGCTCGAACTTCGTCATCTGCTCGCCGATGTACTTGAAGCCGGTCAGCGTGCGCAGCACCTGCGCGCCGCGGGCAAGGGCCACCTGCGCGCCCAGCTCGCCGGTGACGACCGTGGTGATCAGCGTCGATTTGGGGTTCAGCGTGCGGTGCGTGAGCACGAAGTTGGCCAGCAGCGCGCCGATCTGGTTGCCGTTGATCAGCGTGTACGTCCCGTCCTTGCCGACGGCCACGCCGATGCGGTCGCTGTCAGGGTCGGTGCCGATAACGATGTCGGCGTTCGTCTTCTTCGCCAGCTCGATGCCGAGGCTGAGCGCCGTGCGGTCCTCGGGGTTGGGCGCCTTGACGGTGGGGAAGTCGCCGTTGGGCAGCTCCTGCTCGGCGACGATCTGCACGTCCGTGAAGCCGCAGCGCTTCAGGATGGCGCGCACGGGCACGTTGCCGGAGCCGTGCAGCGGCGTGTAGACCACTTTCAGCGCGGCGGCGCCGGTCTGCGGGACCGAGACCTTCTCGATGGCGTCGAGGAACTTCTCGACAGTTTCCGCGCCGATCATCGTGCGCAGCGAAGCGTCGTCGCCCGCGGGGATGTCAGCGATGGCGGCGGCCTCGACGTACTCCGTCAGCTTCGCGGCCGCTCCCGGCGTGAGCTGGCAGCCGTCGCTGCCGTACACCTTGTAGCCGTTGTACTCGCGCGGATTGTGGCTGGCCGTGATGACCACGCCGGCGGCCGCGTTATGGCAGCGCACCGAGAACGACAGCACGGGCACGGGCTCGAGCGTGTCGAACAGCTTCACCGGCACGCCGCAGGCGCAGAGCACGCGGGCCGTCTCGGCGGCGAACGCCCTGGAGTTGTTGCGCGAGTCGTAGGCGATCACGACGCCCTTTTTGAAATCGGCGGGGAACTCGTTTTTCAGGTAGTTCGCCAGGCCCAGCGTGGCCTTGCCGACGATGTACCTGTTCATGCGGTTGGTGCCCACGCCCATGACGCCGCGCATTCCCGCGGTGCCGAACTCAAGGTCGCGGTAGAAGCGGTCCTCGATCTCCTTCTCGTCGGTGAGAGCCGCCAGCTCGGCCTTGTCGGCGGGAGCCAGCCACGAAGCGTTCAGCCATTCCTGATAGCGTTCACGATAGTCCATTTTTTATGATCCTCCTGTGATCGGAATTTTAACCCTTGCACACGTCGAGCGCGAAACCGATATGCATGGCCACGCCCAGCACGAACGCGCTCTCGTCGGCCTTGAACAGCGGCGAGTGGATCGGCGCGTTCTTCTGTCCCGCGAAGCCGACGCCGATGCGGAACATCGTGCCCGGCACCTTCTCCGTGTAGAACGCGAAGTCTTCGGCGCCCATCGAGCAGTTTTCCAGCCAGATGATGTTGTCCTTGCCGAAGACCTTCTCGGCCACGCTCAGATAGCGGTCGAACGTAGCGTCGTCGTTCACCAGCACGGGCGTGCCGGGCCTGATGTACGTATCGCCCTGGCAGCGCAGCGCTTCCGCCGTCAGTTTGACGACGCGCGGGATGGCCTCGAACAGGTCCTTCTGCACCTGCGGCTTGATCGTGCGGATCGTCCCCGTCATCTTCACCTCGGGCGCGATGATGTTGCTCTTGAGACCGCCGTGGATCGTGCCGATCGTGACCACGGCCGAGTCGGAGGGGGCAAGCTGGCGGCTGACCAGCTGCTGCAGCGACGAGATCACCTGGGCGGCGGCGGGGATCGGGTCGATGCACTGATCGGGGTGGGCGCCGTGCCCCTGCCGGCCCGTGATCGTGATCTCCATGCCGTTGGACGAAGCGCTCGAAGCGCCGCGGCGCACGGCGATCTTGCCCGCCGGAGCGTTCGGGTAGACGTGCAGCCCCGCCATGCAGACGGGCGGATCCTTCTCGGTCACCTCGCCGGCTTCGATGATCTCGCGTGCGCCGCCGAGGATCTCCTCGGCCGTCTGGAAGAAGAACTTCACCGTGCCGTGCAGCTCGCCGCGCATCGTGCTGAGCGCCTTGGCCGCGCCAAGCAGCATCGCCGTGTGCGCGTCGTGCCCGCAGGCGTGCATGACCCCTTCGTTTTCGCTGGCGAACTCGACGCCGCTCTCCTCGTTCATGGGCAGCGCGTCCATGTCGGCCCGCAGGCCCACGATCGGACCGGGATGAGCGCCTCTGATGAGCGCGATGACGTTGTATTTGCCGGCGCGGCGCACTTCGTCCACGCCGATCCCGCGCAGCGTCTTCTCGACGAACGCGGCCGTCTGCTCCTCGTGCCCGCTCAGCTCGGGATGACGGTGCAGGTGATGGCGCCATTCCTTCACGTCGTTTTCGACCGTCGAAGCCAGCTTTACAAGATCCATGCGAAAAAGCCTCCTGAAAAACTCAAAATTGAAAAGACAAAAAAACGGGAAGATGTCCTCATTTTAGAACATCTTCCCGTTTTTTTCTACATTAAATTATCCGTGCGAAAAGGAACCTTAGATCAGGCCCATCGCCAGGAGCGCGGGCGAGAACATCTGCATGAGCACGATGATGACGCCGGCAGCGATCAGCTGGATGCAGACGATCGGCAGGAACCACTTCACATACTTGCCGTAGGGGATGCCCGCAAGGCCCAGAGTGGCCATAAGCACGCCGGCGGTGGGGTTGATGCAGTTGGTGAAACCGTCACCGAACTGGAAGCACTGGACCGCGACCGAGGCGTTGATGTTGGTGATGTGAGCCAGAGGGGCGAAAATGGGCATGACCGTGACGGCCTGGCCGGAGCCGGAGCCGATGAAGAAGTTGACGATGACGTTGGCGACGTACATCAGGAACGCGCCGACGACGTTGCCGACCTGGTTGATGGGCATAGCCAGCCAGTAAATGATCGTGTGGATGATCTTTCCGTCGGTCATGATCACGGAGATGGCGCGCGAGAAGGCGATGACGAAGGCCGCGTAGGTCAGAGCCGTCATACCCTTGGTGAAGGCCTTGAAGGTCTTGTCAAGACGATCGAAGAAACCGCCCTGGAAGCCGCCCATGCCGCAGACGATGGCCATGATCACGAACACGGCCGAGTACTGAGGCACGCCCCACTTCTTGCCGCCCATGCCCTTGAAGCCGAACCAGGCGGGGCACTCGGGGAAGCCGACGACCGAGCCGTAGATGATGGCCGCGAAGCCGAGCACGGTGACGACGGCGCAGAAGATCTGCGTGCCGGTCATCTTGCTGCCGCCGACCTCTTCGGTCACGGCTTCGGCAGGAGCCGCTTCGGGATCGTAGGTCAGGCTGGCCGTGGGATCCTTCTCGATCTTGTGCATGTAGCGCACGACGAACCAGCAGAGCAGGACGAGGTTGGCGATGTGGAACGCGACGCGCAGCCAGAAGCCGTTCATCGTGTCAAGGCCGGACAGCTCGTTGGCAAGGCCGGCGGTGAAGGCGTTGGCCCAGCCCACGTTGAAGCCCGCGTAGGAGCCGAGGTAGATCATGGCCCAGCCGACCACCTCGTCGTAGCCCATCGACTTGCCGAGCATGACGCCGAGAGGGATGAAGGCGATGACGGGGTTGGCGAAGACGCCGACGGCGCCGCCGACCGACATGACAGCCATGATCACGAGCACGGCGATGACGCCCTTGCCCTTGAGGGCGCCGACGAGGCCGCCCATGATGCCCTTCATCGTGCCGGTCTGGTTGAGCACTTCAACCGCCGCACCGCAGAAGAACACCATCGACATCATCGAAGCCGACTGGATCATGCCCTTGACGATCGCGTTGAACACGTCGTACACGCCCTGGGGATTGCTGGCGATGAAGTGGAACGAGTTGGGGTCGATGACCTTGCGCTTGGTCGCCTCGTTGAGCACCATCTCGTACGTGCCCGCGGGGACGAACCACGTGGCGATGGCCATCACGATCGTCAGAAGAAACAGGATCGCGAAGACGTGGGGGAGCTTAACACCTTTGTTCACTACTGGTTTTGCCATTGCTGCTGCCTCCTTAAAGGATTGTGAAAAAATTATATAAACGAAACGTTTATTGGGAAAGGTTATCATAATTCCGACGCTTCGACAAGAGAAAACGAAGAAGGTAACTATAATTTTCCATGTTGAAAGCGCAGAGAAAAATTTTTCTTAAATATGTCCTGAAATCGAAATTGTCTCTTGAGCCGCGGCCGCCGCCTACAGCTCGTCTTCGCCGCCGCGGCGCGAGGCGCACGAAGCCGAGCAGCTTTCGCAGCCGCCGGAGCACGCCGAGCCGAACATCGCCGTGAGCGCCAGAGGCAGCGTCATCATGCCGACGCTGTACAGATCGACCACGATCTCGTCGTTGATAAAGCTCTGTTCGCCCGACGCCCACACCGTCACGCCGCCGGAAGACACGGCCGCCCAGCCGTCGGGCCCGTCCTTGGGCGCGCCGACGCGGCAGGTCGCCAGCGGCATCCGCCCCCGCGGCGTGTTCATCTCCGCGAGGACGACGTGGAACTCGCCGCCCATCGAGAGCATCCATTCGCGGGCGCGGTCGGAGATCTTCAAAGTCAGATCGCTCATCCTGCAAAACACCCCTTTGTGCGCTTACGGCCGCGCGCCCGGATCGATGAACCCCAGCCGTTCCATGACGCGGCAGAGGTCGTCCGGAGCCGGGGCGCGGAACGTTTTGCCGTCAAGGTACGACAGGAACTCCGGCAGCTTCGAGAGCGTCAGGCTCCGCGCGTGCAGCATGGGACGGCGCACGCCGAGCGATTTCAGCTGCCCCTTCGTGCCGAAGTCGCCGTACTTCACGTCGCCGAGCAGCGGATGCCCGATGTGGTTCATGTGCACGCGGATCTGATGCGTGCGCCCCGTGAGCAGATGGACCTCGGCCAGGCTGAACGCGCCGTTGCCGGTCAGATACTTGTATTCCGTCACCGCCCGCTCGCCGTTCGGCGCGACGCGCACCAGCTTTTTCTCCGCGTCCTTCAGCAGCGGCACGTCGATGCGCCCGCTCTTCGGCAGCTCGCCCGTGACGATCGCCCAGTAGCGCTTGTCCGTGCTGTGCTCCTTGAACGCCTCCATCAGCGCGCGCGTCGTCGGCCCGTCGAGCGAAAGGACCATCACCCCGCTCGTGTTGCGGTCCAGCCGGTGCACCAGCTGCGGCGGATACTCGGGATCGGCCGCGTGGAACGTGGCCCGCGTGACCACGCTGTCCTCGCCCTTCTCGTCCGGCTGGCTGAGCAGCCCCGCCGGCTTGTTGATCACCAGCACGTGCTCGTCCTTGTAGATCACGTCGAGCGGCAGACGGCGCAGGCCGCCCTCCGGCAGTTCCGCGCGTCCCACCTTGCCCGGCTCCTCCCACGGCACCCAGACGAACTGGCCTTCCGCCACGCGGGTGTTCGGCTCGGCGCGCTTGCCTTCCAGCCGCACCTCGCCCTTGCGGAAATGCTTCATCATCCCGCTCAGCGGCACGCCCGGCCACATCCCGCGCAGCACCGCGTCGATCCGCCGGCCGTCGTCGTGACGGCTGACCCGGAACTGATACGACATCCCCCGGCTCCTAGCGCGGCTGCTCCGGCCGCCACTTCCAGAGACGGCGCTGCAGCGAGTAATCGAAATCGGAGATCGCCCGCGGCGCTTCCATGCCGCCGTCGAGCGTTTCCACCGAGCCGTGCCAGCTGTTCAGATAAAAGTCCAGATTGTCCGCCGCCGCCACGATCATCGCCTCCGGCGTGGCCGGCAGCACCGGCGAGCCGAACTCGCGCTGACCGTGATGGCTGAGGATGATGTGCCCCAGGTGCGTCTTCGTGAGCGCGTCCAGGCCGAACTCGTCCGCCAGCTTCACGAACCGCGCGTAGCCCGTGGCGATGTGGTCGAGCACCGTGCCTTCAAGCGTCATCCCCGGGCCGGGATCGAGCCGGTACGCGTCGATCTTGCCCAGATCGTGCAGGATCGCGCCCGCCGTGACGATGTCCGGGTCCGGCTGGTAATCCGTGCCCGCGTAGCTGGCCGCGATCGCCCGCGCGCTGCGCGCCACGCCCAGCGTGTGCTCCAGCAGCCCGTGCACATAGGCGTGATGATGCGCCACCGCCGCCGGATACGTTTTGAACGTCTGCCACAGCTCGCCCTCCGGCCGGAAGACGAAGCGCAGGAACTCGCCGCAGGCGCCGCCGCAGCCGTCCACCATCCCGCGGAACTCCTGTTCCATCTCCTCCAGCGGCGTGCCGGACGAGCGGATGAACGCCGCCGGACGGTATTCCTCCTTCGACTGGTCCACCAGCCAGATCTGGTTGAACTGGTACTGCGGCTTGCCCTTGAACTCCGTCACCGCGCCGATCAGACCCACCGTTTCGCCCTTCATGTTGCGCACCAGATCGGACGACGCCGGATCACGGATCTCCTTTTTCACGCCGTCCTTCACGTCGAACCACTGCGCGTTGCCCCAGACCTTCGCCTCCAGCCCGCCCGACTTGTCCATCACCGTGACGATCCAGTAAGGACGGTCGTTCTTGTCGCGCTTTTCCTTCAGATCCGTCACCAGCCCCACCGACTGGAATTTGGAATCGACCGCCAGCGCGCGCACCTCCGCGAGCGTTTTGTTGCCCATGCAAAAAACCCCTTTGACCAAGAGAATCATGAAATTTCTACAGCGCGTATTATACTCTCCCGCCGCCCGAAAGCCAACCGCCGCGCCCCGCGGGGGATCGGCAGGAGCGTTCCGCGGAGGCAGGGAAAACCAAACCCAACGCGAAGACGCAAAGGCGCGAAGAAAAGACAGAGGGCAGACGATCGCGTTCCCTTATTTTTCTTCGTGTCTTCGCGTCGGATCCGGTTTTGAATTCCCGCCCCGTGCAACCGCGGGCGGGCACATGGGCCCGCCCCTGCGAAAAAAAGGCGGGGGCCGTAGGGGCGGCCCCGCGTGGCCGCCCGGGGGGCGCGGCGCTCCACGCGTGACGGGCAAAGTCAAACCCAACACGAAGACACAAAGAAGATCATTAAAATCAGGTTTTCTTCGTGTCTTTGTGTCTTTGTGTTAAAGATTTTGAACTTCGATTTTGCCTTTGACTTTCTTTGTTAATCCTTGCGGTTACATCGATTTCCTGCTAGTATATAAACTGAGATTTTTATATGTTGATGTCGCCGTCCGCCGACGTTCCGGCGACGGCTCGGCATGGACGGGACGCGGCCGGCACAGGTCCGCCCGGAAAAACTTTTTCGGTTTTCCATCCGTAATGACAGATCCTTCATTATGAATCGACTCTCTGAGAGGAGCGCACAGTGCAATGAAACCGGTCACCACCAAGACAAGCAAAAACACCCGCGTCCGCCGCGCCGCCGCCCTGGCCCTGTCGGCCGCGCTGCTGGCGGGAGGTGCAGCCGCGCAGGAGTTAAAACCGACCAGCTCTATCGTTCGTAACGGTGGCGAAGATGTCAATTTCCTCGATCTCACAGCGGGCTACGACCGGATCATCCTGGAAGGTCTATACCGTACAGGTGACGATGCAGAAGTCGATAGCGGCGGCGCGGTGTTCGCCACTCACGACATCATGCTGAGCGCCGACGAGATCATCGTGCGGAGCAACGACGTGAGAGGGGGGAGCGAGAATGCCTATGGCGGCGCGCTGTGCTCTGAATACGGGAAGATCGAGCTGACGGGCGACGTGGTCACCGTGCAGGGCAATGTTGCGGACCGCAATAATAATAACGGTGCAGATGTCAGGGGCGGCGCGCTGTACGCCAGGGGCAACATCACCCTGACCGGCTGGACGTCTCTCGACCTGACGGGCAACAGGGCGTCGGGGGTGAGCGCGAGAGGCGGTGCTCTGTACACTGAAAACGGGGACATCGAGCTGACCGGCGGCACGGTCACGGTACAGAGTAACGTCGCGGTGCACGGCGCAGTGAACGACAAAGGCCCGGTCCGCGGCGGCGCGCTGTACTCTGAGAACGGCAGTATCACGCTCTCGGCCGACAGGTCCGTCGAGCTGACGGGCAACAGGATATCGGGCATCTATTGGGGTACTGACCCTAATCACATGATTGGCGGCGGCGCTGCCTATGCCAGCCGGGACATCTCCCTGACGGGCGTCACGGTCAAGGTGCAGGGCAACGACGCGGTGAACGACGCGGAGGATTTGGCCAGCTACGTCAAAGGCGGTGCGCTGTTCGCCTGGGGCACGGTGACGCTCTCGGGCGACGAGGTGACCGTATCGGGCAATACGGCCAGCGGAAAAGCCTGGACCTCCGGCGGTGCGGCCCATGGCAGCGGCATCATGCTGTACGGCGGCACGGTCACGGTGCAGAGCAACGACGCGACGGCGACGAACATCGCTGCCGGTGACAGTGGGGGCTACTCTCTCGGCGGAGCGCTGTACTCTGCCGGCGACATCACCGTGACCGGCGGCACGGTCACGGTGCAGAGCAACGACGCTGTCAGTGACGGTAAAGCAGAAGGCGGCGCGCTGCACGCCACGGACAAGGTGACGCTCACGGCCGACGAGGTGACCGTATCGGGCAACACAGTCAGCGGGGATTCCGCTGCCAATGGCGGTGCGATCTATGCACAGGAGGATATTGTGCTGACCGGCGGCACGATCACCGTGCAGAACAACGACGCTGTCGGTGACCGTGCTGCCTACGGCGGCGCGCTGCACTCCGCGGCAGGGAACATCGAGCTGACGGGCGGCACGATCACGGTGCAGAGCAACGACGCGACTGCGACGAACGCGACGGATGACGGGGGCGAGGGCGGCGCGCTGTACGCCGCGGGCGCGGTGACGCTTTCGGCCGACGAAGTGAACATATTGGGCAACACAGCCAGCGGAGATTACGTTGTCAATGGCGGTGCGATCTATGCAGATGAAATTGTACTGAAGGGCGGCACGGTCGCGGTGCAGAGCAACCGTGCGGAGGGAAGCGGAGTGACCAAGGGCGGTGCGCTGCGCTCCGATCGCGGCGGCATCGAGCTGTCGGCCGACGAGGTGACCGTATCGGACAACAGGGCCAGCGGAAAAGCCATGGTCTACGGCGGCGCGCTGTACGCCAGGAAGAACATCACGCTGACCGGCGGCGCGATCACCGTACGCGGCAACGAAGCCGTCACCTCAGGCGGCAACGGCAAGGCTTACGGTGGCGCGCTGTTCTCCGATCGCGGCGGCGTCACGCTCTCGGCCGACGGGGCCGTGACAGTGACGCGCAACTCGCTCAGCGGAGATACTCATGGCGCCTCCGGCGGCGCGGTGTACGCCAGCGGCGACATCAAACTGACGGGAGAAGCGATCACGCTGGAGAGCAACGACGTGTCGGGCGGCGACGAAGAAGTCGACGGCGGCGCGCTGTACTCTCATAGCGGTGACATCACGCTGACGGGCGGCTCGATCGCCGTGCACGGCAACGAAGCCGTCAGCTCGAACAGGGCCAGGGGAGGCGCGGCGTACGCCATAGACGGCAACATCAGGCTGTCGGCCGACGAGCTCATCGAGCTGACGGGCAACAGGGCGGAAAGCAAGGCGCCGGAACAGAATGGACTGGCAGCCGGCGGCGCGCTGTACTCTCATAACAGGGACATCAAACTGACGGGCGGTTCGATCGCCGTGCGCGGCAACGAAGCTGTCAGCTCGGCCGACAGGGCCCTG
>JAEEGI010029070.1_pt1 | contig 10473 bp, 11 predicted proteins | sample 8958751 | NCBI WGS metagenome assembly JAEEGI01 (sample SAMN16246545, study PRJNA631951) | gut metagenome | biome: gut microbiome; feature: rumen; material: KS-attached | host: Bos | place: Iran: Karaj | collected 2018-10 | reverse complement strand
CTTTGAATAGTACTGGACCGCAAGGGATAGTGCTCCGTATTCTTTGGATCCGGGACCGGTCTGCATACGCTCGGCAACCTCGGTCTGGACCATTACGGTAATGCTCTTATAATTGATCCCGCTTTCCAGAAGGGATGTAACTATGGGAGTGGTGATGTAGTAGGGAAGATTTGCGACGACCTTAACATCCTCTCCGGGATAGGTATCCGCAATCTCCTTCATATCGGTCTTAAGGACATCGGCACAGATAACCCTGGTATTGTCAAATCCTTCCAGAACTTCGTCCAAAACGGGTATCATCTGGGTATCGATCTCGATGGCGGTGACATGGGATGCCTTTTCGGCAAGTCTCTTTGTCAGTGCACCGAGTCCGGGCCCGATCTCTACAATATGGTCCCTGTCACAGACGCCGGCTGCCTCGACTATCTCGTCGAGGACTCCGTCATCCGTAAGGAAATTTTGTCCGTATTTTTTTTGAGCCTTGATATCATGCTTGCGCACGATACTCATTGTGGCACTTTTCTGATTCGAATTGGACATATATTATGCGTTCTTCTCGGCGCGCAGCTTCTCAGCAAAGTGCGCAAATCTCTTCATTGCCTCTTCAAGTCTCTCAAGCGAATATGCATAGGATATTCTCAGATATCCTTCTCCGCTGTCGCCGAATGCTGTTCCGGGAACGGCTGCAACCTTCTCTTCCTGCAGGAATCTGGTGGCAAATTCTTCACTGGTCATGCCGAATTCCTTGATGCAGGGGAATACGTAAAATGCTCCGAAAGGTTCAAAGCATTCGATGTTCATCTCTTTGAAAGCATTGAGAAGGAATCTTCTTCTCATATTGTAGCTGTCTCTCATCCTTGCGATATCGGGATCACCGTTTTTGACAGCTTCGATCGCAGCATACTGGCTGGTGGTAGGTGCACACATGATCGCAAACTGGTGGATCTTGGTCATCTGGGCAAGGATGTTCTTGGGGCCGCAGGCATATCCGAGTCTCCATCCGGTCATTGCATATGCTTTGGAGAATCCGTTGATGAGAATGGTTCTCTCCTGCATTCCGGGAAGAGTAGCGATGGATACATGCTTTCCCTTGTAAGTGAGTTCTCCGTAGATCTCATCTGAGATTACATAGAGGTCGTGCTTTATGATAACTTCCCTGATAGCCTCGAGATCACTCTTTTCCATGATAGCACCGGTGGGATTGTTGGGGAAGGGAAGCACCAGGATCTTGGTCTTGTCGGTAACTGCCTCTTCGATCTCCTGAGCGGTGAGTCTGAACTCGTTTTCGGGCTTAAGGTTTATGATAACGGGCTTTGCTCCCGTAAGAACTGCGCAGGGCTCATAGGATACATAACTGGGCTGGGGGATGAGTACTTCATCTCCGGGGTCGCACATTGCTCTGAGCGCAACATCGATACCTTCGGATCCTCCGACGGTAACGAGTATCTCGCTGACGGGATCGTACATGATATCCTGGGTACGCTTCAGATATGCAGCAATCTCTTCTCTGAGCTCTTTAAGTCCGGCATTTGAGGTATAGAAGGTTTTGCCCTTTTCAAGAGCATAGATACCCTCATCCCTTATATGCCAGGGAGTATCGAAATCGGGTTCACCCACACCGAGTGAAATGGCGTCTTTCATCTCGCTTACAATATCAAAGAATTTTCTTATGCCCGAAGGCTTTATCTCAACAACTTTTTTTGCAAGAGGTTCTCTCATGGTGTAACTATCTCCCTCGTATCTTCTTTTTTCTTACCAAGTATGGTTCCGTGATCTTTATACTTCTTGAGTATAAAGTGAGTCGCGGTTCCGGTTACGGTCTCAAGTGCGGAAAGCTTTTCGGTTACGAATCCGGATACTTCCTTAAGGGTCTTTCCTTCAAGGATGACCATCAGATCATATCCTCCGGCCATGAGATATACACTCTCAACCTCGGGGTAGTTGTAGATACGCTCCGCGATATTGTCAAAGCCCTGTCCTCTCTGGGGAGTTACCTTAACTTCGATAAGTGCGGTAACTTTTTCGGTGGAAACATTGTCCCAATTGACCATTGTGTGGTAACCGCAAATGGTTCCCTCATCTTCAAGGGCCTTGAGTTCATTTATCGCCGCTTCTTCGGAAACTCCTAAAAGCACCGCCAGTTCTTTGGTGTTCATGCGGCTGTTTTTTTCCATGATGCGAAGCAGTTCTTCTCTGAATTCCATTTTTTCCTCCTGATCCCATAAAGGTATGAAAAAATTAATCTGTACCGGGTCTGTTCATGCATGATACATCCTCACCGTTTTTAATGAGTTTATCCCTGCCCGGTATTATCTCACCTATCCGGACATGTCCTTCCGGATAAGGATAAGTGTTTACGCCCATTTCGAAATCCGCAGATTCCAGCTCATATATATTCAGTCCCAGAGCCTCGCAGATCTCCACCGCCTCCTGGCAAAGGGGTATGTCACGAATATTTACGCAAAAGCCGTGTTTTTTTTCTCCGATCTCCCATAAAATCCTGTGAACGCTCTCTGTTTTCCGGGAAAAAGAATACGAAGAAAGTGTCTCTCCGGCCCAAGTCTTAAGCCTTTTCCAAATGTCTTCGCGAATGCCGTCCGGACATTTATCCGCCTCGATGCAGGCCTTTGCCGCACCGTAGGATCCGGCATATCCCAATACCGTAATATCAAAAGAGGCGCAAGCAGAAGCTGCGCCATTTACATTATCCATTCCGTATACCCTCCGGCGCCCTCACTGATTGAATCAGCCAAAGGCAGATGCTATAATCGGAACTATCATTGCAATGGCCAAAATTATGACAATGGCCGCCGCGAGGACTCTTTTGTTTTTACGACTGTGTAAATTCATCATATCGGATTACCCTTTATAAACGTATATCGGGGACTATTATAGTATGAAGTATCCTGTTTTTGCAAGTTTCATAATCTTCATCCTGCTGGTCAGACATAACATCAGACGAAACAGAAGGATCGAAGAAAACAGCGAGAAAGCTTTTTGGGAAAGGGAACGTAAGGCAAATGACGTTCGCAGAAAGCCTCTCGATGATCTCGTATACGTAAAACCCGATATGTCTTCTTTTCCCGTGGATATAATGGCTGATGACCCTGAGGTAACCGAATGCCGTGAACTGATCCGTGAACTTGCAAATGAAAAGATCGTTAATCTGACCGGTTATACCAACACGGATCTAAAACTTAAATACGGTGTTGCAAACCTTAAGCTTCTTTCCGAATATGATGACCGGTTCACCCTTCTGGTTCAGACCATCCGGAAATGGGCTGACAGATTGTGGGAAAACGGATACACCGTCGAAGCCGTCCCTCTTTTGGAGGAGCAGGTCAGGATTCATGCGGATGTGACTTCCGCTTACAGGAAGCTGGCGGTTTATTACCGGGATAATAATGAACCTGAAAAAATCGAGACTCTGCGAAAAACCGCCGAGACTCTTAATTCATCCAGCAAAAATGTCATCTTAAAGTACCTGGATGAGCTCTGATCAGATCTCACTCGGACCGTCGCCGATATCCACTACATAGAAATCTGCGGCATATCCTATCTTACTCAGATATTCTTCTCCGACTTTTTTAATGAAATCATCCACGGATGATTCTTTTACGATGTTTACGGTACATCCTCCGAAGCCCGCTCCGGTCATTCTGGCACCGATGACTCCGGGAACCTTTCTTGCGGCATCCACAAGTGTATCAAGTTCTATACCGGTTACCTCATAATCATCCCTGAGTGATTCATGGGATGCATTCATGAGCTGTCCGAATAATTTAAGGTCTCCGCGCTTTAAGGCTTCAACTGCGGAAACGGTCCTTCTGTTTTCATAAACGGCATGCCTTGCTCTTCTGACCCTGACATCATCCTTGATCAGTGTTTCAAACTTACCGAAGGTCGCTTCATCAAGGTCTCCGAGGGTTTTGACATCAAGGAACTCCCTGATCTCGGAAAGTGCCTTCTCACACTCCGCGCGCCTTTCATTGTACTTGGAATCGCCGAGACCTCTCTTTTTGTTGGAGCAGACGATAACAAGCTTTGCATCGTGAAGCACAACGGGGGCATATTCGTACTGAAGAGTTGCGGTATCAAGGAAGATCGCATGATCTTTTTTACCCATTGCGATGGCAAACTGATCCATGATTCCGCAGTTTACACCGTTATATTTGTTTTCCGAATACTGTCCGATAAGTGCGATATCCTGATTGGATATGCCGTCAAAGCCGTACAGTTCGCGGAGGAAATATCCCGTAAGAACCTCGACCGATGCCGAGGATGATAATCCGGAGCCGTTGGGGATGTTACCGTAAATAACCAGGTCAAAACCCTTTTCGACCTTGTAGCCCTTTTCACCGAAAGCCCAGATCATTCCCTTGGGATATGAGATCCATTCTTTGTCTTCAAGGGGTTTCATTTCATCCAGAGAAGACTCTATCACTCCCTTGTCTTCAAAGTTCATGGAGTAAAAACGAAGCTGCCTGTCATCTCTCATTCGGACAGCTCCGTATGTTCCTATCGTTAGAGCACAGGGAAATACATGTCCGCCGTTATAATCGGTATGCTCGCCTATAAGATTGACCCTTCCGGGAGCAAAGAAAACCCTTACTCCGTCTTTGGATCCGTACTTATCGGCAAAAACTTCCAGTATCCTGCTTTTTACTTCCTGCGCACTTTCCATATTTGTACCCCGTATCGCTCACTGAATAACTACCGCGGTTCCGCTTGCCGTTACCATGAGCATCCCGTTATCGGTACCGAGTACCTCATAATCGATATCAACGCCCACTACGGCATTTGCTCCCATCTGAGCGGCTCTTTGCTGCATCTCTGCAACCGCCTGCTGTCTCGCCTGTATAAGTTCATCCTCATAAGTTGCAGAGCGCCCGCCGAAGAAATTGGAGAGACCTGCTACCATATCCTTGATCACGTTTACACCGGCTATGACCTCGCCGAAAACAATGCCTTTATATTCGACGATCTTGCATCCCTCGACACTGGGAGTAGTAGTTACTATCATAAAGAATCTCCTTTCAAGCGATCAGGCAAGTGCCTGCTTAAGATCTTCGATAATATCATCCGCGTTTTCAAGTCCTACGCTGAGTCTGATAAGATCGGGTCCTACGCCTGCTGCCACAAGTTCTTCATCGGTAAGCTGTCTGTGAGTTGAAGATGCGGGATGAAGTACGCAGGTATGGGCATCCGCAACATGTGTAGCGATCATTGCTACCTTAAGCTTTCTCATAAAATCCTCGGCCGCTTTTCTTCCACCCTTTACACCAAAGGAGATAACTCCGCAGGTACCGTTAGGCATATATTTCTGAGCCAGTTCATAGTACTTGTCACCTTTGAGTCCGGGATATGTGATCCAGGCGACTTTGTCATTACCCTGAAGGAACTCGGCAACTTTCTGCGCATTCTCACAATGTCTGGGCATCCTAACGGCAAGGGATTCAAGTCCCATATTAAGATAGAATGCATTCTGAGGAGCCTGGATGCAGCCCATATCCCTCATGAGCTGTGCGGTACACTTGGTGATGAATGCACCTTCCTTGCCAAACTTCTCGGCATAGGTGATTCCGTGATAGCTCTCATCGGGAGTGCACAGGCCGGGGAACTTGTCGGCATGGGCCATCCAGTCGAACTTACCGGAATCAACGACGCATCCGCCTACAGCCACATCATGTCCGTCCATATATTTGGTGGTGGAATGTGTTACGATATCAGCCCCCCACTCGAAAGGTCTGCAGTTTATGGGAGTCGCGAAAGTGTTGTCCACGATAAGGGGAACACCGTGCTTATGTGCTATCTTGGAGAATTTCTCGAAATCAAATACGGTAAGAGCGGGATTGGCGATGGTCTCACCGAATACAGCCTTGGTATTAGGCTTAAATGCATTTTCCAACTCTTCTTCGGTGCAGTCGGGAGAGATGAAGGTAAAATCAATTCCCATCTTTCTCATGGTTACGTTAAAGAGATTGAATGTTCCGCCATATATTGAAGAGGAAGCTATAACGTGGTCTCCGCAGTTTGCCAGATTGAAAACGGCGAACATATTGGCTGCCTGTCCCGAGCTTGTGAGCATTGCTGCGGTTCCACCCTCAAGTGCGGCAATCTTGGCAGCTACATAATCGTTGGTAGGGTTCTGGAGTCTGGTATAGAAATATCCGCTGGCTTCCAGATCGAAGAGCTTACCCATATCCTCACTGGTGTCATACTTAAAAGTGGTGCTCTGAACAATGGGTATCATGCGGGATTCACCGTTTTTAGGTTCATATCCTGCCTGAATACATTTAGTTTCCTGTCTCATCTTTCCTCCTTGTAGGGCCTATATAAAATCTTTTTCTATTTTAGACCACGGGGTACACCCTCGCAAGGAAATATTTGACGAACGGGACTCACGATTGTAATATGTTACATTAGCGTACTAAAGTGCGCGATTGTATGAGGAGTGCCTATCATGGCAGAAAGGATATTATGAAAAAGAATCTTTTCAAAAAGGCAGTAGCCCTTGCTTCTGCCGCACTTATGACCCTGTCACTTACAGGATGCGGAAAGACCGCTTCTTCGGATGGCGAGATCAAAGTTGCTGTTATCAAGCAGCTCGATCACGCATCTCTCGATGAGATTGCTGATGCCATCACTGCAGAACTTGATGTTCTCGCTGAGACAAACGGAGTAACCATTACCTATACCGTATACTCCGGACAGAACGATCAGAGTACTCTCAAGCAGATCTCCGATCAGGCAGTTGCGGACGGATGTGACGTCATCATTCCCATCGCAACCATGGCTGCACAGGTTGCTGCAACAAGCACCTCCGCTTCCAAGACCCCCGTTGTTTATGCTGCGATCTCCGATCCCGAAGGTGCGGGACTTGCCGGAATCGAAAACGTAACCGGAACCAGTGATATGCTCGATACCGCTACCATCATCGACATGATCTTCGCTGCCGACAACGACGCTTCCAAGATCGGACTTCTTTATTCTCTTTCCGAAGCAAACTCCGCTCTTCCCATTGAAGAGGCTAAAGCTCTTATCGAGGAAAAGGGAGCTTCTTATGTAGAGTACACTGCTTCCACCAATGATGAAGTAGTTGCCGCAGTTTCTTCACTTATCGCTGAAGGTGTAGATGCGATCTTCACTCCCACCGACAACGTGATCATGGCTGCAGAGCTTGCTATTTATGAGGATCTCGCCGCTGCGGGAATCCCTCACTACACCGGAGCAGACTCTTTCGTAAGAAACGGTGGTTTCACTACCTGCGGAGTTAACTACACCGCACTCGGAACCAAGACCGCAGATCTTGCTTATCAGGCTGTCACTCAGGGAATGAACGACATGGAAGACTATTACACCATGGAAGGCGGAATCGTAACCGTTAACACCGAGACCGCTGAAGCTATCGGAATCGATTATTCAGTATTTTCTTCTTTCGGAGAAATCGTAGAAGTTACCACTTCCGAAGACTGATATGGTATATAATATTATCCGGCTTATCCATAAGGGTAAGCCGGATATTTTTATTTCGGGAGGTTTCGTTTTGGCATATATCATCAAAACAGCTCTGGAACTGGGCCTATTGTATGCACCCATACCGCTCGCCCTGTTTTTAAGTTTCAGGATCCTCAATATAGCAGATATGACAACTGACGGCTGCTTTGTTCTGGGCGCAGCCGTATCCGTAACCTGGGCTGCTGCCGGTCATCCTTTTCTGGGAATTCCCATGGCCATGGCAGCAGGCGTTCTTGCAGGTTTTGTCACTGCCCTGCTTCAGACGAGGTTCGGTGTTCCCTCGATCCTTGCGGGCATCATAACCAATTTCGGTCTCTATACCGTGAACCTCATGGTAATGGGATGGAGTTCCAACGTGAACCTGCTCAAGACAGATACCTTGTTCACCATATTTGCCCGCAGGGCTTCTTTTGCGGGAGCCTACTCGGATATGCTACTTGTTGCATGCATCACTGCTCTTGCGGCTGCAGGTCTCATCTGGTTTCTGTCCACAAGACTCGGTCTCTCGATCCGCGCCACCGGCGATAATCCCGATATGGTACGAGCTTCTTCCGTAAATCCCAGATTTACGACAACAGTGGGATTATGCGTGGCAAACTCTCTCACCGCCCTTTCCGGCGCAATGGTAGGACAGTATCAGAATACCGTTGATATCAACAGCGGTACGGGTATCGTGGTCATAGCCCTTGCATGCCTCATTATCGGCGAGACCATTCTCGGTAAAAAGACCGTTTTTAAGGGCGCTGTTGCAGCCATTGTCGGTTCGATAATTTACAGGATCATTTACGCCATCGTCCTTAAAACAAGGATTGTCCCCATACAGGGACTTAAGCTCATGACCGCCCTGGTTGTTGCCTTTGCCATAGCCTTTCCCACCATCAGGGATTATCTCAGGTTTATGCACAAAAAGCATATGTCATCCGTAAAGTTATCCGGAAAGGAGGACAAATAAGATGCTTGAGATCAGAAATATAAGCAAAACCTTCGCACCCGGCACGGTAAATGAAAAAAAGGCCTTAAGCGGACTGTCACTTAATGTAGAGGACGGTGACTTTATCACCATAATCGGTTCGAACGGAGCCGGAAAATCGACCCTATTCAACGCCATTGCAGGTTCTTTCTTTGTCGATGACGGTTCTATTTTCCTCGGAGGACAGGATATAACTTATCTTGAGGAGCATAAAAGAAGCCGTGTGATTGGACGTATGTTCCAGGATCCTCTTAAAGGCACCGCTCCTTCCATGACCATCGAAGAAAACCTTGCGCTTGCTTACCTCAGATCCTCGGAGGGAACCTCTCCTTTCAGCAGGATATCCGCTAGAGACAAAAAGAATTTCAGGGAACAGCTCTCCAAGCTGGGAATGGGACTCGAGGACAGAATGAGGGATCCTGTTGGACTATTATCCGGCGGCCAGAGACAGGCTCTTACGCTCCTTATGGCTACCATAGTCACACCGAAAGTTCTCCTTCTGGATGAACACACGGCGGCACTTGATCCCGGAACCGCAGAAAAGGTAATAGAGCTTACAAAAAGCATAGTTGAAGGCGGACACATCACCTGTCTTATGATCACTCACAATATGAAACAGGCACTGAACACCGGAAACAGAACTTTTCTGATGAATAACGGTCATATCGTGCTTGATGTAAGCGGGGAAGAAAGAGCCGCTCTTACTCCCAAAGATCTCATAGAGAAATTCAAGAATAAGGTCGGAGAAGAACTTGATAACGACCGAATCCTTCTTTCCACCTGATAAAGATACACGCAAAAAGAGGACCCATTCAGGGTCCTCTTTTAATATCAGATGATCAATATATCGTAAAGGTCTTATATTTATCCCATACAAGGCATACCCAGGTCTTTCCCTTGTTGAGGATCACTTCGTCACCGGTCTCGGCATCATAATATCTTGTCTGCGCATAAACCGAAGAGTTATAGTTCAGATCTTTATCGAAAGGAAGGTCTCTTTTCCATACGAGAGGTATACACTTTCCGTTGGTAAAAAGAACTCCCTCTCCGACTCCGGCTACATTGAAATTCATATAACCGAGCTCGTCATTCGCAAACCTCTCGCCGGATACGAACTTGATGATCACATTCGTAACCGCAACCTGCTCTCCGTTATATTCGTCGATATGGGGAGCTCCGTTCTGATATCTGTAGTACAGCCTGTCCTCTGCGTTATATTCGAAATAAGGATTCAGCTCACTGTATCCGTTGGGTGCGGACTGGTTTGAATTGCCGCCGGGATAGATAATATCTACATCGGGGTATTTCTCATACTCAGCCAGATGTGCATCGGTTGCGAAAACAAGAGGGAATGTGTAATCGGATGTAGGATACTTTGTATCATATCCGAGTCTTGATACAGCCGAATTATAACCTTCTATCGTCATCAGTCCGGTATATTCAAGGGAATATCCCTGATCCTGACGCTCTTTATCTCTCGAGAACGCTTCATCCGCAGTAACATCTACTCCGTGTACCGAAGCACTGACATTGTCTACAAGATTACTGTTCAGAAGAGGGCCTACGTAAGCCTCGGCAAGTCCCCAATTACAATAGATCGCATCGTAGCTGAGCGATTCAAGCAGGAAATAATGCCTGCTGCTTCGGATAGGCTCGATATACTCAAGATCCCCGTAGTTCTGGAAAATACCCATGAGTCTGGTGCAGCTGCATTTTTCCATGGGAGCTTCATATACGACGTCCGCATAGGATATTCCGTACTGAGGAAGCGCATTGCGGTTATTGGGTATCATGACCGCCATGGGCCTTCTGTATGCTATCTCGGTATCGACCCATTCACCGGTCAGATAACTCTCTACCTTACCGTCTTTTTCATATCTCTCGCCTATCGCCATAAGTCCGGGATCATACTGGTTGGTAGAACTCGGGCCCGGTGACGGAGCCGTAGTCGGTTCGGTAGTGGTTGCCGGATCCTGATGGGGCTG
>JAEEGI010029060.1_pt1 | contig 10477 bp, 3 predicted proteins | sample 8958751 | NCBI WGS metagenome assembly JAEEGI01 (sample SAMN16246545, study PRJNA631951) | gut metagenome | biome: gut microbiome; feature: rumen; material: KS-attached | host: Bos | place: Iran: Karaj | collected 2018-10 | reverse complement strand
TGCACACGCCTGCTATAGTCATGAAGGCCCCATATCAGCAACGCCAAGCCTGCCACCAGCATAATTATCAATAATATCAGAAGCAAGCGGAAGCCATGTTTTCTGCCTCCAGACATCTGTATACCTCCTCAAAAAGTAAAATTTTATTCACTTGGACGGGAAGAAAAGGCGCTCGTCTGGCGTTTTATGGTTGTAAACGATTCAAATGGCGCTGCCTTTTCTGCGTGCCGCAGTTGCCAGGCCATCATCAGACCGACGATCGTTTTACTATCGTGAATCTCGCCCTCCATCACCTTACGTATGGCTTCATCAAGTGGAAAAGACGCTACGCGAAGAAACTCACCGTCATCTGTATGCATAGCGTGCTGACTAAGCCCGGTAGCCAGATAAATGCCGATCTGTTCATTGCAGAAGCCAGGAGTTGTATCAAGTATTGTCAAAAGCCGATAATTATCCGCATGCAGCCCGGTTTCTTCCTCCAGTTCACGTCTGGCAGCTGTAAGCATTTCTTCATCCGCACTGTCAAGCTTGCCAGCAGGGATCTCCCAGGTGAATCTTCCAACAGCCACCCGATGCTGACGTACCAGTGTTACGTTCCCTGCTTCATCCAGCGGTACAACAGCTGCTGCCCCGCGGTGCTTCACCACCTCGCGTAGCGCCTGTCGTCCGTCCGGCAGCCTCACCTGCCAGTGTTCTACATTTATCAAGTATCCGTGAAACACTTCTTCGGAAAAGAAAACCTTTTCCTCCAACGCATGATCGTTCACACCAAGTCCTCCCTCAATGAAACGGTTAAGGATATTTCGACACAGATTGATTTACTTCCTGCTGTTAAAGAGTATCGGATGCCGAAAGTTGACGGGTTTGCCCATTCATAATATAATAGGTACATATTTTTTCCAAGTCGTATTGAATCGTCCAAGGAGGCGTCACTATGAAATTATTCAAAAGGCTGTCCCTGACTCGCAGGATCGGTGCATTACTTTTGGCTGCACTGTTGGCCTTCAGCTGGCTCCCTTCCGCGCTGGCTGCGGAACCCCTGCCTGATGTATTGTTTACCCTTCAGTGGGGCGAGGAACAGGCGCAAGCCGTTGCGGTCAGTGAAAATGGTTATGACTATTGCTACTGGCTGTTTGTTCCGCAGGGTGCCTTAATAAACGACGCACGCCTGAATGTCAGCGCTACCTATGGCCAGTATTCTCGTTTCGCATTGGCCACCGGTCAAGACCTCGGCGACGGGTTGCAGCTCTCGCAGCTGTTCTGGCAGGAAGCCGGTAACCTGGGTGGAACATGGATGGATGTATACGCCTATGATGGCACCGGTATGTTGGCGGCGTCCTTGCGGTTGTATTTCTCTACCGCAGAAGTGACACCCGTTACACCGTCCCCCGTTGTGATGCCTGCTTACGTAACAATCATTTGTCTTGATGAAAACTGGAATGAAATTTCCCGTTCCAGCGAAGAACACCAGCCCGGCCTTTCCACGATCTATGCCAACCCAATCAATGGTTATGAGATAGATTATGCCTATCCGACGCAGTATGACATCTATGTGGACGTGTCCGGCGCTTCCCCCAGCCAGGTGGAATTCCACTATCGCCGCCAGATCAATCCGGTCAATGTCAACATCGTCTGCCTTGATGAGAATTGGAATACGATTTCCTCTTACTCACAAAGCTGCGGTGCTGGAACAACTACAATCTCTGCCCAGTACATGGACGGATATGATTTCGATTATAATTATCCCACTTCTTATGACGTTTCCGTCACTGCTGACGGTGCGTCCATGACTGAAGTTCAGTTCCATTATATCCGCCAGATCAATCCTGTAAACGTCAATGTAGTCTGTCTTGACGAGAATTGGAATGTGATTTCCTCTTACTCACAAAACTGCGGTGCTGGAACAACTACAATCTCTGCCCAGTACATGGACGGATATGATTTCGATTATAATTATCCCACTTCTTATGACGTTACCGTCACTGCTGACGGTGCGTCCATGACTGAAGTTCAGTTCCATTATATCCGCCAGATCAATCCCGTAAATGTCAATATAGTCTGTCTGGATGAAAACCAGAATACTATTTCTTCTTATGCTCAGACTTGCACAGCCGGCACGACAACCATTTCAGCCCAACCAATTGACGGCTATGATATCAACTATAATTACTCCACCCAGTATGATATCACTGTCACCGCCGATGGCGCGTCTATGACAGACATTCAGTTTTACTATAATCGTCAGATCAATCCTGTGAATGTCAACGTAACATGCTTCGATGAAATTGGCAACATTATAGACAGCTTTGCACAGACCTGCCCGGCAGGAACCACTACAATCGCCGCCCAGCCAATCGATGGATATGACTTCGATTATAATTACCAGACCTCTTATGATATCATCGTCACCGCGGATGGCTCATCTGTGAACGAAGTCCAGTTCTATTACATCCGCCGAATCAATTCTGTCGATGTCAGTATTGTCTGCTTGGATGAAAACGGGAACATTATCAGCAGCTTTACTCAGACCTGCCCGGCAGGAACAACTGCAATCGCCGCCCAGCCGATCGATGGATATGACTTCGATTACAATTTCCAGACCTCTTATGATATCATCGTCACCGCGGATGGCTCATCCATGTCCGAGGTCCAGTTCCATTACATCCGCCAGATTAATCCCGTAGACGTCAGTGTCATCTGTATCGATGAAATCGGTAATATCATTTCCAACTATGAACAGGCCTGTTCAGCAGGTACAACAGCTATCGCGGCTCAGCCGCTCGATGGATATGATATCGACTACAACTATCAGACTTCCTATGACGTCACGGTCACTGCCGACGGTGCGTCCATGAGCGAAATCCAATTCCATTACATCCGCCAGATTAATCCTGTCGATGTTAATGTAGCTTGTATGGATGAACTTGGAAACGTCATCGCTTCTTATTCTCAAACCTGTAGTGCCGGGACTACCACGATCTCCGCTCTTCCCGTCGATAGTTACGACCTCGATTACAATTACCCGGTATCTTATGACGTCACCGTCACAGCGGATGGTGCATCCATGAACGAGGTTCAGTTCCATTACATTCGCCAAATCAATTCTATCAACATTGACATCACTTGTGTCGATGAGAACGGCAATCTGATCGATAGCTTCGCCCAAACCTGCGGTGCTGGAACCTCCACGATCTCTGCTCAAATCATTGATGGTTATGATATTGACTATAACTATCAGACCTCCTATGACGTTACGGTCACTGCCGACGGAGCATCCATAAGCGCTATTCAGTTCCACTATACTCGTCAGATCAATCCTGCAAATGTCAATGTGATATGCATCGATGAAATCGGCAATATCATTGACAGCTATACACAGACCTGCAATGCCGGCTCCACCGCCATTTCCGCTCAAAGCATTGATGGTTATGACATTGACTATAATTTTCAGACTTCCTATGATGTTACGGTCACTGCTGACGGCGCATCAATGAACGAGATCCAGTTCCATTACATCCGTCAGATCAATCCCGTTACCATCAATATTTCCTGCATTGACGAAAACGGCAACGTATTTGATAGTTTCACCAGGACATGCGGCGCTGGTATCACGACGATCTCAGCCGAGCCTGTTGCCGGCTATGAAATCGACAGCAGCTATCAGGCATCCTACGATGTAACTGTCACTGCAGACGGCGCATCCATGATGGACATCCAGTTCCACTATGTCCGCCAAATCAATCCCGTCAACGTCAATGTCATCTGCATGGATGAAAATGGCAATACGATAGATAACTTCGCACAGACTTGTGGCGCAGGCACGACTACAATCGCAGCTCAGCCTATCAGCGGTTATGACATCGATTATAACTATCAGACCTCTTATGATGTTATTGTCAATGCAGACGGTGCATCTACGAATGAGATTCAATTCCATTACACCCGTCAAATAAATCCTATAAACGTCAACGTAGTATGCATCGACGAGACTGGCAAGCAGATTGACAGTTACAACCAGACCTGCGGAGCAGGGACTACTACTATTACCGCTCAGCCTATCGATGGTTATGATATTGATAACAACTATCAGGCTGCCTATGATATCACTATCACCGCCGATGGTGCATCCATAAGTGAGATCCAGTTCCATTACATCCGTCAGATTAATCCTGTGAATATCAATATCACCTGCATCGATGAAATCGGCAATGTGATCGGCAACTTCACTCAGACTTGCGGAGCAGGAACCACGACAATCTATGCCAACCCCATTGACAATTATAGTATCGACTATAATCATCAGACCTCCTATGATGTCACTGTTACTGCTGACGGCGCATCCATAAGCGATATCCAGTTCTATTATGTACGCCGGGTCAATCCCGTCAGTATCAGCGTCGTCTGTGTAGATGAGAAAGGAAACATCGTTTCTTCTTACTCGCAGACCTGCGGTGAAGGGACCACCGCGATCACTGCGCAGCCCGTTGATGGTTACGATATCAATTACAATTATCCAACCCAGTACGATATCATCGTGACCGCTGACGGCGCTTCCATGACAAATGTCCAGTTCTTCTACATCCGTCAGGTTAATGCTACCATCGTGACCGTCTCGTGTGTCGATGACTTCGGTGTGACCTTTAACATCTATACCGTTACTTGCCAACCTGGCGGCAACCTTATCAGTGCTCCGGTTCTGGATGGATATGTACTGGAGACGGCAAGTACTGCCCCCGTCAGTGTTCAGGTAGATGCTGACGGTGCGCATCCCAACGCAATCACCTTCAATTACAAACGCGCCTACAACGTCCCCGTATACTACCATGCTTTCGATGGAACGGACCTCCTGCCTCCTTCTTCTGCAGTCTGCTTCGCCGGTGAGACTACTGTCACTGCACCAGAGATCAGCGGATATACCGTAGACCTTGCTACTAAGAGTATCTTCGTTGATTTCAACGGTCCCGCACCGAAAGAGTTTGAGTTCATCTATACTCCGATTGCAACCGAAGAGCCGACAGCGACTCCGACCCTGCCCCCGACTGATGCTCCTACCGAAACGCCTACTATTCCCCCGACCGATGTTCCTACTGCGACGCCAACTGCAACACCTACTCCTACTCCTGCGCCCACACCTATTGTTGTAGAAACCAGCGTGCCTGTACAGTACATTGATCACACAGGCGTTGTAGTCGCAGAAACTGCAGCAGCAGTCAGCACCGGTGAGAATTTCGTACAGTACGACAACGATCTGCTTCCCGCGGCATACACTCTCTACAGTGAAAACATTATACGTGTTGTTGTAGATGAATCCGGTGTATGCAATCCCGAACGTGTGATCTTCTCTGTAGTCGCACCGATGGACATTGCAGTCCACTACCGTAACGCCGCGGGTGATGCCGTTGCCTCCAGTGAAACACGCCGTTGTGTACCTGGTATTAACCCAGTTCAGCCGGCACCTCAGGATCTGTTGCCCGACTATATTCTGGATGACGAACTTACAAAATATGTTACCATAGATGAGAACGGTGCAGATCCTGCCGAGGTTATCTTCTTGTATAAGCAGGAAGTAATCACACCGCCGCCTCCGACGCCCACGCCTGAACCACAACCGGTATTGGTCTCTGTCATTTATATGACGACCACCAGCGATGTACCCTTCTATACCGACAACACAGTAGTATGCATCACTGGCGAAAATACGGTAACCGCAAACACTGCTTATGTTCCTGAAGGATACACTCCTGCAGGTCCTACCAGTGTTACCGTCACAGTGGACGTAAGCGGCAATGCCAATCCCGCTACTGTACAGTTCCTCTATTCCGTCAGCGACATGACACGCGAGGCAACTGTATACTACCGCACAGAAGGTGGCTTGGATGTAGCTTCCACGCAGCACATCGCAGTTGGCGTAGGCGAACATATCATCTCCGCTGCACCTGCCGATCTGGCCCCAGGCTACCGCCTGACCGGTCCCGAAAGTGCCACAGTATTCCTTAATGAGGACGGAACCTTGGTTCCTGACACCATCATCTTCCTATATGAACTCGCGCCCACTGAACGTCCGACCGTAGCACCAGTAGATTATCCGATCTATGATATGGATGCATGGTGCTGGCCCAAAGCAGACAACATCACGCTTCGCACGTTCCCAAGCAGTGACTCCGAGCAGACCATTATCCGCACCGTCAGCCAGAACGAGCTGGGACATATCGAAGGATATGTGGTCAATAGTCTGAATGAGACCTGGTATATCGCTACCTTCAGCGAACAGACTGGTTATGTGCGTGATACACGTGTACGTCTGCTCACTGAAGAAGAAGTACGTATGTTGTTCGGATATACCGAGTCGCCCAATCAAACTCCCAACGCCACTGAAACGCCTATCCCTGACGGCGCATATATCGACCGTTGGGCACAGCTGAATGCCAGCAGCGTCAATCTGCGCAAGGCAGCTGACAGGCAGAGTTCTTCTCTTGGACGCTACAACAAAGGAACATATGCGTTCATTTTCGAGTCTCAAACGGTCAACAACGAAAAGTGGTACCATGTCATGATTAATGGTAAGGAAGGTTATATGATCGCTTCCTTCCTGGATATGATGACAGGTGAGCAATCCACTGCCCATCAGACAACCCTGACGACACCTATGCCGGTCAGGACCCCCATTCCCACGGAAGTCCCGCCGACCCCGACTCCCAGTCCTACCCCGGCACCGACAGCAACACCTACAGCAACGCCCACAAACAGTCCTGCTCCTTATTCGGGATATGCCCTTACCACCCGCAGCATCGACCTGCGCACTGGTGTAACCGCTACCGATACCACTCTGCGTGTTCTAACTGCGAACAGCTTGCTGTATGTGTATGGCCAGGCATTTGTCAGCGGTATCACCTGGAGCAGTGCTGAAGCGCTTGGCAGCGGAGTAAGCGGTTATGTACCAGATGAGGCACTTCGCCATATCACAGCTGAAGAAGCTGCACCTTATTTGGCTGCACTTCAGCCGCACACTCCAACCCCGACCCCCACCGCTCAGCCTGAGCCCTATGCCGGATATGCCGTTACCAACGGTGCTAATGTCATGATCCGCAATTACGCAGATGAAAAGGCAGAAATCGCCATGGTACTCGGCGAAGGCGAGGTCGTCTGGGTCATGGGTCAGCAGTATGTGGATGGGTCCAGTTATCCCTGGCATATCGTCCAGTTTGGCAAAGTGTTCGGTTATGTCCGCGGTGATCAGCTTCGTCTAATGAGTGCCGAAGAACAGGCTGAATTTATCAAAAACCTGCGCACCCCCATTCCATCCCCCTCAGCCACCGCCACTGCCGCGCCTGTCACGCAGGAAAGTCTGTCCAGTTATGGATATGTGACTACGAACAACGTTCGTCTGCGCAGCGGCCCCGGCACACAATATACACAGATTCGTATGATGGGACAGTATGCATTTGCGCTGGTCCTTGGCAACGAAACAGTCAACGGGCAGACCTGGTATCATATCAATCAGGCCGGTACCGAAGGCTATGTGATGAGCAATTACTTCAAAGTGCTGACTCTAGGCGAGCTCAGTCAGTTCCTTACCAGCGATGAATATACACAGTCTGCTACAGAGGGCAATTCCAACAGTAGTGCTGAAAACAGCAATGGCATTACATCAGTAGAAGACTTCAACTCAGGTGTCTGGAAGAATCCCGCTCTGACCAATGTCACATACGAACCCTTCAGCAATATCATCGCTACTCCCACTCCCAATGTAGAGTTGCTTCCTACGACTGTTCCAACAACAACGCCTACCGCCACCCCGACCGTTTCTCCCGCACCTGTGAGTACGACAGACTTCACCAACTTTACCACTCCTGTTCCCAATGCCAAAGGCGGCGGAAGCGGCTGGCTGTGGATCGGTCTGGCTGCTGCCGCAGTCGCGATTGGCGGCGGTGCTTATGGCTATTCCATTCATCGCGCAAACCAGCGCCGTGCTGCACAGCGTGCCGCCCAGCGTCGTCAGGCTCAGCAGCAGCAGCAACGGGCGAACTATCAACAGCCCACGCAGCAATATCCGCGCCAGAATGTCAGTGCTTCACAACAGACTTCGGTCTTTACCCCGCCCCAGCCGCATTCTTCCGCAGAAGTACCGAAGCCGACTACATCAGATGGCACAACACGCCATCGCCGTTCTGATAAGCACAACTCATAACAATAACTCTTGCCCCTCTCCGTCCGGAGAGGGGTATTTTCATTCATATTGTTACACGTTTCATTTCCTGTTATAACCCGACTTTGACGGAAAAATAAGGGAACGCCCCGGAGCGTTGCTGTGAAAAGCGGCGTATCCAGGGCGTTTTCTTGTTTTTGAAGCGGAAAAACGATCTTGACAATATGTACTACGATTATGCACTACGTTGACAATTCCATCTTTGTTTTCAGCTGGAGGATCTCACTGATTTTGAAGCATTTTGCAGGGATATTAATTCCGAACGAACTGAGGATTAGTGACAGGTCAGGATCATCAATATCGCAGAAACGGTAGTATACATCACCCAGCTTTTCGACTTTCCACTTGTTCAGCGCGGTCTGGATCCTTTCCGCGGATAAAACATTGGAGTAAAGAAGCCCGGGAGTGACCTTTTCCGGATGGCTCAGCCTGATCTGCCTTTGTATCAGACGGAGCATGATCAGCGCGACCGTGCAGACCGTAAGGTGAGCGACGATGTGCTCCCTGGTCCATACGTATATCGGCCTGGCATCCAGCGTACTTTTCATTACACGGAACTGGTCTTCTATCTCTACCAGGTTCCCGTAAGTGTCAATGATCTCCCGGTCATCCATCCCGATCTCGGATGTGGCAAGTGTGTAATAGCCCATGAGGGCATAATCCCTCCTCAGGCTTTCCGTATCAAGGATCGCTGTCAGATCCGCCGCTTTGAGCAGCTCCCCGGTCTTTCTGTGAACAACTTCCTTCTTCAGATATTTCCTGACAAGCGGTACCTGCGTGGAACTGATCCTGAAAGAATCCGGGTCTTTCAAATATTCCTGAACAAATGCGTAAAAGCTGCTCCTCTCGGCAATCTCCTTCTCGTAATACTTCCTGCTCCAGTAGGTCAGTACCTTTTCCGCGTACTCGATCTTTACGCCTTCAGGTGTCGTCACTGTCTTCTTTACGATCCTGGTCTTGTATCTGAAATCATCATTGATGGCCGTATATCCTTCCGGGTCCGTGATCCATTCCTTTTCCTTTTTTGACGCGCCGCGTACCGTGCGGCTCGTCAGATACCCGATCCCGTTGGATACCGCGTATACAATGCTCTCTCCTTTCCCGATTCCTTTGTCACATACATAGACAAATCGGCTGTCAGGGTCATTGACCGTATCCACCGAATTACGGAATGACGCAGCGAGCGTCTGGTGGTCCAGCGTGTTCCCCGGAAAGCATTCGATCGACACCGGTATGCCCTGCTCATCCATCAGCAGTCCCATCTGTACGATCGGCGTCTCCTGATTCTCCTTGGATACGCCTTTTTCCCTCAGCCCCCGCACTACCGTCCCGTTCTCAAGCGTTATATCCGCATCCGGCTCTTCTGCCTGAAAAAAGAAATTCGTTACATCATAATAGATCCTGCCCGTCGTCCTGTGATAATGCTTCAGCATGGATGTATTGATCCTGTTGAAGATCGCGCGCCGGTGCTCATATATGAAATCCAATGCCTTATATATATTGTATTCCTGTACTTCTCCTTTTACTACAGGCACCGCGTAGTCATTCCGCTGCTTCACAGTTTCCCACTTTGACGCCGGATTCAGGATCCTCCCGAACAGCAGCACCTTGAAGAAGCCATAGATGTCATATCCGACATCATAATGATTCTTGTAGGACCGCACCAGCATGCTCAGATCCAGTTTCTCCATGATCCGCTCAAACAGCAGGTTCGTAATCAGCTTCGGATGCGCGACGCACTCTTCCGTCCCTTCGCAAAGCCGGATATTGTATACCTCTTTCTGTATATCCCTGCGCACATACGGTTTCAGTTCATCTATGATCGGTACTCCCGCCGCGTATGACGCTTTCAGTCTCTCGATAAAGTCCGGTTTCCCGTCGTCAAACTTTGTAACAGGCCCGATGTTCTTTACGGTCATCTTCCTGGGTGAAGATTTCCCCGTCTTCTTGTCCACGATCCTGACAGCTTCACTGACGCGAATATACTTCGTCCCGTTATTGTTCACGATCTCGAGATACATCCTCCGCCTCCTCCTGCCACAATATGTAGCTATGGACTACGTTAATGTTACCACAATATGTATGATTTGTCAACAGGAAAATAACAAAAAAATAAGATTTATCGCTTCTTTTTCGATAAATCTGATCTGTTTTTATCCGTTTTGCTATTTTACCATTCTCTGGAATCCGTCAAAGTCGGGAGCCTATACGAAATGCGCCGAAATACTTAAGATTTTACCGTTTCCCGCTTTTTCCTATGCCGTCTGTAGA
>JAEEGI010029057.1_pt1 | contig 10478 bp, 8 predicted proteins | sample 8958751 | NCBI WGS metagenome assembly JAEEGI01 (sample SAMN16246545, study PRJNA631951) | gut metagenome | biome: gut microbiome; feature: rumen; material: KS-attached | host: Bos | place: Iran: Karaj | collected 2018-10 | reverse complement strand
ATTCAAAGGTTTGTCAAAGCCGACAGATGGATCGGAATTGAGGAACTGTCCGGACTGATTCAAAGGTTTGTCAAAGCCGACAGATGGATCGGAATTGAGGAACTGTCCGGATTGATTAGAATATTTGCTAAAGTCGGCAGATGGATTTATCGTTCGCATGCTGTCATTATTTACAGCAGGCTGGTTAAGCATCGATTGAAATTTTGCAATCTTCTCCGATGAAACTTGAGATTTTGAAATGGCACCGGTATCCTTTTCAAATTTGTTTTCTGTAGAAAAATCAAAGGTATTGTCATTTTCTGCCAAATTTATATCCATAGACAAGTTCTCCTAAAGCAAAACAACCTACCGCCCTGACGAGCGACTATCTTCAAGGTACTGACGCTATTTTAACTGTCAAAAAGGTCCCGTAATAGGGGTTTTCTGATTTTTAACTCAAAATATTATCTAGAGCTATTCCGATGGTTCAATATGCTGCTCATGATTTTACTGTAGTTTATTTCAAATACAGTTTTATCTTTCTTAACGTTAAACTAGTGTCACAATGAATTTTTATTTCGTCATGTCTCCTGACTGCCCTGAATCCAGCGTACATCCTGATGGAAAGATGTGCCTTCTGTCACTTGAAGAACCTTTCCACAGGATACTATGTTTATATAGTTGTCCTGATAACTAAAGGACTACTGTTACAATCCGCAAATTTCATTCAGATCTTATTCATTACTGATTATTGTCGGTCGGTAATGAAAACTACAGCAATCCTTGATGTTCAGAACTGATTTTTAATTATTAGTTTTTTGAGGAGGTTCTTCAGCAATGAAAACCCTGCAATCCTTAAGGCTAGAGAAATCAAATTTTTTTATTTCACCGTACGGATCAAGCACAATCAGTGCGTCCTCTTTTGGAGTCAGTCCTAGAACTGAAATTGCATGGTGCGGTGAAACACCGTTCGCCAGAGCTTTAAATGCATTTCCTATATGACCTAAGGCTACAGGGCGTTTATTTTTAATGGCAGTCTTTATTTGATCAATATCAGTCTTAGAGTTTGTTGGGTGTAACATAACATTAACATCCACATTCTTGTTTGCTGCCAAAGCTCTAAATCCTTCAGATATAGTCTTCATGCGAATATTCACCGGATCGGAATTATTAGTAAGATTGCTGAGTTTATCGCTGTTGGCTGTTGCTAAGAGGTGCATCTGCATTGCGTTCTCAAGAGCTACAACCCAGTTGGCGCTGTTGCTGCCGAATTTCTCACTACCGTTGGAGTAGCGTCCGAGGGGAACATCGTACAGGTTTTCGCCCAGTCTTACAAGAACATGATCTTTGGTAGTACTTGGAGAGAAAAGTCTTTCTATACCCGTCGTTCCCTGACTATTCAGTATGGAACTGATGGAAGCCAGAAACCAGCAATCCTGGAGTGACGGATTCTGCTTTATATCATCAAGTCGCGGTTCGCCGTGAGGGAAAAGATACTGCCTGTAGGACTGATCCGGAGTGGAACTTTCATTACTATAGGCTTTAAACGGGATTACCTCAATTTTGCTGCCTAAACCGGTTAGTTTACCCATCTGATCCATATCGAAGGAGATCTTTTTAGAATCATCTGGTAATTCGGACATATCGAATGGCGTCATGTTGCGAATTTCTGCTGTTCTGTTGCGTATGGTGTCATTTAATTTTGTTGATGAAAACAAAGATTTTACTGCATTTATGCCTTTTACGAAGGATCTTCCTATTGCAGAGAACAGGTTCGAGAAAAAACCGCGTGTCTTCGGAGCCCTCATATTGTCAATGGCCGCAATTTGTGCTTCTGAAAGTCCTGAACATTTGTGAAATTTTACATTCCGGAGCATGTCATCCGGTAATTTTGTATCCTTTGGCGGCGTCTCCTTGATGAGATTGCTGTATTCTTCATTGTCAATTATATCAAAGTCACTATTTTGGTTATTTCCTGTCGGAGAAAGATCCTCGAAAGATTCATCAGCAACAGTGTTGCCAGCGGCAGTGTGAATGTTATTTATGCCTGTCATGATTTTTATTCCTTATTCTTTTTTCTTTATTGGGGCGGACTATCGCAGGGTGCTAAAAATTCTAGATTTCCAGCAAGGTGTCTTCCGCGGTCAACGGAATGACTGTATCTGTGCTTTCAGCATTCTCGGCGTTTTCTTTTCCATATACGAGAATTTTTACCTTGGCAGCCTCTCCGGCGAAGTTGTTCAAAAGACTGATCAGATCGATTTCCGTTAGTTCGCTTAATGAGAATTTCAACTGCACTGTAATCATGTTGTTATCACCGGAAAGAGAAGCGCAGGCTCCGTTAGTTTCCGCAAAAAGGTAGTGCCGGTGCATAAGTTCCTTTAAAATCCGTGTTTCATTTTCAGAGGTAAGAATTCCGATTTCTGCAAAAAATAGCATTGAATTATCTGAATCGATATAACAGATATGAATAGGAGGCATCCAGTCCTTTTCCAGAGTGATTGTGCACATCCCGTTATCACCAAGGACGTCACCGTCGCATCCTAAAGTTTTTGCCACTCCTTCCATTAACTGTTTTGCATTTTTTAGACTCATCTAATTCTCCCTTGTAAGTTCATTATTCTTTTTTCACGTTCTCAATTCTCATTCATAACTTGTTCATTTTTTTATAATGAAGAAGAAACATCGCGTGTTCAGAGAAATTGTATATCTTGTTCGCTGTTTCCTAGTTAATAGAAAATCTCAAGTTCTGGAAGATCAACGAAGAGAATCGTGAAAGGTTACACAAAATAATTTGTTGTTAACGCTGTTAAAGAAACTGCCAATTCTACCGCACAGCTGCATAAACCGGCATGATGCAGGCAAATCGGCAGTTCATTCCTTACTACTATGTGAAGTAAGTAAGGAAAGGAGTAAATACTGTTTTGTGTAATCTGAGATTCGACTCTTAAAAAGTTGTTTTCCCTTTTGTATGGTCAGTGTCAATTCTCCAGTCATTGATAATGATCGGAAATACCTGTTTGTTAATTGTTTGATTATGAGAAGCTTTTGGATTTAACAGGATAATCAGGTCTATCCAACTGATTTTTTTAAGAGTCATATTTTGCTGTTATGAATTATAGGAACAATTCACTTCTGGTTCCGACATAAAGATGCAGTTGTGGTTTTTGCGCGGTTGCATATGGTTATTTGTGTATGCATCAATCTGATGTAAGGACATGAATAGCGGTTATAAGGATCTTATCAGTGTTCCGTGATTTCTGTCACTTCCTATATTTATGGCGTATGGTAGTTTACGATTTATGATTTTTGGGTGAAGCGGATGTAACCTTGCATTTTATTCAGCGTTTTCACCACAGGTATGTTGCAAGGTTCTCTGCATCTTTTCCTTGTCAACCTTGAACTGCAATCTCTGTTTTTTTGGGGCGACAGGCAGTTCAGACGTTTTTTCTTTTAAGGAACATAGTATGAAGACTTTAGATGATTATAGGAATTTTATTTCACAGCTGCGGAAGGAAACCGGCATTGAAGCGTTAGCTCCTGATGAAAACGGTCTTATTTCAGTTCGCATTGATGATGCATTTAATGTGAATCTACAGTTTGTTGAGCATAATCATTCAGTTCTCTGTTTTGTTGAAGTCTTCCAACTTCCTGAAAATGCACCGAAAAATGTGTATCGGGAACTTCTGACTGGAAATCTCTTTGGAAAGGAAACTGCCGGAGGATATTTCAGTGTTGAGGAAGCCAGCGAGACGGTGGTTTACAGTTATTTTTTCAACGGTGATGAAATAGAAAAGGATTCCGATGAATTCGTTGACTCACTTGAAAATATTCTTCAACTCTGTGGCTTGTGGAGAGAAAGAATCCAAAATTTAATGTTGCAAGATTCTGAAGCAAACTCCAATTCTGATACTTTTGAACGCTATATTGGGGCGGTTCAACCTTAAATTATCTAAAAATCCGTGAAGTGGAGCTGAAATATGACTGATATTATAAATAAATTTGAAAGTATTGCGAATTCGTGGAATGTCGGTTTTCGTGATGTGGTGGTCAATGAACAGGCTGACAAAGCAAAGCTCGGGAACTTTTTTTTCTCAAGTGGCAAACAGATTAACGATCAGACTATGAATGCGTTTCGGAATGCTCTTTCAAAAAAATACGGTGTGTTTGGAGAACATGCTTTCGATACAGTCCTTGGTTCTAGAAGTCAGCTCCATAAATCTCTAAGAGTTTGTGATATCAGGAATACTCTGTCCAGTCTTAATATAATCAAGGAAAGTCGTCTTAGAAGTGAAATTAATCGTCAGATGGATATAGATCCTAAGTTGCTGGAACTGTCGGATGATATTCAACTGGAGGTTCGTGCTAGAGTTAAAGAGAAGATTGATAGTTATAAGAATCAATTAGGTTCTAAGATTTCAGATAAAGCAGATATAGGCAGGCTTGCACAGAATTTCATTTGTGAGTCAATTGATTATGTTAAGTTTTCTCATGAAAACTCGCTTACAGGAAAGAAGAAGAGTGTAGATGTACATGATTTAAGTGCTCGTAAAGATGTGGAGTATGCTGCAGGGGGGCGCGAGGCTGTTGGACTTAAAAACCTTAAGGTTATCTTCAATGGCAAAGCTACATCAGTTGAGGATCAGATGAAGAAAGGTTTACTGGGTGTTGGTGAGCGCATTAATCGTTCAGCTGATAATCCGACTCTTCTAGTGAAATTGAAAACAAACGGTGTTGAACCTGGATTTATCTATACTAACGATTGGTCTCAGAGTGATACCAAGGGACTGATGCAGGATTATGAATCAAAAGAGAATCTTGAAATTCTGGAAGAACTTAAGAAAAAGTATCCTGCCACAGCAGAGGAATGCAAGAAACTGCAGATTAGGGAGCAGATCATGAAATTCGGTCGTGCTCATCCAGCCTGTGTTTCAGCTGTTGCCGATTTTATGATTGAGCGTGAAATGAAAAATCCTGAAAGCAAACTTTATAAAGCTTTCTGCAAAAAGTATCCGGCAGTGAATCCTCAGGAGTGGCAGAATGTTCCTTATGACAGAATTAAGAAGGATTTTTTTGTGCAGATTCGGGATGCCGTTCTCTCAGTCGGACCAAAAGATGGCGATTATGAAAAGTCGCCGATGTTTAAACATTTTTCAGATCGGCATATAGTCAAACTGGATTATAACGAAAGCGTCAAGGTCTTCAGTAAAAGTGTAGCTTCTGCAGGAAAATTCATGCGTCCAGAACGTATTCTTTCCACTCATAAATTTGGTCAGTTGTATCGCCTGCAGACCGCTACTACTGCAGACAAGTCTTCTGTCGGGGCAGTAACGGAGGCTTTGGCTAATGATTTATCCCGACTTTCCGGAGTTCCAACCCAGGAATTACGGATTGTAAGGGGTCAGTATTCAGATGGTCATCCGAAGATCATGCTTGAAGCCAAATTTGCAGATGGTTATCAGGATCTGGAAAAAGGATTTCTTAAAGATGGGCAGATAGTTCCTCCTGCAGGAGCGAAAGCTGAAAAGATCGGTAAGTATAAAGCTTTCTTTATTGTTAGCGCTGATCGCGACGGAATAGGCTCAAGAGGGCAGAACAAAGGTTTTGCGGATGGAAAATTCTTTGCTATTGATCCTGGACATTCCCTGGAGGGTAATGGAAGACACCTTGAAGTTGATGATAATCTATCATTCAAGGATACCTGCGGTTTTTCAACCAAGCCTCGCTTCAAAAACTTTTCAGTATTCGATGACGATACCAGATTCGCCAAACTGCAGGGAGTTCTTGAACTTCGTGAAATGAAGAGAAGTGGCAGTGCGGACAAACTTTTTGATGATTACCGCAAGGCCTTTGATCCAAACGAAAAGGGGATTAAGCCTGATGAAAGAGCTCTCCGTGAGAAAATTATCAGAGAAATTGATGTGAAGTATAAGGAATTCACTGATAATTTGGATAAGGTTCTCAACGTTGCTGAAAACCAGTTGAAGCTCTATGATGATCTTGCTGCAAACGGGAAAGAAATTCAGGAAAAAGCTATTGAAACCATAGAGAATCTTGAGAAACTTACATCACCGACAACCTGGATAAGTCCTCATGGTGAAACTCCGCTAGAGCACCTTGCTGTGATTCAGGAAACCAGAGTTCCTTGGCGTGCCCATGTAGAAGGAGACAATATTGTTTATCATTGCGACAAACCTCTTTCTGAAAAGGGTCGCAGCTATTTGAATGCATTGGCTACTGCCGCCGGTGCTGTTTTGAAAATTGATGCCGACGGTTGCGCCTGCCTCACCATGCCAAAGGCTGATGCTTCCAAAATGATGGATGTTTTTTCAGAAAAAAATATATCTAAAATTACGCATACTGATGAATTTGTAGCCAGGAACACAGGCGGAACAGGTCTCGAAGAGGGAAAAAAATTCAATCATGAAGTAGAAATTGCCAGAAATGAACAGAATTTGGCAAGAGCGGCAGCCAACAGAAATAAAGCATTGAGTTTTAACATTCCGGATAATCTCGAGGTTGTGGTAAACGGTAAGACTTATCCGTTCCGTAAAGAACACTATACTGATATGATTATGGATACTCCTCCAGCTGATCGTCCGAAGAGTGTAGAAGAACTCAAAAATATTCTTGCTGCCAGAATTAACAGAGGACAGGAAATTTTGAAGGCTATCTATTCAGGCGAGGGGCATCGTTATGAAACTAGTCTTCAAAATGCTGCATGTGTTACTTTGGCTTTTCATGCCGCCACTGTGGAAAAGGGTGAATACAATGAACGCGGGGCATTCTCGGTGGAGGATCCTGATGGAAACATTTACAAGTGGCTTGACAGATGCAAGGAAGTGTATCTGCGGACATCTACTCATGCCAAGGCTTTTCATCACCAGCAGGTAGACGGACATATGAATATGCCGCGGGGAATTGATATTCCGCGGAGTATGGGCGGTCTTATGGGTGGTATGAGAACTTTTCATTACTTTACTCTTCCTGCTGCAGGTAACGAGCCGCGGAGATTGTACCTGAAATGTGAAACTCATGGAATCTACAACAGCACAATTTCTGATGAAGAGGTGGAGAAATCGCGTTGTTCCGGAATGCAGGTTCGAAAGGAGCGCAGTAATGATAAATCAGAGTCGTTGCTGCATGGTTTGTCATTGGTAACATCAATCACTAGACAGGGTGCAGGAGAGGGTAACCGTAAGGAGAATTTCCCGGCTATTGTCAAGACGACTATGGAAAACGCCCGTCAGAACTTGATTAGACTTGGATACAGGGCTTATGCAGATATGTTGGTTAAAGATGTGGGCGGCAAGCAAAACGGAGGTATCAGAAAACTTGTATCTAACCTTCAAGAAATTGCTATCAGAGCATATGAAGAGAAGCAATCCGCGGGTCTGAATACAATAATGGACATTGTCGGTATCGTTAATAAAGTTGTTAGTGACTACGTTGCAGAACCTAATGAAGCAGGAAATCAGTTCAGATCCGGTTCCTTATCTGCAAGAATAGGCAACGAGGTGATTTTGGACGCTCTGGAAGTTGTTCCGCCAGCCTTGAGACCGGCTTGATTGCCTCGCTTCCTTACTCCTGCGCTTAATGAAGGGAACGCAGTCACCGGGTTGTATGATTACCGGTGACTGAAATCGGACAGTTATTCCAAGTTGAGTGTATGCTATCGAAAATCTTGTTATCGTGGCATACGGGGATGAATCCCTTATTTGAAAAAACGAGTTTAGGAATGTATGCAGACATTGCAGATTGTCACTATTCACCGCATCTAAAACACGTAAAAATCGATCAAAGTATGCAGGAAAGGTTTCATTGAGATATCCATAAAGATGAGTGTCTTGAGTCGGTAATGCTGAGATTTTATTTATCTGGATGAGGTGTGTTGAGTTCCGAAGTATCCGGCGGAGCCTATGAGTGATACGTTTTAGGATCCATTGAGAACCTTTCAGACGCCTGGCTTCTTCGTCCCGTCCCTCTTTTTTAGCCTTTCAACCTCATCCTTTCTGATAGCACTGATTACATCCTCGTTAAAATGCTTCATGATATGAAAGCGGTCGAAAACTATTTTCAAGTGAGGACAACGCTTCATAAATTCTTTGTAGAAACCTGCATTCATATCGCAGGCTACGCTCTCAACCTTCCTCATCCATTCCGGTCCGACGAAATCCACAAATTCACTGACTACCAGCCTGGATTTGCCCTGCCGAATGAAGATAACATCCCTGGTCTCTGCATCCATTATAACAGTGGCATACCTGTGTCCGTCATGAAGCTTGAATTCATCTATGGCAAGAATCCGGGCATGGTTTTGGGGCTTCTTTAGTTCGCCGTTCTCCGTATAGAGACTTGTCAGTCTTTCCTTGTCGATATCCTTAACCGTATTAACATGTAACCCTGTAATTTTGGATATCTTTGTCAAGGTCAAATCCTGTTCCAGAAGCCCGCATACGTATCCATACAGCTTTTCGGTTATCCTGTGATTCCTGGCTTTGAATGGTATTGTTTCCTGGATAACTTTGCCTCATTTCTGACAACGGTAACGGAATATCTCAATACAGATTTCCGTGCGATCTACCGGTACTGAACGCTTAACCATAGAATCAGTTATGATGTCATATACCTCTTTCTCAAAACTTTTGCACAGAGGTATATGTGTCAGCCTCTCGGTGATTGAGCCATGTGCATGCATCTCGCTTCCGCAGCATTTGCAACGCAAATCAAACATATCATACTAAGGTATTGTACCCTTGATGGTGAAGATGTTTTTGCTTTTTACTGTCTCTAGAAAATTATTTTTGCTGTCTGGTAATTTTTCTTGAACAAAACAATCTAATTGGGACGGAATTGTGATAGTATCATAATTCATAATGTGGTTCCTTTGGTTTTGTTTTTTTATCATTTTAAAATTAATTTTTAAAATGGGAACCACATTTTTTTATTCTCAAGATGAAATGGAAAAAGATCTATCAGGAACATGGGCAATCACAATTTTCAACTGGATTTTGTAAAGAACCATTATTATTCATAGAATACGAGCAGTTGCCCTTTCTTGATTTTGTAGAGACAGTGCAAAGGAGCATATGGGATGCTTTTATTATCGCGGGAGACATTTATCTGATCGTGCAGTAAAACTACGCCGTTTTTGGTGAGGAAATAAGTTCAAATGTTTTAGTCGTTTTAATCCTAACTAATCTGGTGTTTGTTTTGGCTCAGTGTAGGCGAATAATGGGTAGGTGCACCGTTGCAATACCAACCTAATAAGACGGAAACTGAATTGATTTCCCCGTAATTTTATGGTTCTTCGCTCATACATGCGTAAAAAATCTTCAAAGCATTGCATGTTAGAAACCTGCTTCCATGATGCTTTGAAGCAAAATTTGTTTATTTTATAAAGTGAAGTATTGAAATTTTTTAATTCTGCTTTTATAGCAACTGTTAAGATGAGTAAAAGCTCTAAAGGGGTTAAAAGAAAATATTGCGTTTTTATGTTTTAACCGCACATATACAAAAAGTCTCAAGCAAATAGCGAAATGTCGGTTTAAAATCCTTTTGATCTAGAAATGCTTTGAAATGCAACATTGTCCTGGAACGGTGTCAGGGTCTATCTTTCTGGGATGAGTGGTAATTCAGCATGGAAGAGAATTTTTTTGTTACGTTGCCGATGATGGAGTCTTGGTTTGGTAAAATTATGAAAAAAGCAGCTGTTTTTCTGGATCGTGACGGCGTGATCAATGAAGATCACGCTTTTGTTCATAAAATTGAAGATTTTGTGTATATCGATGGAGTAAAGGAAGCACTGAAAATCATAAAGAGCAAGGGCTATCTTTCTATTCTGGTGACCAATCAGGCAGGTATAGCATACGGATATTATACTGAGGAGGATTACAGAATTCTCACAGACTGGATGCAGAATGATCTTAAAACAGACAGCATTGAGTTTGACGGGATCTATTTCTGCCCGCATCATCCTGAGAAGGGTTATCCGCCGTATCTTATGAAATGCGGATGCCGCAAACCGGAAACAGGAATGCTGATTAAGGCTGTAGAGGACTTTGATATAGATTTATCCAGTTCATTCATGGTTGGTGATCGAATGAGCGATGTTGAGACCGGAGTAAGAGCCGGGTGTAGAGGTTCCTTCCTGGTTTCAACGGGCAAGCCTCTGCCTCCTTTCACCGGAAATCAACCCGATTTTGTCAGAAAAAATCTTCTGGAAGTTGCTATGGAACTCCCGGTGACTTCATAGCGGCTCTCTGTGCAAGAAAAACATTTCACATAAAAGCTGTTCAATTATATTTTTCTGTGGACTAAACACAGACAGGTAAATATAATATTCCTGTTTTAGTGTGTAGTATGTCGAGAAAGACATTTTTGAGGATTTTACGAATGCAGTTTTCAGTTGCAACTCCATCTGAGTTTTCCCGTGTAGTATCGGTTACTGTTCCAGCAGCAGAAATGGAAAAGGAATATAAAAAGGTTCTTAAAAGACT
>JAEEGI010029054.1_pt1 | contig 10479 bp, 10 predicted proteins | sample 8958751 | NCBI WGS metagenome assembly JAEEGI01 (sample SAMN16246545, study PRJNA631951) | gut metagenome | biome: gut microbiome; feature: rumen; material: KS-attached | host: Bos | place: Iran: Karaj | collected 2018-10 | reverse complement strand
AAAAAGCCTTGGAGCCTTCAAGGATAGCAGCCGCCTTATTCGGTCCGAATACTCTAAGTCCCGCTGCCTCGAATACATCCACGATACCGCCGACTAACGGATCATCCATTCCGACCACCGTAAGATCGATCTGATTCTCTTTTGCAAAATTAAGCAACCCGTCGAAATCCATCGCTCCTATGGGCACACATTCGGCAAGAGATGCTATGCCCGCGTTGCCGGGTGCGCAATATATCTTATCCGCTTTAGGGCTCTTAGCTATGCTTGTTACTATAGCGTGTTCACGCCCTCCGCTTCCTATGACAAGTATTTTCATATATTCTCCTTTATATACGTTCTTCCGTCCCTTATGCTCACGCGGCTCTGCGCAATGAGTTCGATGGCTTTCGGCATGATGTTCCACTCCGCTTCTTCCATGACTCTTCTCTGGAGTATCTCGGGAGTATCGTCATCATGAACTTCTACAGCCTTCTGCATTATTATGGGGCCGGTGTCTGTACCCTCATCAACAAAATGAACCGTTGCACCGGTGACCTTCACGCCTCTCTTAAGGACCTCTTCATGTACCCTCAGGCCATAGAAGCCCTGTCCGCAGAACGACGGAATGAGCGACGGATGGATATTAATGATCTTATCCTTATATGCTCTTATGATGGTCGGTGGAAGCACTACCATAAATCCTGCAAGCACCAGAAGTTCTGTATCCGCTTCATCTATCGCGCTAAGAAGCTCTTTATGAAATGCTTCTCTGTCCGGAAATGACTTCGGCGATATGCATACAGCGTCAATACCTGCGTCTTTCGCCCTGGTGAGTGCAAATGCATTCGGATTGTTGCTTATAACCTTCACTATACGCGCATGCTGAACTCGTTCATCCCGCATGGCGTCTATTATAGCCTGCAGATTGGTCCCTCCGCCGGATACAAGGACAGTTACCCTTAACATAGATACACTCCCTCATCTCCATTTATGACTTCACCTGCGATCGTAGCCTTCTCGCCGGCGTCATTTAACACCTTAAGAGCTTTGTCTGCTTCTTCTTCGGCTACTGCAAGAACCATGCCCAGACCGCAATTGTATGTGTTGAACATCATACGTTCCGAGATGTTGCCCTCTTTCTGGATAAGCTTAAAGATCGGAAGATATTCAAATCCGTTCCTGTCTATCCTGGCAGCGCAGCCATCGGGAAGCATTCTGGGTATATTCTCGTAAAATCCGCCGCCTGTGATGTGGCTTGCGCCTTTGATGGTTATCCCGGCATTCTTCAGTGCTTTAAGTGCCTTAACATATATCCTGGTGGGCGTAAGGAGCGTCTCGCCCAAAGTGCCTCCCAGTTCATCATAACGCCTGCCAAGTGTCTCCTCATCCATATTGAATATCTTGCGGATAAGTGAGAAACCATTTGAATGGATGCCGCTTGATGCAAGTCCTATAAGCGTATCGCCGGCTTTGACCGAGCTTCCGTCTATCATCCTGGGCTTATCAACCACGCCCACAGCAAACCCCGCCAAATCATATTCATCTTCCGGCATAAGCCCGGGATGTTCGGCAGTCTCGCCTCCTATCAGCGCACATTCCGCCTGCTTGCAGCCCTCGGCAACTCCTGCCACGATCTGCGCGATCTTATCGGGATAGTTCTTGCCGCAGGCGATATAGTCTAAGAAAAACAAGGGTTCGCCTCCGGCACAGGCTATATCGTTAACGCACATGGCCACGCAGTCTATGCCAACCGTATCATGCTTGTCCATGATGAAAGCCGCCTTGATCTTGGTTCCTACGCCGTCAGTTCCCGATACCAGAACGGGATCCGACATGTTCTTAATGCTGCTTAAGGAAAAAGCTCCCGCAAATCCGCCAAGACCGCCCAGTACTTCCGGTCTCATGGTTTCGGCTACAGATTTCTTAATGAGTTCCACACTTCTGTAGCCTGCTTCGATATCAACTCCTGCGCTTTTGTAATCCATGTTATCTCCTTTTTATTTCTGATATCCTTTATGTCCTGTCTGCTGAAGCTTCGCATCCTTGGCTTCAACAGATTCTTTCATTTCAGCAGAATATGCTTTAAGTTTGTCAAGCAGTCCCGGATCCGATACAGCCAGTATCTTCGCAGCAAGTATGCCTGCATTGGCCCCTCCGCCTATGGCTACCGTCGCAACAGGGATCCCGCTTGGCATCTGTACTATGGAATACAGTGAATCCCTTCCTCCCAAAGATGTGGTATGCATAGGCACTCCGATGACGGGAAGCGGGAATATCGCCGCACACATACCCGGAAGATGAGCCGCCATGCCCGCGCCGGCTATTACTACCTTGACGCCTCTGTCCTCCGCTGTTTTAGCATATTCAAAGAACGTATCCGGCTCCCTGTGAGCGGATATGATCTTCATCTCATAATCGATCCCGAAACGCTCAAGCATATCTGCAGCCTTGCCCATAACCTCCATATCGGAATCAGAACCCATTACAATTGAAACCTGTGGCATATCGTTGTCTCCTAAATCCCTAGTTGATGTATCTGAGAAAAATATCATATACTACATATAGTTGTACGTTTTACAAACATACTCCTTAATAGTATATCACAACAGCAACGTGAAAAACAGAAAAATAAGATAAACTGCCGCATTTTTTGACGGCAGTTTATAGTGAAAATAACTGATAAATATTATGTAACCTCGTCTCAGTTTTCTTCAAGAGGAACATTAAGAGGTTCGCACCCAGGAAGAACAAATTTTCCTCCAAGAATTATGTCAACCACGGATCCGTCCTTCATCACGGCGCTTAAGCTCCCCAGTTCATCAAAAGGGATCGTAATGTCGGTATGACAGTTAAAATACGCCTCCGAAGGATCCGATGTCCGAAGCGCGGATGCCTCATTATCACGGGCGATCATCTCCTTGCCGTCGGGATTATATACAGGCAGGTCTTCGCAATGCGAGTAGCAGGTATCTCCGAAGGCAAAATGGGGGCCTGTCTTCTCCGCTATCAGTATCGGATATTTGTTTTCAATACCGAGCTTCCTGCCAAGCATATACGCCGTGGTGTTGGTTCCTATGGCGAACTCGCCCATAGGGAGAGTCTTATGATTATATAAGATATTGTCTTCTATGAGTTTTGCGCCTTCCGCACATGAATACTCCTCTATGCGGCCATCCGTTATCTTAAGTTCAAGATCATGATATTCTAAGCAGTTTAAGAACACATGGCTCACATGCAGAGTCCCGGTTGTACCACGAAGAACAGGAGAAGTGAACACTTCACCCACAGGGATATTGACATCGGCAACGCAGTTTTCAAAACCGGTCTGATGCTTGGGATCTGCCAGCTCATGTAGCGTAACGGTAAGGTCGGTCTTATTGCCGCCCATGCCTTTGATCTGTACGCTCTTGGCTTTATCAAGTACGTCTATGATCTTCTGCTGGACGTCCTGATACAGTTCATAATCAAGGGTATTGATCTGAACAGTTGCATCAAATATCTCTTCAAACCTGTCCCCTATAGAAGGCATCGGGTAAGATATTATCGTGTAGCTTCTTTCCTGAGGAAGAATATATTCATTGGTGAGGGTTCCGGCTTTAGACATATACTCTGTCTTAAGCCTGCGTGTATTCTCATCATAAGAAGGTGCCTCAGGTTTTATCTCGGGAACAAATTCAGGCTCTCCGAAGATCTCTATGACCGCAGGTCCCGCATAAACGGAAGCTAAATCTTTATATTCTTCAAAAGCTTCTTTTAAAGCGTTTACTCTTATCTCATTTAAATCTTCGTCAATGACAAGACTAAGATCATCCTTATGGTCCATATCAAGCTGCGGATTGGGATTAGCGCCGAAGACGCCGTTTTTCTCTATGCTTCTTCCGGTAAAAATATTAAACGGCGCACGCATCATGCAGCATGATAATCCCCATTCCTTAAACCTTGTCAGGGCAAGTAACTGCATGGGGATAAATCCCAGATTAAACCTGAACCCGACGGATCTTTTCTTGGACAGATCCTTTCTGGCTACCGAAAAGCCTTTGACAAAGCCGCCCACATAAGTATCGGCCATGGATATAAGATCAGCGCTGTCCATTGAGGTAAACTTATCTATCAGCGCGGTTTCATTTTCAGAAATAAATTCACCGCTTAAGTACAGTTCCCTGAGGATCCTGTCCTTACCTTCTTCGGAACGGATATACGCACAGAGTTCTTCCAGCTCTCTGCCGCCTGCGATACCTTCAAGATCGATCACTGCACACGCAGGATCAAGCTGGGCTGATATTCTGGCTTTAGTCTCTCTTGCGACTTCGGAATGAATGTATGACGAAAACAGAAATCTGAGTGTTCCGTACAGCAGATGATCATCATAATCATCCATATCCACACGTTTGCATTTGGTATATGAATCATACAGAAGATGAAGCCTTGCCGTCAGTCCGGCTACATCATTTTCATAGACAAGAGGAATGGCGCTTACAAGTTCCGCCCCTATAGCACATAGTATATGGCCGATGCCCGGGCCGAAAGCGTGAACGGCATGGAGTGGATTAAGAAAACTGTATCTGTAGTTCTCAGCCATAAGGGGCTCATACAGTTCCGCGTTTAACTCCGCCAGTTCCTCCACTGTCATATAGTCCGCATCTTCAAGATCATGTCTGATACGCAGAAGGATGTGTGCGAACCCGAAGGCCCACACAAAATAATCCGCAAAAGGAAGCGACAGTTCCATGATATCGCTGTCCAGTATGCCGTTAATGATCAGTTCCGTTGTCTTAAAGGAGTCGTATGAACCATTCATCAGTTAAGTCCTATCCATAAAAAAGCGGCAAGCACGACTATTATCAGTAGGTTAAGGGTTATGCCCAAAAGCGGCATGGCTTTGTATCTGTCAGTCTCGTTTCTGGCAAACATGCCCAGAGTAAGACCTACGATGGAGAAGATCAGGGTAAGCAGAAGCGCCGCCCCGAATCTTTCCTTCATCACATCACCCGAATTTGCGTAGCTGAAAACCACGCCGAATATCAGGGATGCAAAGCTGATGCACCCGAGTATCACCGACATGATACCCCGATCGGATTGTTTGTTATTTGTAAAGATTATTCTTGATCTTGAACTCATTATTGTCTCTGATATGATCGACTGTTGTCCTGACCACTCAACTATCTGTCACAGCGAGTCCGGTCTGATGTGTTTCGACTTCATTTCGCCCCATACTGTGCATAATAATCATCGATAGCTGTTTTCAATGCATCATCGATAATGACCTTGCCGTCTACCGGTTCGTTATATAAGGCTTCCACTACATCGCTCATCGAGCATATGGCGTGAGCCGGGAATCCGTATAATTCAGTTATCTGTGCAAGGGCACTCTTATCGGTGTCGGCACCCTTTTCCTGTCTGTCTAAGCTGACCATAAGACCTTTAATGGTCACATCAGCTGCATTTTTAACCTTGGGAACGGTCTCTTCCATGGATTTCCCGGAGGTTGTCACATCCTCTATCATGATCACCCGGTCGCCGTCCTTAAGTTCGCTTCCGATAAAACCGCCCTTGTCAGCGCCGTGATCCTTAAGTTCCTTACGGTCAGAACAGTATCTCACTTCTTTTCCGTACAGATCGGAGTATGCAACAGCCGTGACTACGCTGATCGGGATTCCCTTGTATGCGGGACCGAACAGCACGTCGAAATCATCGCCGTAGGTATCATGGATCGCTTTCGCATAATACTCTCCGAGTCTCTTAAGCTGCGAACCCGTAACATATGCTCCCGCGTTCATGAAAAATGGCGATATACGTCCGCTCTTAAGCGTGAATGTGCCGAATTTAAGCACTCCACACTCCACCATGAAATTGATGAATTCTTTTTTATATGCTTCCATGACACTCCTTCCATGCTCTCACCATAAGCCCGCGGTTTCAACAGAATCCGTGACGATGCGCTTAATGCGTCCGTATCACTCTCCGTCCTCAAGCGCGCGCTTCTTAGAAACCAGTACCTTCTCATCGTAACACTTAAACGACTCTTCTACCAGTTTCTTGTCCGGAGCAGGCGTAAGGAGGCTGACTACCGGAACAATGATAAGACCTGCGATCATGGTGAAAGCGCCCGCATTTATGGGTGACTGAAGAAGCTTCGGGAACATAGGCCTTATGATCATATTGAGGATCATGACTACAGTTGCAAATACGAAGTTAACATAACAAGCAATCTTCGAGGTCCTCTTCCAGTACAGTCCGTACAGGAACGGCGCAAGAAATGCTCCGGCGAGGGCTCCCCATGACACGCCCATGAGCTGCGCGATGAAGGTCGCTCCCTTCTTGTACTGATATATGGCGATGACTGCGGATATCACGATGAATACCACAACGAATATCCTCATGATGAACACCTGCTTCTTATCGTCCATTTTCTTGACTATATTGTCCTTGATAAGGTCAATGGTGATCGTTGAGCTGGAGGTAAGCACCAGGCTTGAAAGCGTGGACATGGATGCGGACAGAACCAGGATCACCACTACGGCGATAAGAAAATCGGGCAGGGACGAAAGCATGGTGGGAATGACCGCATCATATCCGTCCGCAGCGATATCTATCTTATCGGAGAAAAGCCTTCCGAAACCGCCGAGGAAATAGCATCCGCCGGCAACGACAAATGCGAATATGGTTGAAATGATAGTGCCCTTCTTAACGGAATCCTCGCTCTTGATGGCATAGAACTTCTGTACCATCTGAGGAAGTCCCCATGTACCTAAGGATGTAAGGATCACCACTCCTAAAAGGTTTATGGGATCGGGACCTAAGAATGAGTTGAACACGCCCGGCATCTCGGATACAGTCTCATCCGTTATCATCGAAAGTCCGGTGAGCGCTCCCATGAGTCCGCCCTGTGCCTTAAGCACCGCTCCGATCACGGCGCAGATACCTATGAGCATTACGATACCCTGGATGAAGTCGTTGATGGCTGTGGCCATGTATCCGCCGGCGATAACATAGATACCGGTGAGTACCGCCATGATGATGATACAGATCGTGTAATCCATATTGAAGGCCATTCCGAAAAGTCTCGAAAGACCGTTATATAATGATGCGGTATAAGGTATCAGGAAAATGAAAGCGATGATCGAAGCACATATTTTAAGTCCGTCGCTTCCGAACCTTTTTCCGAAAAACTCAGGCATGGTGGCTGAATCAAGGTGTTGCGTCATTATCCTGGTACGTCTTCCCAGGATCGCCCACGCCGCAAGCGAGCCTATAAGGGCATTTCCTATACCGGCCCATGTTGCGGCTATACCGTACTTCCATCCGAACTGTCCGGCATAACCTACGAATACAACGGCCGAGAAATAACTGGTACCGAAAGCAAAAGCCGTAAGCCACGGACCAACGCTTCTTCCGCCCAGCACAAAGCCGCTTACATCAGTGGCGTTCTTCCTGCAATATAAGCCTACTGCGATCATTACGCCAAAGAAAACTACAAGCATCAGGATCTTAATTAACATTTTTCATTCTCCCTCTAAAAAACAACACAACATTCTCAATATATCACAAAACCGGCGGTAATAAAACCACCGGTTTTATAATTGAAATATGAATTTCCTTACCAAAATATTACTGTACGGTAACCTTGCACGGCAACGTCACACCCGCTATAGTGACATTGATCGTAACCTCTCCCGTGGCCTTACCCGTTACCTTACCGGTCTGGTCTACCTCTGCCTTGGTATCATCAGTTGATTCAAAGGTCACATTCTCGGGTTTTACCTTGAACTTCGTCTTCTTTAATGTGATCTTGGAAGACTTGCCTGTCCTGATCACGATCTCATTCTTTGACAGTTCGGGTTTCGTCACGGATACTTCACATTCATAAGCAGGAAATGTATATCCGTTACATTGTCCTCCATTTGAAACATTATTATGATTCGTCAATACAGTTCTTCCTGTAATCGTATTCTCGATCATTCAAATCACACTGAAAAAGGCATTTTTGAAATGATCTTCTTCAGCACCTTTTCATTTAAGTACACAGGATTCAATCTGTTCTTGCTATATTTTAAATATGTTTTATCACTTTTTTCTATGAGAACATGCGTAAAGAATCTTTCCCAGCTGAAAAACAGTTTACTGTCAATATTATCCTCCGGATCACTCATTATTTTTCGTACATCAGGATCATCCAGAATATCCGAATCCAGTATTATCCATTCGAATGATTCCGGAAGATATAGTTTTGTGTTATTACGATGCTCGATCAAATCATACATTCTGGCCATCTGTGAACCAAATGCTGCACCATCGGCTATAACCAGCACACTTCCGGTTATATTTCCGTCTGTCAGCAAATCGAAGATTTTATCCTTGCCTTCTGCAGATATGCATTTTGATTCAGCAAACAGATTATCAAAGAATTCAAATCCGGAATTGCTGTCTTCAGTGATCACGACATCCGGAATCTCAGATAATGGTTCATCATTATTATTCAGGTTCTTATCCTGATTAAAAGTCATGATGCCCGTTTCTCCACCTGAATATATGCGATATAAACTGTGATATACAGGTGAAAGAGAATTGTATCTGCCTGAACTGTGAATGCCATATATCTCAGTGATGCTATATGGAAGTGACATCAGGCTTTCTCTGGTGATAATACAATAATAATTATCTGAGTGTCTTATCTCCTCGGCAAACTCATTTGACGAAACAAATCTGTTTCCTTCGTCAATAAATACAATACTGCCTTTTATCAATGACAGCTGATCCTTCCAGTTATTGCCTTCCAAAACCACTACAGGCACATTACAACTGATATTGATCCCTGTATCAGACCCGTTCAGATTGTATTCACGAATCATATCTGCAAGAGTTGTTTTACCGGTCGCACTATCACCCTGAATCACAGTAATGTTACGTATGATCTCAAATTCATATTTCAAATGTGCACTTTGAACTAAGAGATGATGACGTCCCTTCATTTTTATACATACCTGCCTGCAATTCTCACATAATCTTTAATATCAGTTACTGTATCATCGGTATTCAATATATGAAGCTTAAATCCATTCTGTGAAAAATGCATTATATGCCGCAGATTCACCGTAACGTCTTTTTCTTCTGCGATCCTTAACAACCACTCTGAACAATTATCTCCGCAATTGGATGCATTAAAGACCTTATCACTCACTTTATCTATAAGAATAAGAGTCTTTACACCCCCGGAAAGATTAACAGGCGCAATAATCCCCAGTACAGGGCTATCTATAGCTCCACTACCGAGAACTTCGGAATTATCTACATCCCTGATCATCTGTATCACTTCAGGATCCGATAACCATTCCTTTTCATAATTGTACTTAAAATATGCAGAGGTGTTATATATCGCCTCTTCCATTTCCCCCAAAAAAACGTTCAGCATCTCTTCACATTCTTTCTTTGTTCCTGACTGATTTCTGTACTCGATGATATCACAAAACCGACGGTAATAAAACCGCCGGTTTTATAATTGAAATATGGATCATCATACCATCAACATCATGGATATGCTCGGTGTATTTCAGGTTATTACTGTACAGTCACCTTACATGGCAGGGTAACGCCTGCTATAGTGACATTGATCGTAACCTCTCCCGTGGCCTTACCCGTTACCTTACCGGTCTGGTCTACCTCTGCCTTGGTATCATTGGTTGATTCAAAAGTCACATTCCCTGATTTAACCTTGAACTTAGTCTTCTTTAACGCAATCTTGGATGACTTTCCTGTCCTGATCACGATCTCATTCTTTGACAGTTCGGGTTTCGTCACGGATACTTCACATGCATAAGCAGGGAATGTATATCCGTTAACGGATGCGCTTATAACCGCTTTCCCTCCTGCTTCTTCGTTGTATTTAAGTACCGTCACCTTACCGTTTGAAGGATCCACCGATACATATTCCGGATCAGAACTGGTCCATACTATGGCGGTGTTCTTAGGCGCTCCGCTCAGTTTAAGTGTAAGGTTTGCTCCGGTTAAGAGTGAAGCACCGGTTTTACTGATCTTAGGTATATTGACCTTTACCGTTATCGGATACTTTGCGCAGTTATTTGACTCAGGATCTCCGTACACAGCCGTGATCTTAGTACTGCCTTTTGATACCGCAGTGATAAGTCCCGTTTCAGGATCAACCGCTGCAATCTTAGGATTTGCTGAGGTCCATGTTGCGGGCATTACAGTAGTATCCTTAAGTAATGTATTCCCGTCTACAGATGCCGCAGCATCATCAGGGTTTATGGTCTCATCATAGGGACTGGTAAATGTGATGTTCTTTACAGTAAAGGCAGGTTTAAATGCCGTAAAAGTAAACGCCTTGGCATCAACCCATTTACCCTTGCTGTTCTTGGTCTGTCCGGTGATGGTGACCTTACCGTCCGCGGGGGCGTTCTTAACCGTCACAAGGCCGGTCTTAACAGCTATGGAAGCTGCATTCTTAGGAGTCACAACATATTTACCGTATGAGGTTCCGAGGCA
>JAEEGI010029052.1_pt1 | contig 10480 bp, 9 predicted proteins | sample 8958751 | NCBI WGS metagenome assembly JAEEGI01 (sample SAMN16246545, study PRJNA631951) | gut metagenome | biome: gut microbiome; feature: rumen; material: KS-attached | host: Bos | place: Iran: Karaj | collected 2018-10 | reverse complement strand
CATCACCATCATCACCACCATGATGACGAAGATGAAGATGAGGAACATGAACATCATCATGAACACCATCATGATCACGAACATCATCACCACCATCATCATGACGACGATGACGAGGATGAACCGTTCAGGAATCTGGTTCTGTATCCGGAATACAGATTCACAAAAGAAGAACTGGAAGAGATCTTCACCAAGATCCCCGAGGACATCATCCGTATCAAAGGCTATGTATTGGGTGAGGAAGAGACTTATTATTTCAACTACGTGCTGAATGAATATCATATCTTCACGGGAGAAGAAAGAGAAAAGGCTCTGGTCTCGATCATCGGCACTGAGATCGATCACGATTATTTCAAGGAGCTTTTCCATGACTAAACCGGTCTATGTGTTTTCCGGTTTTCTTGATTCAGGCAAGACACAGGCGATCAAGGAGACTTTATACAATCCCCGTTTCAACGAAGGCGAATCGACGCTGATCCTTTGTTTTGAACGTGGCGATGTGGAGTACGATGAGAAGTTTCTGAAGTTCACCAATACCCAGGTCCTCTATATGGATTCGATCAGGGATCTGACGATCGAGAAACAGAAGCAGATCGACAAGGAATATGACTTTGAGCGTATCTTCATCGAGCTCAACGGCATGGAGGATGACAATATCCTCTATGACACAGGCTTCATTTCCAAGTGGGAACTGGCACAGACACTGACGACGATCGACGCGTCGAAGTTCCAGCTTTATCTGAGCAATATGCGTCAGTTCCTGTACAACCATGTGGTCAATGCGGAAGTCGTGATTCTCAACCGCTCGGATGATGTGGACAAGCGTTATCTGCGCAACAATCTCAAATCGATCAATCAGTATATCGAACTGATCTTCGAGGACAAGGACGGCAATGTCTCCAAACAGATCGAAGACGAGCTCTTCGATACCAGCAAGCCTCTGGAGATCTCGGATATCGATTACGGTCTCTGGTTCATGGATGCGATCGACAATCCGCAGAAATATGACAAGGTACAGCTGACGATCAAGGCGAAATATGCCGGTGAGATCGACGAGTATGACAATGTGGTGATCATGGGCCGCAAGGCGATGGTGTGCTGTGCCAACGACATCACGGATATCGCTTTGCCCTGTATCGGCATCCATCCGGAAGATATCGACAAGGATAAGTATTACACACTGAAAGGAGAGGCCCGCTGCATCGAAAATGAAGAGGGCATGGAAATGTGTGCGTTGAATGTGAAGAGTTACAAAGAGGCACAGGCACCCAAGGATGAACTCGTGACATTCAACTAGGAGGTTTTATGAATATTTTAAAAGCAATACTGTTCGGCATCATCGAAGGCATCACCGAGTGGATGCCGGTGTCATCGACTGCCCACATGAAGATACTGAATGCATTCTTTCCTCTGGATGTTTCGCCGGAATTCTATGATGTGTTTGAAGTCGTCATCCAGCTGGGTGCCATCCTGGCCCTGGTTCTGATCTTCTTCAACAAGATCTGGCCTTTCGGCAGATCGAGAAATCCGCTGGGGGAGGGCATCTTTTCCTATATCAAAAAGGACAAGTTCTTCCTGTGGATCAAGATCGTCATCGCCTGTCTGCCGGTCATCATCTTTGAACTGCTGCTGGACGATCTGTTCACTTTCATCAACGAGAAGAACGAGATGATCTTCATCGGCATCGCTCTGATCCTGGTGGGCATCGTCTTCATCGTTGTGGAGTCTCTGATCAAAGGCAAGAAATTTGCGATCGATTCCACCAGACAGATCACCTGCCTGCAGGCACTGATCATCGGTCTGGCACAGCTGATCGCAGCGATCTTCCCGGGCGTTTCCCGTTCCGGTTCGACGATCATCGCTTCGCTGCTGCTGGGGATCTCAAGACCCGCGGCAACGGAATTCACGTTTGAAGTTGCGATCCCGGTCATGTTCGGAGCGAGTCTGATGGAAGTGCTGAAGTTCTCGGGTTCCGTATCATTCGCTGAGATCCTGACACTGATCGTAGGCTGTGTGAGTGCCTTTGCTGTATCGCTGTTCATGATCCGTTTCGTCTTGAACTATATCAAGAAGAATACGTTTACGATCTTCGGTATCTACCGTATCCTGATGGGTCTGATCATCCTGATTTTCTTAAGGTAATATGAACTATACACTGCTGTCCGCCATATTCTTAGAAGGAATATTGTCTTTCTTCTCTCCCTGCGTCCTGCCGCTGATCCCTTTATACATGTCTTATCTGGCAGGAGATCATAAGCAGAGTGATGAAGAAGGCAATGTGATCTACGATACGAAGAGAGTGTTTCTGACGACACTTTTCTTTGTTGCGGGCATCAGTCTGACCTTTGTGCTGCTCGGGGTATCTTTCTCTTATGTTTCGGTATTTCTGGACCGGTTCAAGGAAGTCATATCGATCATCGGCGGAACCTTGCTTGTGCTGTTCGGCTTGCATGAATGCGGGATCATCCACATCGATTTTCTGAACAGGGAACTCAAGCCGAAGATCGATCTGAAGCTGCAGCAGATGAACTTCTTCAAGGCTTTCCTGCTGGGCTTTGTCTTCTCACTGGGCTGGTCGCCCTGTATCGGTCCGATGCTGGCGAACGCCCTGCTGATGGCAGCGACTGATCAGTCCGGTTATCTTTATATCATTGCCTATGCACTGGGTCTGGTCATCCCGTTTCTGATCACCGGTTTATTTACCGGTAAAGTCCTGAATTTCATCAATCAGAAAAAGAAGATCATGACTTATGTCATGAAGATCGCCGGTGTTGTTCTGCTGTGTTTCGGATTCTATATGATCTATGACGGAGCCAAGAAGATCGATCAGGCCAAGAAGATGAGCGAAAATACAGCTTCTTCCAATGAGGAAGCACAGGATATCGGAGCTTATCTTTACAATTATGAATTTAAGGATTCAGATGGAAATATAATCAGACTTTCGGATTATGAGGGAAGCTACATCTTCCTGAACTTCTCGGCGACCTGGTGCACATATTGCAAAATGGAGATGCCGGATTACGAAGCTTTCTCAAAAAACAATGATGTGAAGTGTTTCTATATCATGTCGCCGATCAATGAAAACAACGGACAAAGCGATATTGACGCTTTCTTAAAGGAAAATGATATCAGTCTGCCGGTCATCATCGATGAAGAGGGCGTGATGTTCTACTACTGCGGCATCAGTTCCTATCCGACGACTTATGTGATCTCACCGGAAGGTTATTTCATCTGTTATGCCAACGGTGCGATGTCGGAGGAGGGATTCAAGGGCCTGCTGGATTATGCCGTGCAGATCAATGAGGAATAAAAAAATCCCGGTCTAGCCGGGATATCTGTCTTTCGGTATGAAAGAGTCGAAGATGAAACACCCGTAGAGGTGTTTTATTTTTTCATATTCTTCCTGCGACTGGACAGTCCAGGCGACACATTCCGCCTTGCACAGTCTTGAGACAAGCTGGAAGGAGATGTTGTCACAGTGCTTGCAGTCATAGGCGATATAATCAGGCCGGTTATAGAAGTTGGTCAGCAGATTGGTCAGGATGAATTTGATATGCCAGGGAAGATCGGAATCCTTGTTTTTCAGATAGTTATAGGAGAGCTGTCCGCGGACGATCTGCGGTTCATTCATACGCAGATAGCGGACAACGGAGGGATTGAAGGATTCCATATTGTAGAGTCCTTCGTAATTTCGCATCATTTCCACGGTCTTCTGCGTCGTTTCGATATAGCGTCCTTCCGGCTTGATCTCGATGATCAGAGGCGTATCCGGTCTGAGGACTTTCAGTACTTCGGCAAACAGCGGTATCCTTTCATCGCTGTTCAAAAGGGGATAGCCGAGCAGTTCCTCATAGGTACAGTCGGTCAGTTTCCTGTCGATGCCGGTCATGCGAAGCAGTGAGACATCATGGAAGACGACCAGCTGATCATCTGATGTCAGCTGCAGATCCAGTTCAATGCCGTAGTCGTGTTCAACGGCTCTTTGAAAGGCAGACAATGAGTTTTCCGGATAAGTCACATTGTCATAGAGACCGCGGTGGGCGATGAATTTTTGTTCATAGGGTTTCATCTTTGCTTTGCGGGAGGTGTCGGGATAGATCGCCATCAGATAAAGCACGATGAATATAATCAGTATTTTTATCAGCATACTTTTATTATATGAAAAAACCTCCCTTTGACAGGAGGTTTTTATTTGTTTTTGATCTTAACTAAGATTATTTGATGATCTTGGTAACAGATCCGGAACCGACAGTTCTGCCGCCTTCACGAATAGAGAACTTTGTTCCCTCTTCCAGAGCGATCGGAGCGATCAGTTCAACAGACATTTCGACGTGGTCACCAGGCATAACCATTTCAGCACCGCCTAAATCCTTGACGATACCGGTTACGTCGGTTGTACGGAAATAGAACTGCGGACGGTAGTTGGCAACAAACGGAGTATGTCTGCCGCCTTCATCCTTTGTTAATACGTAGACCTGAGCCTGGAACTGAGTGTGAGGAGTAACAGAACCCGGTTTTGCCAGGACCTGACCTCTTTCAACTTCGTTACGGTTGATACCACGGAGCAGAGCACCGATGTTGTCACCGGCTTCAGCCTGATCAAGCTGCTTGTGGAACATTTCCAGACCGGTAATGACAGTGTTTCTGGTTTCTCTTAAGCCGACGATTTCAGCCGGATCGTTCAGGTGAGCGACACCACGCTCAACTCTGCCTGTAGCAACGGTACCACGACCGGAGATCGTGAAGACGTCTTCTACTGACATTAAGAACGGCTTGTCCATTTCTCTTGCCGGAGAAGCGATGTAAGAATCGCATGCATCCATCAGTTCGTCGATTGCAGGAGTCCATTCAGGATCGCCTTCGAGAGCCTTTAATGCGGAGCCGCGGATAACCGGAGTATCATCACCCGGGAATTCGTATTCATCAAGAAGTTCTCTGACTTCCATTTCGACTAAGTCGATCAGTTCAGGATCGTCGACCATGTCGCACTTGTTCAGGAATACAACGATGTAAGGAACACCGACCTGTCTGGCTAACAGGATGTGCTCACGAGTCTGGGGCATCGGTCCGTCGTTAGCAGCAACGACCAGGATCGCACCGTCCATCTGTGCAGCACCGGTGATCATGTTCTTGATATAGTCGGCATGTCCCGGGCAGTCAACATGAGCATAGTGTCTCTTAGCTGTCTTGTACTCAACGTGAGCTGTATTGATCGTGATACCACGAGCCTTCTCTTCAGGTGCAGAGTCGATCTGGTTGTAATCTCTGAAGTCAGCCAGACCTTTTTCAGCAAGTCTCTTGGTAATAGCAGCTGTTAAAGTTGTTTTGCCATGGTCGATATGACCGATGGTACCGATATTGACGTGTTCCAGGGAACGGTCAAACTTTTCTTTTGCCATCTTAAGTAATTTCCTCCTAATTTAACAATACTATTTTAAGATAAAACATGTCTTTTAGCAATTGCTATCTCATGTTTTTCTTGGCAATTTCCTCGGCCATTGCAGCGGATACTTCCGCGTAATGATCCATCTGCATCATGTAGTTGCCGCGGCCCTGTGTATAGGATCTCAGGTCCGTTGCATAACCGAACATCTGTGACAGAGGGATGTATGCGCGGATGACGACTGCATTGCCTCTTTCTTCCTGTTCGTTGATGTGTCCGCGGCGTTTCGTGACATCGCCCATGACGGTGCCGAGGTATTCGACAGGGACGATGATCTCGACATCCATGATCGGTTCAAGGATGACCGGGTCACATTTTCTGGCTGCTTCTTTCAGCGCCAGGGACGCTGCTGTTTTGAAGGCCATTTCCGAAGAGTCTACTTCGTGATAGGAGCCGTCAAACAGCGTGGCTTTGATGTCGACGACCGGATAGCCGGCGATGAGGCCGTTTTCCAGTGCCGCCTTCAGGCCTTCCATTGTCGGTTTGATGTATTCTCTGGGAACTGTACCGCCGACAACGGCATCGATGAATTCGAATCCTTTGCCTTTTTCGTTCGGCTCAAAGCGGATCCAGACATGTCCGTACTGGCCTTTGCCACCGGTCTGTCTGACGAATTTGCCTTCGCATTCGGCTGCCTTGCGGATTGTTTCGCGGTAGGCGACCTGCGGTTTGCCGACGTTGCATTCGACGTGGAATTCACGTTTCATACGGTCAACGATGATATCCAGGTGGAGTTCTCCCATACCGGCGATGATCGTCTGTCCGGTCTCTTCGTCGGTATATGTCCTGAAGGTCGGGTCTTCTTCCGCCAGCTTGCCTAAGGCAATGTCCATCTTGTCGGAGTCGGCCTTTGTCTTGGGCTCGACTGACATCTGGATGACCGGCTCGGGGAAGACCATCGATTCCAGGATGATCGGATGTTTTTCATCACAGAGGGTATCACCCGTTGTCGTATTCTTCAGTCCAACTGCTGCCGCAATGTCACCGGCATCGACTTCTTCGATATCGGCGCGGTGATTTGCGTGCATCTGCACGAGTCTTCCGAATCTTTCCTTGGTATCTTTCGTTGCGTTGAGCACATAAGATCCGGCACTCGCCACTCCGGAGTAGACTCTGAAGTAGGTGAGTCTTCCGACGAACGGGTCAGTCATGACCTTGAACGCCAGAGCTGAGAACGGTTCGCTGTCGCTCGGATGTCTTTCCGACTCATCTCCGAACTTGGTCGTACCTTTGATTGCCGGTACGTCAAGCGGAGAGGGGAGGTACTCGACGATTGCGTCAAGCAGCAGCTGAATACCCTTGTTCTTGTAGGCCGAACCGCACAGTACAGGGAAGAATTCCGAGGTCAGTACGGCTTTTCTGATCGCGCTCTTGATCAGGGGGATCTCAGGATCATCACCATTTAGGAAGACTTCCATGAGATCATCGTCGAAATCACAGAGTTTTTCGATCAGTTCGTTTCGAAGCAGTTCCGCATCATCTTTGTACTGATCTTCGATCTCACCGACCGTGATATCCGTTCCCTGATCGTTGGGATACATGTACTGTTTCCTTTCGACCAGATCAATGATACCGCGGAAGGTATTTTCGGCACCGACCGGCATTTGTATGGCAGCCGCATTGGCGGCCAGCTTTTCTCCGATCGAGCGCACCGACATCATGAAGTCAGCACCTGTTGCGTCCATTTTATTGGCGAAGACGATCCTCGGGACTTCGTAGTTCGAGGCCTGTCTCCACACTGTTTCTGTCTGCGGTTCAACACCCGCCTTGGAATCCAGGACTGTGACTGCACCGTCCAGAACTCTTAAGGAACGTTCAACTTCCACTGTGAAGTCGACGTGTCCCGGCGTATCGATGATGTTGATCCTTGTCTTTGGCAGCTGGTTGCGGGAACCCGGCCAGAACGTTGTCGTTGCGGCAGAGGTGATCGTGATACCTCTTTCCTGTTCCTGTTCCATCCAGTCCATCTGGGCTGCACCATCGTGTGTTTCACCGATCTTATGTGTTTTACCGGTAAAGAAAAGGATTCTCTCGGTACAGGTCGTCTTGCCTGCATCGATGTGCGCCATGATGCCAATATTTCTAGTGTTTTCTAAAGCATATTGACGTGCCATAACGTTGTTTCCTTTCTGCGATTACCAGCGATAATGAGCAAATGCTTTGTTTGCTTCTGCCATCTTATGAGTATCGTCTTTCTTCTTGACAGACTGACCGACACCGTTCGATGCATCAATGATTTCAGCGGCTAATCTTTCTTCCATCTTCTTTTCCGATCTTAATCTGGAATAGTTGACGATCCATCTGAGACCGAGAGTGAGTCTTCTCTCATCGGATACTTCAACCGGAACCTGGTAGTTTGCGCCACCGACTCTTCTTAATTTCAGTTCGAGTTCAGGCATGACATTGTCCAATGCTTTTTCAAATACTTCCATCGGCTGCTGGCCTGTCTTCTTTTCTACGATATCGAATGCATTGTAGAGGATGTTCTGTGCGACACCTTTTTTACCGTCTAACATGATCTTGTTGATTAAACGTGTCACAAGCTTGGAATTGTAGATCGGGTCTACCAATACATCTCGTTTTGCTATATGTCCTTTTCTTGGCATTTTTAATCTCCTTTCATGTTTTACTTAGGTTTCTTGGCACCGTATAATGAACGGCCCTGCATTCTGTTTTCAACACCGGCACAGTCCAGAGTGCCTCTGATGATGTGGTAACGGACACCAGGTAAATCCTTTACACGTCCGCCACGGATCATGACAACCGAGTGTTCCTGCAGGTTGTGTCCGATACCCGGAATATAAGCCGTAACTTCCATACCGTTTGATAAACGAACACGGGCATACTTTCTTAAAGCTGAGTTAGGCTTCTTCGGGGTCATCGTACCGACACGGGTGCAGACGCCTCTTTTCTGCGGGGAAGCCAGATCAATAGGACGGTTCTTCAATGAGTTATATCCCTTATTCAAAGCCGGAGCCTTTGACTTGAAAGTTCTCGCTGTTCTGCCTTTTCTTACTAACTGATTGATTGTTGGCATGTTATCTCCTTTCTTTCACTATGCACACTTTAACAGGTGTGCCACAAATCTGACTTAATGATGGATCCTTTCGGATCCGTCAGCTTTATAATCATAACAAAACAAAAGAGCCAAATCAAGCATAAAATGCTTATTTTATGCATATTTTTCAGATTCACGGCATCAGTCGTGCCATATCTGAGAGAATCAGCTGTTTTTCACAGTTCTGTCATGGAGACATCATATCATAATCACGGCAGTATTTGACGTTTTTTGCGTTTGCGGACTGCTATAATAAAAATGGATGAAGACCTTTAAGGAGGTGTCTATGGAACAGATCATCAAGAGCCTGCTGGAAAACGATTTATACAAGTTTTCAATGGGACAGGCGATCTATCATCAGTTTTCGGACTATAAGACGACATGGTCTTTCAAATGCCGCAACGAGAATGTCCGCTTTTCTGAAGAAATGGTTGAGGAGATCAGGAATCAGATCAGGATGTTCTGTACGCTCCGCTTTACGGAAGATGAACTGGAATATCTCAACAATATCCGCTGGATCAAGGGCAGCTATGTTGATTTCCTTAGACTCTGGCAGCCCCGCTACGAGGATTATCTCATCGAGCGCACGGATGAGGGACAGCTGATCGTGGAGACCAGCGGCACCTGGCTGAATACGTCATTATACGAAGTTCCGACGCTGGCGATCATCAACGAAGTATATTTCCGCATGAACTATGATTATGACAAGCTGATCGCCGAATTCAAGACAAAGGCGAAAGAGAAGTGTGAGAAGATCGCCGACGGGACCTACAAACTGGCTTCGTTCTCCGAATTCGGTCTGAGAAGAAGGCTTTCGGCGGAAGCACAGGAATACATCGTGCAGGAACTGAAAAACTATTCCAATGAAGAGGCCAGATATGTGGGTACTTCCAATGTCTATCTGGCAAAGAAATATCATCTGACACCGGTCGGCACGATGGCTCATGAATGGGTCATGTGTGTCGGACAGGGCGATCATAAACACAATCCGGCTTATTCCAACTATTATGCGCTCAATGCCTGGGTCAGGGAATACAGTGTCCTGAACGGTACGGCGCTGACCGATACGATCACGACCGACTGCTTCCTCAGGGACTTCCAGCTGACGTTTGCGACACTGTTCTCCGGTGTGCGTCACGACAGCGGCGATCCGATCACCTGGGGCGATGTGATACTGGCACATTATGAAAGACTCGGCGTCGATGCCAGGGAGAAGACACTGCTGTTCTCCGACAGCCTCAACTTTGAAAAGGCGACGAAGATCTATGAACATTTCAAAGGCAAGTGCAAGGTGGCCTTCGGTATCGGGACCTATCTGTCCAATGACACCTGTGTCGATCCGCTGAACATCGTCATGAAGGTGACCAAGTGCAACGGACAGGATGTGGCCAAGATCTCCGATGTAGAAGGCAAGTCCATGTGCAAGAATCAGGAATATGTCGATTATCTGGCCAGAAGCATTGACTGGCGTATGCGAAACGAGGTGGTGAAATGAAATTTGATGCTTACAGGGAAACAGACAGGATCATTCAATTCGTCAGGGATTATTACAGAGAAAACAATCTGAAAGGTGCCGTGCTGGGCATTTCCGGCGGCAAGGATTCCGGTGTCGTTGCCGGTATCATGTGCAAGGCCATCGGTGCGGAAAACGTCGTCGGTCTGACACTTCCGTGCCATTCCCGTGAAGCCGACCGCAATGATGCCCTGCTGGTGGCGGAGCGTTTCGGTTTCGAGATGATGAACATCGATCTGACGAATGTCTTTGATGCATTCAAGGAAGAAGCGATGAAACTGGGCGTCTTCACTGCCGATGAAGTGAAGAATTCCGACATCAACCTCAAGCCGCGTCTGAGAATGGCGAGCGTCTACTACATGGCTGCGCTCATGAGTGCGGTCAAAGGCGGGACCTACATCGTTCCGGGCACTTCCAATGCCTGTGAGCTTTATGTCGGCTATTTCACCAAGGGCGGCGACTCGGT
>JAEEGI010029050.1_pt1 | contig 10481 bp, 1 predicted proteins | sample 8958751 | NCBI WGS metagenome assembly JAEEGI01 (sample SAMN16246545, study PRJNA631951) | gut metagenome | biome: gut microbiome; feature: rumen; material: KS-attached | host: Bos | place: Iran: Karaj | collected 2018-10 | reverse complement strand
GTTTACTCCCGCGCCATCCTGGGCATCCCCCAAGAAATCATATTGATTCATGTAAAGCAGGAATCCGGCGATCACGGCCAGGATGACCACCACGGAAACGATGTGTGCGATCCAGTGCCGCTTTTCCCGCTCGTCCGCTCTCGCCATCTCTCGCTCAAAGGCTGCATACGGGATAGGGGCTTTTCCAACTTCCGTCAGGACTTTCTCTTTCTCGTCCATGTCTTTTCCTTTCCGGGGGCGGTTGCCCGCCCCCATTCAATATCATTGCGCCTTGATCCGAAGGCCGCTTCGTGGTGCCAGGGCTGCCGGTGTCGCAGCTCTGATTCTGAGCCCACTGCTTGGCTTGCTCACCGTGGGTGCTGCCGGGATGCGCAGGGTGGGGATTCTAGCCGGGGCGTAGCTCCCGCTTCCGCTTCCGCCGCCGTTCTTGGCATCAACGACTTTCTGCCCGGCTTCCTTATCGTAGGGGTTGTTCTTAGTGCTGCCGGAGCCAGTCAAAATCTGCCAGAGGGTACCCTTGATGCTCTTGTCCTTGGCGGCGTTGGTGCTGAAGGTGAAGCTGTCCAGGGTAGCGTTCCATTCATCCTGCGACTTGTTGCCGTTTCCGTTCAGGTCTTTGAAGCCCTCCCGGACCTTGATGTAGTCGTCCATGCTGACGCCTGCATCCTTGGCCAGGTTCCAGTTCCGCTTCATGTCGTCGGTCATCACGGAGGTGACGGCCTTCTCGCCCTCTTTACCGGCGGCGTCGTAGACCATACGCCACTGTTCATGGCCGCTGGCCTCGCTGCCTTCCATCGAGGTTGCCAGGTTCCGGGCGGTCGAATCGGAGACGCCTCCCTGGAGGAAGGCTGCGTAGAGCCGCTTGGCGTCGGCGCTCATGGTCTCCGCTTCTTCTTTGCTGGCATCCGGGATCTTCGCCTCCGCAATGATGGTCTCTGCCTTGGCGGTCTCCGCAGCCGCCGTAACCAGCTTGCCGTACTTGTCCGCCACGACCTCTTCGATGGGGGTTCCGCTCTGCCAGGCTTCGTAGTATTTGTTGTAGGTAGTGCTGCCGTACTCCTGGCCTCTGGACTCCAGCATCTCCTTCTTCGCAACGAAGTTGGAGAAGTTGCCAATCCAGTTCAAAACCTCGGCTTGGTCGGTAGCGCCCATAGACTTGTACCAGTCGGTGCCCATGACGGCGTCCATCGCATTTGCGGTGGTCTGGCCTCTCGTCCGCTGGTACTGCGTCCGCTCGTCAGGAGTCAGGGTCCACTTCTCGTCGTTCGCCGTGAAGGAGTACGGGGCGTTCCGCTCCGGCCAGATCTTCGCATCGTCCGTCTCGCCGTAGACCCGGTTCAACTCGTCCACCACGCCGGACCCCTGATAGACGTTGATGTTTCCGGGGTTGAGGGTGGCGTTGAGGTAGTTCAGCAGCGGCTTCTGGTACTTCCGGTCCTCGCCCAGGGGCGTGATCTTCGGGGCCAGTGTCTGCCGGAGACCGGGGATGCTGTTGGCGACCCGTGCCCGGATCTGATCGTTGAGGTTCTTGCTCCGGTACTGGTCTCGGTATGTGGTGTCCGTCGCCTGCGCCAGCTGCCGCACCGGAGAGGGAACGAAACCGCTGATGCTGTCGCTTGCGATCTCGATGGGGATCTGGAAGTACAGCGGGAGGTCGTTCTCCTCGTCGTGATACTGCACGGTCTGGATGATGTTGCTGATGGTCTGCATGGCGCTGGTGTTGCTGATGGCCTTCCAGACGCCGTCCAGGCTCTTCACGCCGATGTCGGTGAGCTTCAGGTCATCGTCATTGGCCATCAGCGTGGCGATGGTCATGAGGCTGTCCAGCGGCTCCAGGAAGCCGATGTCCGCCAGCACGTCGCCGTCCGTCAGCGAGAGGTCGCCGCCCTCGATCCAGCGCTTCAGCGCCGTGAGGTTGAGCTGCGTCCCGCTCAGGCCCTGGGCCGCGTGCATGGCTTTCGCGTTCTTGTCCTTGTCGTCATCGTCCCGCCGCAGCAGTCCGGCCTTCGCCAGAACCGCGAACAGAGTGATGAGTCCGCTGCCGGTGGTGGCTCTGCCGATGTCCAGCGCCAGCTTCCGCTGGGCGTTGGTCACATCCTCGCCCCGCTTCTGGGTCCTCACCAGAGAATCCTTGGCGATGGCCAGGTCGTAGAGCATCTTGGCATATCCGAGGGGGCTGTACTCGATGCCCCTATGAATCAGTGCGCCGGGAACCTGGGTGTACTTAACGACCAGGTCACCCAGACCGAAGTCGTGGATGGTCCTGCCCCGGCTGTTGGTTTTGCCGCTGTCGCCGAAGCCGATGACGTTCAGCAGTGTCTTCAGCTCACCCATGATGTTGCCCACCAGAGTGTCGTCCTGGAAGGAGCGGTACAGCGCTTCCTCCTCGGCCCAGGCGTTGGCCTGCTCCTGAGTGATGTCGCCCCGCTCCACGAACCGGGCCAGGCTCTCCAGAGTCTCTCCCCGGACGGAGCCCTTGTGGAACTCGTCGGTAGTGTTCAGCTCGTAGCCCATGACCTCTTCCAGATGGGAGAGGATGCGCCCGAAGGCATTGGAGGCTGCCATGCTGTTCGTCCGCCGTCCGGCGGTGCCGTATTTGGATTTCTGCCGGTCGTCCGGGCTGACGTCCAGCCGGACCTCCAGCGCGTTTCTCGCTGCGCCCTGCTTTGCTCCGGCACGTTTCATCTCGCTGAGCCAGCTCTTGTTGACGCCCACGGTGCGCTTGCCGGTGAAGGCTCCGATCACCATGTCGGGGATCGTGGCCAGGTTGTTGGCTGCGCTGTCCACCAGGTCGAAAACCTGGTTGCTGGTGAGGTTCCGCAGCGCCGTCCGCATGTTCAGCAAGTGACTGATCGTCTGGAAAGTGCTGATCTTCGCGCCGGGGCTCATCTCGGCGAAGTCACCGGCAATAGCGTCCAGCTGGGCCAGCGCAAACTCCCGGAGATACTGTGCGTCCGTTTCGCCCGCCAGAGCCTTTTCCGCCTGCCGGGACAGCGGGGTGTTCCGCACCGCCGCCTGCGCCCGGATGAGATCCTTCAGGCCGTCCAGGTCGTCCGCCTCCATCGCGTCCAGCGTCTCGCCGAACTGCGCCATGACTCCCACCAGCTCCCGCTGGCGCTCCCGGCTCATGCCGCCGATGCCCAGGGCATCCACCACGGCATCCTCCACGTTGCTGTTCGTCAAGCCGCCCAGTCGGATAAGATCCAGCAGTCTGTCCCGCTGTTCCTGCGTCTTGGGCTTCTTCTCCGCGAACATCTGCTGGAGCTTCCGGTCTGCCCGACTCGCCAGCTCGTCCATGAATGCGCCGGTGATCCGCTCCGCCGCGATTGCCGCGTCGCTGCTGGGGATGCCCAGCTCCCGGATGAGGTAATCCGCCACGCTCTGGGCTGCCCGGTTCTTGTCGCCCCGGCTCTGGGTCAGCAGCTTCTGGAGGTTGATCTCCAGCTGCCGGGCCGCGTCGGTGGTCATGCCGCCCAGCCGCAGCCGCTGCTCCTCTGCGCTTTCCTGGAGAGCGATTCCGGTGATATGCCGCCGGACCGCGTCCTTCAGTTGCTGGGTGAAGCTCTCGTCGTAGTCCGCACCCATGCGCTCCTTGACCTGGTTCACCAGCTCGTCGCCGATGCGGTCGATGGTGCTGGCCGTCGCGCCTGCGCTGGTCAGCTCCAGGATGCGCTTCTCGCTGATGCCCAGCACGTCGGCGCTCTGGAGGATGGCGTCCAGCATGGTCCTGTCGGTACCCTCCGCATTATAGGCGATGGTGGCCGTCAGGAAGCTGTTCAGCGCGTCCAGTTTCTCCTGGTCATCCGTATAGGCGGCACGCAGATAACTCTGTGCAGCGGCCCAGGCGGTGCCGTAGGCGTCCCTGTTGTTGAGGTAGTCGGTAATGGTGTCAATGGCGGTGCGCTTCGTCCCCTCCGCCTTCTTCCGGTCGGGCAGGGCGTGCTCCTCGGCAAAGCCTACCAGGTCGCTGAGGATGGTCTGCATGGTGGTCTTGGTGCGCTGCTTGGGCTCGCTGAAGCGTCCTGCGATCTTCCGGGCCAGCTCCTCGCCGGTCAGGTTCAACCAGTTCTCCACCGGCTCGCCGTGGTTCTGCTGCTTCTCGAACAGCTTGCTGATCTCCCGGACCAGCCGCTCCGCGTCCTTCCGCCGCTGGACTTCCGCGTCCAGCTTCTTCTTATCGACCTTGCCGTCCTGCTTCTTGCCCGGCTCCTTCTGGCCCTTGGCCTGCTTCATGGCGTCCTGGGCAGCGCCGTTCATGTCGCTGTCGATGCCGTCCATGAGCTTCTTCTTCGCCGCGTCCACCTGTTTCTGCTGGGCGGGGTTGAGCTTGAAGCGGTCGTGGATGTCCTTCGCACCCTTCATGGCTGCGCCGGTGCCGGTGCGGGTGTACTTGGCAAAGGCCTGGATGAACTGACCGCCCTTGGTGCCTTTCTCCTGGATGACCTTGCTCCAGCGCCAGAAGTCTCCGTAGTCGCCGGTGGCCCGGCCCTCGGTGCGGTAGCGGTGGAGGATGCCCATAGCGGTGTCCAGGTCGCTGCCGCCCCACTGTCTGTCCGCCTCGGACAGCCTGCTGACCTCTCCGTCGAAGTCGGCTTTCAGGCGTCCCAGGGCCTCGTTCATGCTCTTCTTCTCGCTGACGGGATCGTAGGTATAGTTCTCCTCGTCCGCCTCGTCCATCTGGGCTTCCACTTCGTTGTAGAGCCCGGAGTATTCATACGTATTGCTACGTACTCTGGAGACCTTGCGCTCACCCTTGACGCCCTTCGTGCGGTTGCTCTGCCGCCGGGCGATAGCTTCGGGGCTGAACTGCGCCGCCACTTCGGGGTCGATCTCGATGCTGTAACGGGTGTCCTTCTCTTTCGGATTGAACCGCTCACTGAGAGGGATCATCTGCCCGTCATCGTTGTAAGTCGCAACATCCGCAGACTTCAACTGCTCCGGTTTGAAGGCTACCCATTCGACGCCATCATGCACGCCATCGAAGCCGAGATCGGTGAGAATCTTGCTAGTGGTCGTGCCGTTCTTCTCCGCTGCTTCTTTGAGGTAATCAAATACCCTGGACTCGATTTGCAGCTTTGACAGGACATGATCTTCGTAAGTCTTCCCAATATCGTTCGGGTGCAGGGGCCGGAAATACTTATCGTAGATGGTCTGTGCCTGCTTTTTGGTGAGAGACATCTCAAAGGGATTGGTGATGTTGGCGAACAACACCATCTTGTTTTTGCCGAAGTTCTTAAACTCTGTCTCACTCGTCGAGACGTAGTACCCGTCGCCCAGCGTGCGATTGCTTCCGGCGCTCTGATCCATCGGCCTGAACTCGTAGAAGTTCTTGTTGGTGTAGTGATAGACGTACCGGAGCTCTCCGGTGCTCGCACTCCTCACCTTGCTCTTCGGCATGGCCGCGTCCGCGGTTTCCCTTACCAAGCGCTGCGCGTCAGCAATCCTACCGTTGTCCATGGCGGCCATGTACTCCTCGTCGCTGGCCCGTTGCGCTTTCTTTTTCGGTTCCGGTTTCTGCTCCGGCTCCTTTGCTCGGTCAACGTCTTCCTGAAGCCGCCGCATGATATCCCGCATCGAGGCTGACATTTCTTCATAGACGGCTTCGTCCAGGTCCTCGTCGCTGATTTCGGTGCTGTATCGGATATCGTTGTTCTCCGGATTGAACCGCTCGCTGAGGGGGATGATGTTGCCGTTGTCGTCATAGGTGACGGGATCGGCAGATTTGACCTGGCGATTAGGTTCAAATAGAGAATAGACGTCAGTAGGAACAGATACGCGCTTGCCGCCATACCCACCGTCGTCGATGAGATTGTGGAACTTTACGCCAGTATAATTGTTTGCTTTCGCCCACTGAGAAATGGTCCGTGTGGTCCAAAGCCGCCCGCCATTCGTCTCTGAAAGTGGCCCCGTTCCCTCAATTTGATTCCACTTTCGGCCTTTGCAGTCTATTTCAAAGAGGCCATCCGGGTTAATAAACACATGGTAGTTCCCGGCTTTTTCTTCGATATTATCATCGGCCAGCGCTTCCGCATAAGAAACATAAGCGGAAGCAATGTTGTCGAGAGAATCATGAAGCTGCTGAGTATCGTCAGATTCTATCCACTCATCGTATTCATCGACAGATCCGTCCTGGTTGCCGCGGATGGTGTCGAACAAATCCCAAGTCCACTGGTCGAGTACAGTCCAGATTTGCTCTTTCACCGTGTCGATATCAAACCCTTGGCTGGCCATTTCTGCTATTCCTGAAAGTCGCTTATTTATAGAGTCGATATCACCCCATCCTTGGATTCCTGCCATCGAAGAGAGTACAGTCCCGAAATCAATCCCAGCCTCGGTTGCTTCTTTTTGAAGATCAGAAATAATATCAAAATCTGTGGTAGCGGCGTAATCCTTGTCGCCGATTCGCCGCACATCTCGGCGAGTAGAATATGTTCTCGCCGTATTGATATCCGACGTTACGAAGAAAGACAGGTTGTCGTCGCTCATTCCGGTGTCAATTTGTGTAAAGCCAAACGCACGAGTGCCATGATATCCTTCAACGGTATATCCGGCTTTCTTCGCCGCTTCGTCCACCATCCGCTGCGCCGTCTCCATATCGCCGGATTCAACGGCGGCGAGATAGTCTGCGTCGATCTCGGTGCTGGCCTTGCCCGCTTGCTTACCTTTCAGGAAATCATCGACGACGTCCTGCGCCACGGGGAATCTCTGATGCCCGCCGGTGTACTCGTTCAGCATCCGCTCGGCCTGCTCCATATTGAACTTCGGCTTAACCGGCAGCTGGGGAGATCCCTTCCCGGCGTTGTCGTACATCTTGAAGTCGCTCAGGAGCTTCCAATAGCCGTCGGTGCTTCCGTCCTTCTGAAGGGAGAAGCTGCCGTCTCCGTTGTCCACGAGCAGCTTGTAGAACTTGGGCGTCCGGTTGTTCTCGGCGCACATGCGCAGATAGGCTTCTGCGTTCTCCTTGCCGCTCTTGTTGAAGTCCCAGTAGTTGTTGGGCATGTAGTTCGCGGGGCGCTGGGGCTTGCCGTTGGCGTTGTAGACCTTCTCCACATAGGACTCGTTCTGCTGGTCGGTATAGTCCTTTGTGCCCTTCGGGAGACCGATGGCGTCATACTGCGCCTTCGACCACTGGCTCCGATGGAACGGGATGATGAAGTCGATGAAGGGGTCCGCCATGGCTGCCTTCAGCTGCTCATCGTTGAAGGTCACCAGGATGGTACCCACATTCTTGCTGTAGGCGTTCCGCAGGGCCTCCGCGTCGGCGCGTTTCATGCCTTCCACTTCATCCAGGATGATGTGGCCGTTTTCGTCCACGCCCTTGGCAATCAGGCTGAGGTTGATCTTCAGGCCGGTGTCACCCAGCGCCCATGCGAAATCCGGCACCTTGGTATAAGCCTGTCCGGCAAGACCGACCCGGCTCATGTCCATGATGACCTGCATGGTATCGATCAGGTGGATGATCTCGAAGTCACTGAAGCTCTGAAGCCGCAGGCCGCCGTTCCGGTTCTTCTGGTCAACGGTGCCGTCGTTCTTGAACTTCTTCAGGATCTCGCCCTGATACTCGGTGGCCATCTGGAACAGCTTGGGCTTCCGCTGGGCCAGCTTGTTCATGAACTTGACGTACTGCTCGTAGACTTCCGGATGCTCGGCCCGGATCTGCTCCTGCCCGTCGGAAGTGTTCATCTCCGCCATGGTGGGAACGTACATCCCGGTTCCCTTCAGCTCGTCCAGGAACTGCTGGGTATACTCGCCGATCTTCACCCGGCTGCCTTCCACATAGCAGAGCCCGCAGCTCACTTCGTATCCGCGTTCCTTCATCATTGCCCGGATATTCAGCAATTCATCCGCCGTGATCGCCGTGTTGGGCAGGGCCTTCTGGATGGCCTCGATGGTGCCGGTGTAAAGCCGCCGCTTCTTGCAGATGGTAGAGAAGTCGATGCTTCCACCGTACTCGGTATTGCCGATGAAGGAAGACCTGTTGGGGCTGGGCGTGTAGTCCAGACGGACGCGGTCGTTGGCGATGATCTTGGCAATGCTGTTGATGTCGCTGATGTATTTCTTCGCCTGACGATTGCTCACGCCAAGCTGCTCCGCCAGATCCGCCGCTGCCGCTGCGCTGTTCTGCACATAGTCGGAAGCGTTCCAGGTCTCGATGCTGAAATTGCCGGGGTTGGCGGACTCAGTCTTGCTGTCTACGTAAATACCGACTTTCGCTTCAGCGCTTTCCTTTTCGCTCTGGCGGTTCTTGTTCCAGGTCTCGAAACCTTTGTGCGCCTCATCCAACCGTTGAATCAGTTCATCGAAGTTATTGAACAGCTTACCGTAGTCTACATTTGGCAGTTTGCCAGACCCTCTCAGAGTACCGGTAACTGCTTTTCCATACACCACGGATAGCGCTTCGTCAAAGAGCTTATTGATGGTCTCATCTTTGCCAAGATCCTTGAATTGCCGATTGACGTGTTCAAGCAGCGCGTCGAGAACGGTAAGAGTATCCGTGTAATCAAGGTTCAGATAATCCGGAGCTTCTTTCAGTATTGCGGAATATGGCTCATAACCAAGTTCCCACATGGCATGGTTGGATTCGTGTGGAATTCCAACCGCCGCTTCTTCTTTTGTGATACCTTCCCTGAGATAAATCTCCCCACCCACGCAAAACATGCAGGGGATTTCTTCATCCTTTATGTCCGGATTTGCTCTTCTGAACTCGGCATTATAAGCATTTGCTGGCAGAGTATTCGTTTTAATGCCATACTGAGCCAAGGCTCTCTCTGTAAACGCTTGCTCAAGAGAGCCTTGCTTTGGAGTAATAGCGGCGGTTTTTAGCCTATCCTGCCATTGAGAGTTGCTTCCTTTATGAACTCCTCCGCTCGTTTGCGTGAGCGTTCCTGCTCCTCCGGCGGAAGCCTCTCGAACCGCTCCCGTGCTTTCTTCCAGTCCTCCAGAAACTTGCGGTTCCTCTCGGACAGTTCGCCCTTCTTCTGGTCCAAATCCATACTGTTCTCCTTCCTGATATCCGATTTCTGTACTCGCTGCTGCTCTGCCGCCAGTACCGTTCTGCCGAGTACCGCCGAAACCAAGACGCTGCTGTTCCTCCGCCTGGAGGATGTCTTTCCGTGCAGACTTGGCGACGCTGTAAGTCCTGGCATTCTTGCCCTCCGGGTCGAGCATGTTGAAGCCTGCCCGGTAGTCCGCCAGCATTTCCTCAATGACATCCTCGGAATCCCTCATGCCCACAGTGGCGTAGGCCTCGGAATAGCTGTCAATGATTTGGCTGAGGAAGGGCACGAGCTCCTTGTCCGCCAGCAGCGCTTCCATGATGGTTTCCTTGTAGCCGGGTTCCTCTTGGATGCGCCGGTGGGTTTCCTCATGGTCAAGCAGCTGGTTCCAGGTCAGCGTCGGATGGTCCATCTGCACCCAGATGTCCTTCTTGTCGGCACTGATCCAGGCGCGGGCGGTGACGTGCTCGCCAGCGTGAGTGCCCTTGGCGTAGATGTCCTCCGTCTCAAATTGTCCCTGCACAAAATGCAGGTTCACGCCCATGTCGGCGTACAGCTGCTTTGCCTCCATCTGCTGTCTGTTCAGGGCGCTGTCCGGCGCGACCCTCACGGTCTTGGCGTCGGTACCCTTGGCCATTCCGATTTCTTTTGCGCTTACTTGTTCCCAATTCCGAGCTTCCGCTTGATTTCGGATGCTAACTGCTTCGCGTCCTTGGCTGTAGAGTTCTGCCCGGTTCCGGAGATTTTCGAGGAATCGACCCACACTGGACGTCCGTTGATCTCCAACAGCATTCTGCCGGGCTGCTGTGCCTGCACTCCTTGCTCTGTCGATGAAGGATTGGGTCGGATTCTGAGCTTGCCGTCCATTGTTTCCCTCCTGTCTGTTTTCGTTTACAATATCATTCCTGCTGCCCACGGTCAAGGGTGGCATCGGCGGAGCTTTGGTTTCTTCCTGCGCCCGGATACGGAGCGTGTCCGCTGTGGTGCGCTGTGCTGCGTTCTGTGCGCGCTGAGGAAGCGGAGGGGTAGACACTCTCTCCTGCTGTTCCTGCGTCGCCTGCCGAGGCAGCGGAGGCACGGTGCGTTTCTGGGTAGGTTCCTGCAGATTCTGCACCGGCTCCTGAGAAATCTGCTCATCTGCCTGTTGATTATTCTGCGTTTGCTGAGTGGCGTAGTCAATGACCGCCTGCCGGATGTCCTGCAATTTCTCCGCGCCAGGTTCGACACCCCGAAGCACACCGGCGCTCCGGAGGGTCTGCATGGCCTGGGGGTTGTTCTGGACGTTGGCCGCCTGTGCTGCGGTGATACCCCGCCCGGTCAGCAGGGAGGCCATGGCGTTACCCAGAGGATTTGCCTCTTGCCGGTTCTGCCGTAATGCTGCGTTCCACCAGCTGCCAGGTTTCCAACTCTTCTCTCATGTAGTCAGTTCCTTGTAACACTGATCAAAAGCCTCCAGGAACCCGCAGGTCTCCGCCTCCGTCGTCA
>JAEEGI010029049.1_pt1 | contig 10481 bp, 9 predicted proteins | sample 8958751 | NCBI WGS metagenome assembly JAEEGI01 (sample SAMN16246545, study PRJNA631951) | gut metagenome | biome: gut microbiome; feature: rumen; material: KS-attached | host: Bos | place: Iran: Karaj | collected 2018-10 | reverse complement strand
AAGTCCGTCATGTTCACCAGGGGGGAGGCCACGGCCTTCCCCAGGTTGGGGCCGCCCACGCTGCCGCCGATCACCAGGTCCGCCTCCACGGTATGGCCCACGGCCTCATGGGCCAGCATGCCGCTGAGCTCGCCGCCCAGGACGCAGGTGCACTTGCCCGCCCGGGCATAGACCCCCTCCCGCTTGGCCATGAGCCGGGCATGGAGCGCCTCGGCCTCCCGCATCAGATCCTCCGGGTCCCGGAACCAGTCGTCAAAGCCGCCGAAGCCGCCGAAGGCCTTGAACAGCTCCACCGGGGCGCCCTCCTTCGTCTCGGCAGTGAGGTTTACATAAATATAGCAGCGGGGGATGGCGGTATGGGCCTCCGCCCCGTCCCCGGTGACCAGGTGCTTTTCCGTGCTGTCGCAGGCCACGGTCAGCCGGCGGCTGACGAGATGGGGCAGCTTTTCCAGCCGGGCGTCCAGGTCCCGCAGATACTCCAGATACGTCCGCTGCTCCGCGTCCGTCCAGCGCACGTCCGGGTCCACCATGGCCCGGGGCACGGCGGGTCTGGCCGCCTTGCCCTTGCCCAGGTGCCGGTCCAGCACGGCGGCGTTCTCCTCCGCGCTCTTCAGCACGGCCCGCAGGGCGTCCTCGCTCACCTCCGGAGCGGAGGCAAAGCCGTAGGACCCGCCCCGGCAGACCCGGGCGGAGACGCCGCTGACCTCGCTGCGCATGTTCACCACGGGACTGCCGGACAGGAGCGCCACCCGCCGGTCCCGGTTGAGCTGTGCCCGCAGCTCCGCCTGTTCCCCGGCGGGGAGCAGGGAGGAAAAGCTGCGGGGAATGATCAGATCCATAGCTTTTGTCCCTTTCTTGATTATCCGCAGGCCAGCTCCAGGCCCCGGGTGAGATGGGGGAGGGTGAATTCCGGCACATGGCCGCCGGGGCCCTCCTCATAGGTATAGTTCGGCCAGGCCAGCTTTTCCATGTGGGCCCGGAAATCCTGATTCACGGGATAGAGGAAGTCCTCGGTGCCCACGGCCTGGTAGATGCCGGGCAGGGGACGGCCGCTGTGACGCAGCTTCTCCGCCTCGGCCCAGGGGTCATGACTGCCCCCCTGCACCTTGTCCAGGTCCCCGAAAATGCTCTCGAACCAGCCCCGGCTGAAGCCGTCGGAGCCCGTGTCCGCCCGCCGGTTTACGTCCCGGGTCACCAGGGCGTTGGAGACGCCCACGATATGGCCGAAGGTCTCGGGATAGCGCAGGCCGTTCAGGATGGCGCCGTAGCCGCCCATGGAGACGCCGCCGATGATGGTGTCCTCCCGGCGGGGGGAGAGGGGGAAGATGTTCCGGGTGTACTCCACCAGCTCCCGGCCCACGTACTCTCCCCAGCGGAAGCCGAACCAGGCCTCGTCGTCCGTATAGAAGTGATTCTCCCCGTCGGGCATCACGATGGCCAGATTGCAGCGGGCGGAGAGGCCGCCCAGGGCGGCGGTGCTGAGCCAGAACTGGCTGCTGCCGGTGACGCCGTGGAGAAGGTACAGGGTGCGGATGGGCTCCTCCCGGGGCATGGTGGGACCGAAGCGGTCCGTGGGGAGCAGGATGTTGAAGCTCACCTGCCGGGTGAGGCTCTCGCTCATAAAGCTTGCCTGAATGAGTGCCATTATGCTTCCCTCCATTCCGGGGCCAGGTACTGTTCGTCCCGCATATCCACCCACATGGGGTTGACGAAGCCCGGGCCGGTATGCTTCCAGCCGATCACATCCAGGGCCCGGGGCAGGGCCCAGCGCCAGAAGGCCCACTCATGGCTGCCCGGCCCCTCCTCATAGATATGGGGGAAGCCCAGGGCGTCCAGAAACCGGTGGTATTCCCGGTTCCGCAGGCAGAGCTGATCGTTATAGCCGCAGGCCAGGTACAGCTCCGGCAGGGGAGCGCCGGACTCCAGCAGCCGCTTTGCCAGGTATTCCGGGTTGCCGGTGCTGGTATCCCAGTCCTTCACCTCTCCGTACATGGCTTTGAACCGGGCGGCGGAAGCCTCGTCCGTGACGCTCTCCGGGCCCATGAAGCCGCCGCTGAGACCCATGGCATGGCCGAAGGTCTCCGGATACCGCAGGGCGGTGACCAGGGCGCCGTAGCCCCCCATGCTCAGGCCGGATACGGCGGTGTCCTCCCGCCGGTCCGACAGGGGGAAGCTCTTCCGGGTGAAGGCCACCAGTTCCCGGCCCACGTACTCCCCATAGCGGCTGCCGCTGAGGGGCTGGTCCATATAGGCGCTGTTTTCCCCGGAGGGCATGACGACGGCGCAGTCATACTGCCGGCTCCAGCCCACCACGTCGGTATTCAGCAGCCAGTCCGTATGGTCCCCGCGAAAGCCGTTCAGCAGATACAGGGTACGGCACTTTTCCCCCGGCTTCCGGCCCATGCGATCCGGCAGGACCACGTTCACCGGGACCGTGTGCAGGAGACAGGATGAGAAAAAGCTCACTTGAAACCAGGCCAAAACGCTCGCTTCCTTTCTGTGATGACATATATCTGATCGTATTCTAGCATACTTTGCTGCGGCGGACAAGGCGGGAAGAAGGGGCATAGACCGTCAAATGGGAAACGGAGGACCGTCTGCGGTGCCGGTCTCCTGAAGCTGAGGACCGCAGCCGGCGGGAACGGAGCCTGCGCAGCCATGGATCAGGATCCGACAGACCCATGGACGTGCCGCCGTCAGGGTGGTATACTGTATGCATATACGCCCGGCCGCCCGGGGGCGGACACAGATCAAACAGGGGAGGAGCTCACAATGACTGACGTTCTGGCCTATACGAATTACGGCAAGATCCGGGGAGACTATTTTGACGGGGTATACCGCTTCCTGGGGGTGCGGTACGCGAAGCCGCCGGTGGGGCCCCTGCGCTTCCAGCCGCCGGTGAAGCCGGATGTGAGCGACGTGGTGGTGGACTGCAAGCAGTACGCCCTGAAATGCTGGCAGACGGACACCCCCCGCATCGAGGTGCCGGAGGTGGCAAATTCCCCCTACAACATTTCCAACCAGAAGATCGTTACCGGGAACATGGAGATGGGCAAGGGCCCCATGAGCGAGGACTGCCTGGCCCTGAACATCTGGACGCCGGACCTGACGGAGGGCATGGACCTGCCGGTGATGGTGTGGTGCCACGGGGGCGGCAACCTGGCGGGGAGCGCCGAGTGCCCCCACCAGGACGGCTTCAACATGGCCAAGAAGAACAACGTGGTCATGGTGTCCTTCAGCCACCGGCTGAGCCTTTTCGGCTATATGGACCTCACCGGCCTGGGGGCGGAGAAGTACGCCCGCAGCCGGAACATCGGCAACCTGGACATGGTGGCCGTGCTGGAGTGGGTGCGGGACAACATCCGCTATTTCGGCGGAGACCCGAACAACGTGACCATCTTCGGGGAGTCCGGCGGCGGCGGAAAGGTCTGCCAGCTCCTGGGCATGCCCGCGGCCAAGGGCCTGTTCCACAAGGCCATCGTCCAGAGCGGCGGCTTCCAGGCCATCGACCCCAAATTCGGCCTGATGGATACGGAGGCCTTCCTCGGCCATCTGGGCATCGGGAAGGACAATCTGGAGCTGCTGGAGACCATCCCGCCGGAGGACCTCATCAAGGCCATGCGGGAGGTCAACGCCGCCCGGGAAAACGGGGACTACCTGAATTTCCCCGTGGTCTTTGACGGGGACGTGATCCGCTACGATCCCTTCGACGGGGCGGAGGGCAGCGAATACTGCAAGGATATCCCCCTCATCATCTGCTATACCCGGGAGGACATGGCCCTGCTGGCCCTGTTCAATCCGGAGATCTTCGAGACCACCTGGGAGACCCTGCCCGCGCGCCTGGCCTCCTTCGGCTACGGCCCGGAGGCGGTGCGGGAGATCATTGCCACCTATAGGGAAATGCTGCCGGAGGCAAACGCGGTGGACATCGTCATCGCCCTGATGAACGACGCAAGGCAGCTCAAGTTCGTGGAGGACGTATCCCGCACCAAGGACGGGCGGGGCGGCGCGCCCTTCTATAACTGCATCTTCTGCTTCGACAGCCCGGACCCGGTGCAGAAGGCCTTCCACGGCACGGACGTGCCCTTCTTCTTCGACAACGCCTACCTGGCCCCGGGGATGTACACCGCCAAAAACAAGGCGGAGGCCTTCCGGGTATCGGATACCTGCGGCTCGGCCTGGGCAGCCTTCGCCCGCACCGGCGACCCCACGGGCCGGAACATGCCCAAATGGCTCCCCTATGAGCAGGAGCACCGGTATACCCTCCTGTTCAAGGGGGAGAGCGAGCTGGTGAGCAACTACCGGGCAAAGGGCCGGGAGCTGGTCTACCGCCTCCAGGCCAAGAGCATGCCCGGCTTTGCCCGGAACGGGGAGGAGGAATAAGCTTCGGGACCCTGCGGGCATGATACGGCGCTGCCGCAGAGCGAAAGCTCTGCGGCAGCGCCCGGTTTATGCGCCTTACGGCGCCTGCATCTTCCGGTCCAGGTCGGCCAGGATGCCCTCGAATTCGGCGTAGTACGCCTCCCGGCTGCGGTGACCGGCCAGCTCCAGGGGCATCTCCCCCAGATTCTGCAGGACCGTGGGGATCCACTGATAGGGCACGGAGACCAGCACCGTGTCTTCGGGCCAGAGCCGCCGCCCGTGGGGGCCGTGGATGAAGGCGGGGACGACGAAGTTGATCTTTCCGGTCATATAGGGGTAAATGAGGAACCAGGAGCAGCCCATCACCGGCGTGGACTCGGAGTGGTAGCCCTCCCCGGTGGTATAGGTGCTTGCCCGGAGCACCGGCTCCAGCTGGGCGGCGGTGCCGGCAAAGAGCAGCACGTCCGGCGTTTTATGCAGCCCGGTATAGGGGATGAAGGACACGTAGTTCACGGAGCCGCAGGGCAGGCGCTTTACGGAATAGTACAGCCGGGCGTTGCACCGGGCGTCGTCGAACACCCCCAGCCGGGGGCCGATCTGCCCGCTCTCCGCGGAGGGCGGGAAGCTCTCCATGCCCACCATCACCTTGCCCACGCAGGTCTCTCTGTTCTCCTTGGAGAAATAGAAGCTCTCCCCCGTCTCCTGGGCATAGCGCAGAAGCTCGCACAGGGACTTCTCCACGCTCCCGTCCAGGGGAGGCAGGCCCTCCGGCCGGAACAGGGAGAAATTCACGCCCACAGGGGGCAGGGCCAGCCCCAGGCGGTCGATCACCGAATAGTCCAGATCCATGGCGTCCTCCTTTTGCAGCCGTTCCCCATCCGGGAACGGCTCAGTTTTTTTCCGGGCCGCGCAGGGCCCGGCGCATGAGCCAGAGGGCAAAGACCGCCCCCAGCGCCTCCCCCACGGGGAGGGCGGCGGCCAGACCCGTTTCTCCGAAGAGCCGGTCCAGCAGGAACATGCAGGGGATATAGAACACCAGCTCCCGCACGCAGGCATGGAGCAGGGTGGCCCGGCCCTTGCCCATGGCCTGCAGGCCGTAGGAGGTATAGTAGTTCAGAAACTGCACCGGGGAGGCCAGGCAGCGGATGCGCAGGAACAGGGCGGCATAGGCGATGGTGCGCAGGGCGTCCTCCCCCTCCGCCCGCAGGAAGATGCGCACGGCGGGGCGGGCCACGAGCTCAAAAAAGACCATGCTGCACAGGCAGATGACCAGCCCCGCCCGCCGGGCGGTGCGCAGGGTCTCCTCCAGCCGCTGCCGGTCCCCGGAGGACCAGTTATAGGCCACCAGGGGCAGCATGCCCTGGCAGAGGCCCACGTTCACGGCGTTGGGGATGCGCTCCACCTTCATGACGATGCCCATGCCCGCCAGCACCAGGTCGCTGTGGCCGGAGGAGAGGATGTTCACGCAGATATTGGCCAGGTCGAAGAGGGCCAGGAGCACGGCGGAGGGCACGCCCACGGCGAATACCCCCCTCCGGTCCTCCCGTTCCACGGCGAAGGCCCCCCGGATATCCAGGCTCAGGGGGGATGCCCGCCCCGCCCGCCGGTAGGCGATGAGCAGATAGACGCAGGCGGCGGTGTTGGACAGGGTGGTGGCGATGGCCGCGCCCAGCACCTCGTTCCCCGGGGGCTGCAGCACGAACATGAACAGCGGGTCCAGCGCCACGTTCAGGATGCCGCCGCCGCTGAGACCGAAGCTGGCCTTTCCGGAATACCCGGCGTTCCGCAGCAGATGCCCCAGGGTCATGGACAGGATGGAGGGGAGACCGCCCAGGGTGGTGACCACCAGGGCGTAGGTCCGGGCGTACCCCATGGTGGCCTCCGATGCCCCCAGGAAGCTCAGCAGGGGCCGGTTGAAGCACCCCACCAGGGCGGAATAGCACAGGGCCGCCAGGACGGAACCGTACACGCTGAAGGCGCTGACCCGCTTGGCCCGGTCCGGCCTGCCCGCCCCCAGGAGGCGGGCCATCAGGCTGCCGCCCCCGGTGCCGAACAGGTTCGCCAGGGCCACGTTCATCAGCACCAGGGTCAGGGTGATGCTGGTGGCGGCCATCATATAGGCGCTGCCCGTCCGGCCCAGGAAGAAGGCGTCCACCATATTGTAGATCAGGTTGATGAGCTGGCTGATGATGGTGGGCACGGCCATGAGCCGCAGCGCCTTGGGCACGGGCGTGGAGGCGAAGAGCTCGGTTTTGTCGATCGCTGGCTGTTTTGGCATTTGCTTATCTCATCTCCAGGAAAAGCCCCCGGCAGACTTCACGCTCCGGGCGCTGATCGGATCCTTCAGGAAAGCGTCTCCGCTTTGGCTGCGTCACGCCAGGCGAAAAACGCCTGCAGGGCGTCGTTCCAGAAGTCGAAGTTGTGCTGGCCCGCGTGGGTGTACCATTCGTGGGCATAGCCGATCTCCGTCAGGTGGTCATGCAGGGCCAGGTTGAACGCATACAGGGGATCCTCCGTGCCGATGGCCAGGAAGAGCCGGGGCGGGTCGGGCAGCTTCGCCGCGGCGTCCGCCAGGGCGTAGGGGTCCTTGTCGCTGCCGGGGATCAGGGAGGGCTCCCCGAAGACCGTGCGGTAAAAGCCGTAGGGGGCCACGGCGTTCCCGTGTCCCGGGGTCATGCGGGAGACCTCGTCCGTGATGATGGCGGAGGACATGGCGCAGATCCAGCCGAAGGTATCCGGATACCGCAGGCCCAGGCGCAGGGCGCCGTAGCCGCCCATGCTGAGACCGCCCACCATGGTATCCTCCCGTTTGCGGGACAGGGGAAAGAGCTTCCGGGTCACGTCCACCAGCTCCTCGCCCACCTGGGCGCCGGGGAATTCCCCGTTTTCCGGCCGGTCCACGTAGAAGTCGTTGGCCCCGTCGGGCATGACGACCGCCAGGCCCCGGGCAGTGGCCCACTCGTTGATGCGGCTGTTCAGCAGCCAGTCGTTCTGGTTGCCGGAAAAGCCGTGGAGAAGATAGATCGTGGGGAAGGGACCTTCCTTATAGCTCACCTTGCCCCAGAATTCCGGCATTTTCTCCACAGGGACAACGGCGGTGAAATTCCGCTGTCCCAGATGCGCCTGGGAATAGTAGCTGCAGGTAAATACGGCCATGATCGCTGCCTCCATTCATATCTTGAAAATTTACGTTTTTCGTCTCACAGACGCACCGGGGGGAGCCGCCGGCGGCGCAGGGGCGTGCCCAGCAGGGGCGGCATGGCGCTCCCCTCCGGCAGGATCAGGTCCTCCGATGCGCAGGCCCGGTTGGGGTTCAGCAGGTACCGTCCCCCCAGATGGTCCGCGTACACCTGCCGCAGCACCGCCCTGCCGCCGATGAGGAACACCGCCGCGTCCCCCTCCCACAGGGGCTCCCGGGCGCGGCAGTACAGGAGCTGCCCCCGCCGGTAATGGGGGCGCATGCCGTCCCCCGGCACCACCAGGGCGAAGTCCGCCCTGCTGGAGGCCGGGACGAATTTTTCCAGGATCCCCAGGGGGGTATAGCAGCAGATGCTTTTCAGCTCCGCCTCCGCTCCCCGGGCCTCCCGCTCCTGCAGCAGCACGCTGTCCCCGGTGTGCAGATGTTCCCGGCGCAGATGCTCCAGCTCGTGCTCCAGGGCCCTGCGCTGGATCTCCTCCGGGTACAGGGTGTTCACCAGGATGTCGTAGCCCCCGTCCGGATTGGGCATCACCGCCGCCCTGGCCGCCCGGTTGGGGAAGGCCAGGAAGCGGACGACCCAGTCATCCCTCATCCCGGTTCTGCTCCCGCAGGGCCTTCAGAAAGGCCACCGTCGCCTTGATCTCCTCCAGGGTGGCGGAGCCGCACAGGTCGAACATGATCCGGTATTCCGGGTTGTCCTTCACGAACTGGAGGTACTGGCGGACTTCCCCGTCCATGCCCGTCTCCGCCGCGCCGTCCTCATAGCCCAGGAGCCAGCTCTCGCTCACCTCCAGGGCCCGGGCCAGCAGCCGCAGCTTCCCCTCCCCGGGCTTGACCTTCCCGGAGACGTACTGGCTCAGGTCCGCCTTGGTGAGCCGGTCCGGTCCGCCGCAGGCCTCCGCCAGCCGCAGGATGTCCGCCTGCCGCAGGCCCCGCTGTGCCATCAGCGTCTTGAGCCGCTCCGCCGTGGTCGCCATGGCTGTTCACTCCTTTTCCGCGTTTCCCGCGCGTTTTCCACGTTTCCCTTCTATCCTAACACGGCGTCCCCGGCTGCGCAAGGGAAAAATTCAAAAACATTGAACTTTTCTCTTGACAACCGGGGACAAATGCGGTATACTCCAGGACGTTCAATGGCGTTGAACTTTTCTCCGGGGACGCAGGGGACGATCCGGGTCAGACGGTCTCCGCAGCCGGGTCGGTGAGACGGGGAGCCGTGCGGGTAAGGGTGGCGTGCACGCCGCTCTCCCGCAGGCGGCTGACCGCCAGAGAGGCCGTGTCCTCGGCGGGAAACAGGGCAAAGACCCCGGAGCCGGTGCCGGTCATGGAGGCCCCCAGGGCCCCCTCGTCCAGGAGCCGGTCCTTCAGCTCCCGCACCTGCTCCCCCTGGGAGCGGGAGAGGACGGATTCAAATGCGTTGAACATCCGCCGGGCAATGCCCCGGGGATCCCCCGCCCGGAGGGCGGCGACCATGCCGGGAACATCCGGGCGGAGGCGCTGCTTCTGCCGGTCATAGGCCCGGAACAGCTCCGCCGTGGAGCAGAGGAAATCCGGGCGGCAGACCACCACGGGGATGGGCTCCGGGTCCGGCAGGGGGGTGAGGTTTTCCCCCTTCCCCTCCGCCAGGGCGCTGCCGCCCCGGATGCAGAAGGGCACGTCGGCCCCCAGGGCCAGGCTCTCCCGCTCCAGGTCCTCCCAGGTGAGGGGACAGCCGCAGCTCCGGTTCAGGAGCCGCAGCACGGCGGCGGCGTCGCTGCTGCCGCCCCCGAAGCCCCCGCAGACGGGGATGCGCTTGGTGAGGCGGATGGTCCCCCCCTCCGGTCCCAGGCCCGTGAGCCTGCGGAAGAGCAGGGCGGCCTTCGCCGCCAGGTTCCCCTCGTCCGAGGGGAGGTAGGGCAGGTCGGAGCGGACGCGCCAGGGCCTGTCCCCCGGCTCCAGCTCCACCGTATCCCCGAATTCCAGGCTCTGCATCAGGCTGCGCACGCCGTGATAGCCGTCCGGCAGCTTTTCCGTGACTTCCAGGCAAAGGTTCACCTTGGCCCGGGCGATCTCTTTCATGCCCGGTCCCCGGTCTCGAACAGCAGGTCCATGAGCCGGACCCCGTCCTCCACATGGGGGCCCAGAAGGCCGTTAGCCTCGGTATAGGCAAGGCCGCTGCCCCTGGAGACCCGGCTGTCATAGAGGATGAAGGGCACATAGCCGTGGGCATGGCCCCGGGTGTCCGTCAGGGTCTTGTGGTCGCTGAGGATGAGGATGCGGAAGTCCGTGCCCCGGAGCCGTTCCAGCAGAGGGGCCAGGACCTGGCTGTCGATGGCCTCGATGCTCTCCAGCTTGCCCGGGGTATCCCCGTTATGGGTGCATTCGTCCGGGGCCTCCACGTGGATGCCCACGAAGTCGTACCCCTGCTCCAGCAGGGCCCGGGCGGCGTACTCCGCCTTGCCCCGGTAGTTGGTGTCCTTCTCCCCCGTGGCGCCGGGGACTTCGATCCGGTCCAGCCCCGTGAGGGCGGCGATGCCGTGGCACAGGGGCACGGCGCTGATCACCGCTCCCCGCTTGTGATACCGGGCGGGGAAGTCCGGCAGCTCCACGGCGGTGCCCTCCGCCCAGAACCAGACGCAGTTGGCGGGGAGCTTCCCCTCCGCCATGCGCTGCTTGTTCACCGGATGCTCCCGCAAAATCTCAAAGGACTTCTTCATCAGGTTCAACAGGGTCTCGGCGTTCTTGCTGCCGTGGGGCAGATAGGGACCGCAGACCTCCCCCAGGTGGTCATGGGGAGGGGAGAGCACCAGGTCCTTTGCGTCCCCCATGGTCTGGACGCAGATGTGCCGGTAGGTGAGGGTGGGGTAGACCTTCACCCCAGCCGCCTCCGCCAGAGGCCGGAAGTCGGGATGGCGGAACAGCTCCTCCGCCAGGGCCTTGGAGG
>JAEEGI010029046.1_pt1 | contig 10481 bp, 8 predicted proteins | sample 8958751 | NCBI WGS metagenome assembly JAEEGI01 (sample SAMN16246545, study PRJNA631951) | gut metagenome | biome: gut microbiome; feature: rumen; material: KS-attached | host: Bos | place: Iran: Karaj | collected 2018-10 | reverse complement strand
AACAATTGTAAATTAAAGGAAAAATTAAAAATAATAAATTAAGTATAAAAAAAGAACAATTATCAATTAAAGGAAAAATTAAAAATAATAAATTAAGTATAAAAAAAGAACAATTATCAATAAAAGGAAAAAATAAAAATAATCAATTATTTATTAAAAAAGAACAATTATCAATTAAAGGAAAAGAAAAAAAAGATAATCAAATAAAATTATTTTTTGATAAGCATATTAATATTAATATTAATGCAATTAAAAAAGAGAAAAAAATATTAAAATTAAATAAACAAAACTTTAGTTTATCATTTCAAAAAAAACCAAAAAAAAAAATACCATTTTCAATAAATAAACAACAAATTGAATTATTATCAAAAATAAAAAAAGAAAAAGAAAAAAATACAAAAAAGCAATTTTCAATAAATAAACAACAAATTGAATTATTATCAAAAATAAAAAACGAAAAAGAAAAAAATATAATAATATTAGAAATGGAAACAGTTGAAACTTTTGATGTATTAAATGATAATTACGATCAATTAAATAATGAATTTAATATTGAAAATCCAAGTGAAAATTTCTTTAAAAATAAGAATGAAAAAATAAATGAATTTTTAGATTTGGAAATATCAAAATCTTATTTATTTATTTTATCTGATGTTGATAGAGAAGAAAAACAAAAATTAATAAATCAACAAATAATTCAATTATATAATTATAAATTTGAATTATTTTGTAAATTATTATTATTATATCAAAAAAAAGTAAAGCATTTCTTCTTTTTAAATCTCTTAATAAATTCAAGTAAAATAAAAATAAATTTCATAATAAACATGTGTAAAAATTTACTTTTATCAAATAAATTACATAATTTAATAAGAAGAAAATCAAAAAATAATTTATATATAAGATTTAAACAATTTCAAATAAATTGTTTAAAAAATGAAATTTTATTTAAAGATACAATTATATATGAATTAGATAATAATAATACAATATTACAAGGAAAAATACAGAAGTTTCAATTAATTTTTGAAGAATATGAAAAATCAAAAAATAATAAACAAGAACAAACTATTAATAAATATGAAAGTAAAATTGAACAATTAAATAATTTATTAAAAGAAAAAAATATTCAATATGAAAAATTAAAGAAAATATCTAGTGAAAGTACACAAGAATTAATTGAAACAAATAATGAAAATTCAGAACAAAAAAAAGAAATTAAACAATTAACTATTGAAAAAAATAATTTATTAAAAAAATTAGATGAATATAATTATACTCTTAATTCACTTAAAGAAAATATTTCTTTAAGAGAAGAAGAAATATTAAAAATTAAAAATGAAAATGAAAATAATCAAAATAATTTAAATTTAAAAAATGAAGAGTTAAAAATTGAAAATATAAATTATAAAAATAAAATAGATGAAATGAATAATTATTTAATTCAATTAAATTCAGAAATGAAAAAAGTAAAATTTGAAAATAATGAATTAAAAAAATCAAAAGAAGAATTTTCTGAAATTTTAAAACAAACAAAAAATAATGAAATAGAAAATATAAATTTAAAGAATTTATTAGAACAATATAAAATAAATTATGAAGAAATAACTGAAAAATATAATGATATAAAAAGAAAACATGATGAATTAAATTCTATTGTTGAAGAAAGAGAAAAACAATTATTACAAGCAATGGGAGAAATGGAAGGTTATTCTGTTTTATTAGAACAAATTGAAGAAAGAATTAGAAAAGCTGAAGAAGAAAGAGATAAAGCTATTAATGATGTTAAAACTATTAGACAAAGATATATTAATTTACTTGGAGAAGAAAAATAAATTCATTAAATTTATTTTTTTTATTTTCTCTTTTTTTTTATTTTTATTATACAATCAAAAAATATATTTATAAAGATAAATTTATATTTGTAATAAAAATTAAATAAATATTTTGTTGTTTATAACTTATAAAAATACAGCCCAAAAAAAACTCATAAAAAAACTTAAAATTTTAAAAACACATCAGAAAGTTGAAAAATTTTAATTGCATATTCAATTTCTTCAATTCTTTTTTCAATTTCTGCTCTTTTATTAATAATACCAACAGCTCTTAAATAATAATCAATAGGAAATAATCTTAATTGATCAACTAATTGTTCTCTTAAAATTTTTAAATTTTGTAAAATTAAAAGTCTTTCTCCTTCAAAAACTTTAAAAGTTCCTTTAGGATAGTGTTTTTCTTCTTCAACTAATCTTTCATATTCTTTTTCTATAAATTGTCTAATTTTAAATTCATGAATATATTTAGGAACTTTTCCTATTTTTTTATAATGTTCAGGAAGTCTTATTTTATTTAATATTTTTAATATATCTTGTGAAGATAATTTCTTTATTTCTTCTTCTGATAAATTTTTTTTTTCTACTACTTTTATTATTTCACATCCTGGAGATATTATATTTTTAAAATCTTGAGAATAATAATTTTGATGTTTATTTGCAAATATTCTTTCAAGTTGTTTATTGTCATATATGTTATATCCTCTTTTTTTGTTATTTGAAAATGATTTTGGACTTTTGGTTTTTTTTTCTTTTTTCTTTAAATCAAAGTAAAATGGATTTTTTTTCATATATGATACTGTTATTTGAGGAGGAATATCTATTAATGCTGTTTTGTTATTTATTTTTTTTTTGAAGGAATTTTTTAACACTTCTTTATTTGTTTTTTGTCTTGGAAAAGGAGAATAGTATGTTCTATATGATTCTACTTTCGACATTTTTATTTTTATTTTTATTTTTTATTTTTTTTTAATAGTTTTATTATTTTTTTAATTTTTATATTACATTTTTTGTATTTAAATTCAGTTAAAATAATTTTAAATTTAAAAAGTTAAATTTATTAAATTAATGTTAATAGGAAATTCAGATAGATTTATTTTAGAAAGGAATTTACAAACTGAAAGGAAAATATGTAAATTACATTTAAAAAATTGTACTTATACTGAACAATTAATAAAAAATAAAAAAAGTCTTTTAAATAATAGAAATAATTCAGGTATAATAACTCCTATAAAATTCACTAATACTCCTTTTAATGAAGATTATGGTGAAAAAAATCGAATAAAAAAAGTATATTCATTCCTTTTAAAATCTCAAATTTTTCCTTCTGAAAAAACAGAAAATAAATCAAAAACTAAAAATTTTTTAACTAAAAAAAGAGAAAGAATATCTAGTGAAAAAAAGTTAAATTTAAATAAACAAAAGTCAGTAAAACATAATAATTCTTTTTTAAATTTAGATTTAAATTCAGATTTAATAAAAGATGATAATATAAGTATAACAGAGTTTAATTTATTTAGAAAAGAAATAAAAAAGCCTTATTTAATTAGAGCTTTAGATGCTCCAAATTTATTAGATGATTTTTATATTCATGTTTTAACATGGTCTTCAAAAAACATTTTAAGTGTTGCCTTAAGAAATTCAATCTTTTTCATAAATTTAAACTTATCAAAAGTCTCAAATTTATGTCAATTTCAAAACAATGAAATAACATCATTGAATTTTTTAAATAAACCAGAAATGATTGTATCAGGTTTAAATTCAGGAAATTTATTATTATTTGACATAGTGAAAAATACATTGATTTCTAATACAAAAACAAATGAATCAAGAATAGGAATAATAATAAATTTACCGAATGAAAATAATATATTTACAGCAGGAAGTTATGATTCTTCAATAAAGACTTTTGATATAAGACAAAATTTAATAAATCCAATATTTGAAAATAATTATCATGAACAGGAAATAACAGGAATAAAATGGTGTCCAGAAAGTAAATATTTATTAAGTGGTGGAAATGATAATAAAATGATATTATGGGATATTAAGAAAAATAATATTCCATTACATATATTTAATAAAAGTCATAAAAGTGCAATTCGTGCTTTAGATTGGAATTTTAATAAGAGAAATATATTTATTTCAGGAGGAGGAATTAATGATAGAAAACTAAAATTTTGGAATAGAAATTCTTTTGAATGTATAAAAGAAATAGAAACTGATAGTCAAATATGTGATATTAAATTTAGTGAAATTTCAAATGAATTTATTTCTACTCATGGTTATAATACTTTTGCAATTAACATTTGGAAAATTAATAATGATAATGTTATTTTATCTAATAGTTTAATTGGACATAAAAATCGAGTTTTATTTCTTGCTAATTCACCTGAAAAAAATTGCATTGCTACTGGAAGTGGAGATGAAACTATTAGATTGTGGAAAGTTTTTAATATCAATTCTCATATTTTTTTTAAGAAAAGTTTACTTGATTTAAATGAGTTTTTAATAAGGTAATTTTAAATTGGGTTTTTTTGATAATGATAAGTTTAATTTATTTTTTTTTACCCTTTAATTATTTATTTTTATGCTTATTGATGTATAATGAATTAAATTCTTAATATTATGATAAAAAATTTAAAAAAGGTTTTTTTGAATTTTTTAAGGGAATTTGTAAAATTTAATAAAATGTTTGTTGATTTAAAACTTTTCATATTTGATTTATAGTAAAATACTTTTTATTTTCCTTTTTACTTCTTCTAAAAAATCATTAAACTTAAAAAATAAATAGAGTAAAAAAAATGTTGGAAAATGATGAAAAAATAATAAAAAACTCAGAAAAAATAAATTTTCAAAGTTCCCAACATGAACAACAACAGAATTTAAATAATAAACATCCAAATCAAAGTAATTCAACATCTCTTTCTTCTCAAGAAGAAGAAATAAATAATAAAAATGAATTTAATAATGGAAGATGGAGTGATGAAGAACATAAAAAATTTATTGAAGGAATTTTAGAACATGGAAATGAATGGAAGAAAGTTCAAAAAATAATTAAAACTAGATCAAGTACTCAAGCTAGATCTCATGCTCAAAAATTTTTTTTAAGAATTAAAAAAAGTTTATGTGAATTTAATTCAAAGAAAAATAATATTGTTGATAATAATGAAATGATTAAATATATTATTGAAACTTACAATAATAATAAAAAGAAAGAAAATAATTTAACAAATGAACAAAAAGAAAAATTAATTAATGTTATTAATTCAAAATATAATAATAATACAAATAATAACAATAATAATTTGAAAAAACATCTAAATAATAATATTATTATTAATAAAAATAATTTAATTAATGATAATAATAACAGCATTAATGAGAAAAATAATAAAATAATTATTAATGAAAATAATGGAAATAAAATTCAATTAAAAATTGAAATTGATAGTAATGAAATGGATGATAATTTATCTTATAAAAAAAAGAAAAATTCTAAAACTCCTTCAAATCAAATATTTCAAATTTCTAAAGATTATTCTCATAGATATTCAATGGAAATTCCTATTAACAATAATAATAATTTAAATGATAATATATCATTGATTCCATCAAATAATATTTGTCAAGAAAATAATTTCTCTTTTAAAGATATTAATGAAGAAGAAAATTATAAAAATAATGAAAAAATGAATAATCCTTTTAATATTCAATTTAATTTTTCTAAAGATGAAGAAATTTTACATAATATAAAATCACATTTTGATATCAATGAAAAAGAACAACATTTATTAAATAATTATATTAAGAATTATCATTCTGACAATGATTTAATGCAAATTGATGATGATTGCTTTTTAAATTGCAATAATCAAAATAATAATTAAAAAATTATATATTATTTATAATCAAATACATTTGAAAATAGGAAAAAATTTTCAAGAAAAATATATTATAAATTAAAATTCGAATCTTATTATTAATATTTTATGTCTAAATTAAAAATAATTTCTAATTTAAAACTTGAAATTAAATAAAAACAAAATTATTTAAAAACACATTTATTTTATTTTTTGTAAAAAAATTGTTTTTCTTTATTAAATAATTCTATTAATTTTTCCCATAATTTTGTGAAAATATTTTATTTAAATTATTTTTCTATAAATCTTAATTATCTACTTTTTTTATTTATTTAAAGTAATAATAAATTAGTAATGAATAAACAAATAAAAATAAATAAATTAATTCTAACATGTCAACTCAATTTAAAGAAACAAATCAAAAAATTAATTTTGATAAAACTTATTCTTCTAAAAGTTCAAAAAGAAATACAAATAAAGTGTCTTCTTTATATAATACTGACTCAATATATAATACAACTAATTACAAAACTCAAAATAATTTTTTAACAACTCCTTCAAAATCATTTTATAATAATCAAAATTCGTTAGAAGATATAAATAAAATAATAACAAATATTAATAATGAAGTTATGGTTCCTTTGAAAAAAGAAATAAAGAAAAAAAATAAGAACAATGAACATTTAAAAAAAAACGTTAATGCTCTTCAAAGTAATGTTAAAGTTTTAAATAATGCTTTAAATGCAACTGATACTCAACGAAATAATATTATTAAAAAAAATAAAATTTCAATTTCTGAAATTGAAAGAATTAAAAAAGAGAATAAATATATGGAAGAAGAAATAGAAAAAGTTGAAAAAGAAAAACAAGAAATTTTAAATGAAATTAACCAAAAAAATAAAGAAAAAGTTTTATTTAATAATCAATATGAAACTAATAAAGAAGAAGTTGAAAATATGAAAGAAGAAATGAAAAAATTAGCTGAAAAAAATAATAAAATTATAAATGAAAAAAAAATTATAAAATCAGCTTTTTTGTTAGTGAAAAAAAAAATTGATGAATTAAAAAATAAAATTGAATTTGAAAAAATGAAAGGAAGTAATGTTATAACGAATGATTTAAAAAAATTAGCAAATAGATTTAAAATTGAAAAAAGAAAAAATAATTCAGACAGTGAAGAAAGCGAAGAAGAAGATAATGATAAACAATTAATTCCTATATAATTTACATTTAATTTTTATTAAATTTAAAAAAAGTAAATTTAACTTTATTAATTTTAAAAATAACATTTATGGATATTTAATTTATTAATTTTTTTTAGTAATAAATATTTAATTTTATTTTTTATTTTTTTTTCATAATTGTTAAAAAATGTTTGAAACAAAAAGACCTAATTCTGCATCAGGAAAAAATAAAACAATAGATAATTTACATTATTCAACAATGCAAAATTCAAAAAAGAATATTCAAGAAATTTTAAACAAATATGCTTATTTATCTCAAAAAAAGAATAAGAATAATATTTCAAGTATATCTTATCATAAAAATAATAATTTTTCATTAAATAATAATAATCCTTCTTTAAGACTTTTAAATTTCAAAACAAATACAAATTATAATAATTATTTAAATGGTGCTAATTATTATAATTTACCAAAAAAAAATACTTATTTATTAACTGAGCATTCTTCAAGAAATAAATATAAAATAACTCCAATGGAAGGATTTTTTGATTTATATTCAAAAAAAATTCAAAGTATTAAAAATTTAATGAATGAAACTCCAAAACAGTATTCAAATATTAACTATCAAAATAAAGATTATTTATATCCTTATAATCTAAATAAAAATAAAGAATATTTCCCTAGTCCAAATTTTAGTAATTATAATATAGAAACAAATACTTTTAGTTTTATAAATAATAAAAAATTATTGGATGATACAGAAGAAATATTATTTTCAAGAAGACCATCTCAACTATCAAATAATAATAACAAGATAAATAATTATGTAAATAATATTACATCTTATAATTCAAATAACATAAAAGAAAATATTTCAAATAATAATAATTATCATATTTCAAAAAACAATTCAACAAATTCTTCAAAAGAAATAACTTTAAGTTATTTTGATTTTGCAAACAATATTTTAGAATTAATTGAGCAAAAAAAAAGCTTTTTTGTTTATATGTTTGGCTCAATTAATTCAGATGGATTAAGTTGGTGTAAAGATTGTAATATTGCTTCTCCTAATATTCAAAAAGGAAAAAAAATGGTTTTAAATAAAAATATTTTATGGGTTAATATTCCTATTGATAAAGAGAAAAAATATGTTTATAAATATAATAATTATTTAAAGATGAATGCAGTTCCTACTTTAATTTATTTTAAAAATGGTTTTGAAATTGGGAGAATTATTCAACAAGATTTGTTTGATGAAAATTATATTATTAATTTTATTCTTAAATGTTTATAGCTTATTTTTTTTCTATCATTCAAATTAATTTTTTTTCATTAAAATTTTTTATATAAAACATTTAATTTTTTAATGAATAAAAAAATATTATTTTATATTAGGATTATTTAAATAACATTTTAAATAATAATATAATTATGACAGGAAAATAATTTTATATTATTTTCTTACGACAAAATTTACCTACCTTAAAAACTTTAAATTAAAATAAATTATATTTTTCTAATTATCAAAATCTTTTAATTGATTTTCGTATTTTGTGTAAATATCATCATCAACAAAAATATCAAATTCAAGTAAAATTAATAAATTATATTCTAACTCATTTAATTCAGTTAAACTTACACCACCAACTCTTGCATAATATTGATTTGAATAATAATCATCTTCATTATATTTAATTGCTAAAAGCATAGAAGACAAAATTAATCTATTTTTAAAAATTGAAAAAATTTAAAAAAATCTTTTTTTACCTATGAATGTTTAATTGATTTAATTGAATATTTAAATTTTCACATACTTTATCAATGTAAATTAAACAAAGAATTACAGTTGAAGGTTCTGGCTTTGAATATTTCATTAATCTTTTTAAATAATTTTTTATTGTTATATGTGGAGGTTTTTTACTTATAAAACATTTTAATAAAGAATTATCTTCATATATATTATCGTCAATATTATTTTCAGAACTTATATTTTCGTTTAATATTTCTTCTAAAATTTCTGAAATTATATTTATTACTTCATTTGATTCTTGAATATAATCAATTATTTTATTTCTTGTTTTTTCTTCTTCTTTTTCTTTCAATGATGTTGGAATGTTTGGAGTTATATCAGACATGAAACAATTAATTAATTTAATTAAAAAATTAACATTTTTAAGTGTATTATTTTTTAAATGTTTTATTTTTAATTGAAATAAAAAGTCATTAAAAAATTATCTTTTTTTTATTTTTGATTTAATTTTTCAATTATTATTATCATACTATATTAAATAATAATTATTTATAAAAAAGGTAAAAATTATTCAATTTAATGTGGTTTTATCTTTTCCAAAGTATTAATTAATTATTTTAATCAAACTAAAATGGTAATTAAATAATTAATATTTATATAAAACAATTGATAATATGATTGTTAATAGGGATATTGAAAATTCTGAAAATGAAGAAGTAGCAAGTTATGGTAGTGTAGGTACCAATGAGATTAAAATAAAAAAAATAGACCCGAAAAAAATCAAAATTAAAATTGAAATGGATCAAAATTCAAATGAACAAAACAATCAAAACGAGGGAAATAATGATCAAAAAAATAGTAATAATGATAATAATGATAATAATAATCAAAACAATAATAATAGAAATGAAAATAATAATCAAAACAATGATGATAATAATAGAAATGAAAATAATAATCTAAATAATACTAATAATGAGAGAACTGATGAACAGCATAACCTAGAACCTTGGTATAAAGATAAAAAAAAAATTTTAATTATATCAGGAATAATTGTAGCAGTTGTAGTCTTGACAATTGTTTTAGCTGTAGTATTAAAAAAAAAGAAAGAAAAAGAAGACCCAGAAACACAAAAAATAGAAGAAGAAGACCCAGAAACACAAAAAAAAGAAGAAGAAATAGAAGAAGAAGATCCAGAAACACAAAAAATAGAAGAAGAAGACCCAGAAACACAAAAAAAAGAAGAAGAAAAAGAAGAAGTAGACCCAGAAACACAAAAAATAGAAGAAGAAGACCCAGAAACACAAAAAAAAGAAGAAGAAATTGAAGAAGAAATAGAAAAAGAAGAAGAAGAAAATGAAGAAATAGAAAAAGAAGAAGAAGAAATAGAAGAAGAAGTAGAAGAAGAAGAAGAAGAAGAAAATGAAGAAATAGAAAAAGAAGAAGAAGAAATAGAAGAAGAAGAAAATGAAGAAATAGAAAAAGAAGAAGAAGAAGAAGAAGAAGAAGTAGAAGAAGAAGAAGAAGAAGAAATAGAAGTAGAAGATGAAGAAGAAGAAGAAGTAGAAGAAGAAGAAATAGAAGAAGAAGAAGAAGAAGAAGAAGAAGAAGAAGAAGAAGAAATAGAAAAAGAAGAAATTGAAGAAGACGTAGAAGAAGAAGAAGAAGAAGAAGAAATAGAAGAAGAAGAAGAAGAAGAAGAAGAAGAAGAAGAAGAAGAAGAAGAAGAAGAAGAAGAAGAAGAAGAAATAGAAAAAGAAGATGAAGAAGTAGAAGAAGAAGAAATAGAAAAAGAAGAAATAGAAGAAGAAGAAGAAGAAGAAGAAGAAATAGAAGAAGAAGAAATAGAAAA